>Ga0255753_1003025_pt1 | contig 17936 bp, 9 predicted proteins | sample 041ome_10_FD_179953 | JGI IMG/M metagenome (GOLD analysis project Ga0255753, IMG submission 179953) | Coastal salt marsh microbial communities from the Groves Creek Marsh, Skidaway Island, Georgia - 041412US metaG (version 2) | ecosystem: Environmental > Aquatic > Marine > Intertidal zone > Salt...
TGCTGCTCCGCGGTGCGGTGCAACAAGCGTTCGTGCGAGGACGAGGAGGACATCCTTTCCTTCCTGTGTTTGTGTGGGGAAATATGAGCAGGGAGAGACAGCGAAAGCGAGCCTTTTCTCGCGGGAAAGAAGAAAACCAGCATCTTTCTCTCGAAAGGCCCGGTGAAACACAAAAGTCGTCCCGTCGTTTTTTAACTTTTTCGTGGCTGTGAAAGCGAGTTTGGAATTCAATTTCACACACGCACAAAAAAAACAAACGAACCAACAGTTGGAGTGACAACGTGGATTCTCTGCTTCGTCACACAAAAAAAGCACGTGCGCGCGTACACACACCCCCCAACACGTGTTGTCGCGACATTCGTACTTAATAAATCCATCGATTAAGGCACTCCACTCGATACGCGTAACCCGAGTTTAAGAAGAATAAAAACAAATGAGTTTTGCGGCGCAAACTTTGGCGCGCGCTTCGGCGAATTTCGCGCAGTTGCCTGCCCAAAAGAAGACGACGACGACTCGTCGATCTTCGGTTATCAGAGCGGTGAAAAGAGAAGACGTGAGTCGCCGATTTTAGTTTTTAGCCTTTAAATGAGGAATTCGCGTTCGCATGAATATCGTCCGCGATTCGCGCGCGGCAGAGGTGGATTGTTACGGTCGCGTCGAGGCGTTTCCGCGCGCTTTCGTGAATTGATTACGCCTTCGTGATGACGTCCACTCTGGATAGATGTGTCGTCATCCGTACTCGCGTTCGAATTTCCTCTCTCTCTTTTATTCTCCGTCCGGAGCTATTTTTTCGCATCGCTAACCGTGCTCTTAATCTCTCAATCTCTCTCTTTCCACGCGCAGTCTTCTGAAGAAGTCTCCAACTCCCGCAGAGACGTGCTCAAGAACGCGCTCGGCGTCTCCGCCGCGTTTGCAGCCTTGGGTGCCAATGGCCAAGCCAAGGCTGCCGATGACCAAGGCGTCGCGTCTTCGAGAATGTCCTACTCTCGATTTTTGGAATACTTGGACATGGGCCGAGTGAAGAAAGTTGATTTGTACGCCAACGGTACGATCGCGATCGTGGAAGCGGTTTCGCCGGAATTGGGCAACAGAGTGCAAAGAGTCAGAGTGCAATTGCCGGGCACCTCTGGCGAGCTTTTGCAAAAATTCAGAGAAAAGAACGTCGATTTTGCGGCGCACAGTGAGTCCGAAGATACTGGTGGTGTCTTTTTGAACTTGTTGGGCAACTTGGCGTTTCCGTTGTTGCTCGTTGGCGGTTTGTTTTTGCTCACCAGACGATCTGGTGGCGCTGGCGGCGGGCCGGGCATGCCGGGAGGCATGGGCGGCAACAACCCGATGGCGTTTGGTAAATCCAAAGCCAAGTTTCAAATGGAACCAAACACGGGCGTCACGTTCGATGATGTTGCCGGTGTCGACGAAGCCAAGCAAGATTTCATGGAAGTTGTTGAGTTCTTGAAGAAGCCGGAACGTTTCACCGCCGTCGGCGCGAAGATCCCGAAGGGTGTTTTGCTTGTCGGCCCACCGGGTACCGGTAAGACTTTGCTCGCGAAAGCCATTGCCGGCGAAGCCGGCGTTCCGTTCTTCTCGATCTCCGGTTCCGAGTTTGTTGAAATGTTTGTCGGTGTTGGTGCTTCCAGAGTTAGAGATTTGTTCAAGAAGGCGAAGGAGAACGCGCCGTGCATCATCTTCGTTGATGAAATCGATGCCGTCGGTCGATCTAGAGGTACCGGCGTTGGTGGCGGTAACGATGAAAGAGAGCAAACGTTGAACCAGTTGTTGACTGAAATGGATGGTTTCGAAGGTAACACTGGCGTCATTGTCGTTGCGGCGACGAACAGAGCGGACATTCTTGACCCGGCTTTGTTGCGCCCGGGACGCTTTGACAGACAAGTCTCTGTCGACAACCCCGACTTGAAGGGCAGAATTGAAATCTTGAAAGTGCACGCGAAGAACAAGAGATTTGAAGGTGAAGTTGACATCGAAACCATTGCCAAGAGAACCCCGGGCTTCTCTGGTGCGGATTTGTCCAACTTGTTGAACGAAGCCGCCATCTTGACTGGCCGAAGAAACAAGGACTCCATCACTTTGCTCGAAATCGACGACTCCGTCGACAGAATCGTCGCTGGTATGGAAGGTACCCGCTTGACTGACGGTAAGGCGAAGACTTTGGTCGCGTACCACGAAGTTGGCCACGCCATCTGTGGTACTTTGCAGGCTGGTCACGATCCGGTTCAAAAGGTCACCATCGTCCCGAGAGGCCAAGCCAAGGGTTTGACCTGGTTTATCCCGGGCGAAGACCCGAGTTTGATCTCCAAGCAACAAATCTTTGCGAGAGTTGTCGGTGCGTTGGGTGGCAGAGCCGCGGAAGAGATTGTCTTTGGCGAAGCTGAAGTCACCACCGGCGCCGGCGGTGACTTGCAACAAGTCTCCTCCATGGCCAAGCAAATGGTCACCGCGTTTGGCATGTCCGACGTCGGACCGTGGGCGGTCCAAGACCAACAATCTGGCGATATGATCATGAGAATGATGGCGAAGAACTCGATGTCCGAAAAGTTACAAAACGACATCGACGTTGCGGTGAAGAGAATCGCGGACGAGGCGTACGTCATGGCGCTCAAGCACATCTCCGAGAACAGAGAAGCGATGGATGAAATCGTCGAGGAGCTCTTGGAGGTAGAAACTATGGACGGTGCTCGATTCCGCGAAATCTTGTCCAAGTACGCCACCATTCCGGAAGAAAACATCCCAAAGAAGATTGAAATGTGGGCGAACCCGAGACTCCAAAACGCCATCGACGGCAGCGAGTTCAAGAACTAATTTTTTGCGCGCGAAATAAAATAAGAGAGAAAACGAAAGAATAGAAGAACCACCAAAAACGAATCGAATCTATCATATCAAAAGCTGTTGTTAATAATAATAAACGTAAGTGTTTAGTAGTTTCCTAAAATATCGCACGTAAGTATAGTACACAAATTGTTTCTAAACGACTATATTCAACTGGCGCAGCGTTCGGTTGTTCCTCTCTCGCGCGCGTTCTATATTCCTCACACCTTCTCTCGAAAAAAACTCTACTCCCTCTTGTTCATCTCGCAACTTTCGCTAAACGAGCCAGCCTTTGCAAGTGAAAGTTGATCGTATTCTTCGCCTTTGGCGCCTTGGCGTGCGTGCTCGTGCACTTATCCAGCAACGCCGACTCTCTCAAACACTTGCTCATGTCGAAGTTGTGTTTTTTCAACGCCGTCATCAGCGCCGTCGTTTCCTCCATGCACGGAATCACTTTCCCTCGTCTGGTTTTCTTCGTGTTGATCCACAGGCGAGGCTCTACGTTTTTACCCATTTTTACGCGCCTGTTTTGCTCTGCCGCTATCTATGTACCTCTTTCTCTCTTTTCTCTAATTCTAAAACCCCCCCGCGACTCTCTCAAAAAAGGACTCTCGCTCTCTCTGTCTTTCTTTTGAAGCGTTTGTCGCGCGACGGTACCCCGCGTCCTCGCGTTCTTTCAGCGAGAGAAAGGAAAGAGGAGCCGTGCGTGTGTGCTCGTGCGAACTTTTTCTAACGTTTTTCCACCAGACTGCCAGACGGCGTAAGAGAGAGAGTCGTAAAATCCGAAAAAGAGAACAAGAGATAAAAAAAAAGTCGCTGTCAAAAGTCGCTTTACGTACCTCTCAAAAACCGCACGAGGGGAAGAAGAAGAAGAAGAAGAAGAAGAAGAAGAAGAAGAAGAAGAAGAAGAAGAAGAAAAAGAAGTCAAAAAGCGAGAGATCTACGAAGAAGAGAATGACGCGGTATTACTGCGAATACTGCGACGCGTACCTCACGCACGACTCCGCGACCGTTCGAAGACAACACATTTCGGGATTTAAACACAAAGCGAACGTGAGAAATTACTACTTACAGTTTACCAACTTTCAACAAAACGCGCAAAACCTGCCACCGCCGATGGCGATGCCGGGGATGATGGGTGGTGGACAACAAATGCCGGGGATGATGATGCCGCCACCGATGATGATGGGGCAACAGCAACAACCGCCGCAACAACCGCCGCAGATGATGATGCCGCCGCCGAAGTATTGAGAGTAAGTAGAATATATTTTTTGTTCTGGAATATAATTTTTGTTCTGGCATGACGAGGATGAAACGCTTCGCTCACGTGGAAAAGAAGAATTCACGCGCGGGAGGCGTGCGGCTTTGGACGTTACTGTCTTATGTCGTCGTATTCATCGTCGTCGTACTCTCAAATGAGGCTCGAGCAGTTCCTGTGACGACGGCAACGACGCCTAGGAAGAAGAAAGCAACGTCATCCGTGAATAGAAACACAAAAAGCGATGGCGAAAGACACTCGACCTTTTCGTCGGTCGCGTTAGAAAGTCTGCGCCGAGAAAGTATCGGCCCATCCGGCGCGTACTACGCGTTCGACGGCGTGGACGATTACATCATCGCCAGAAATGTGCGCGGTTTACCTTCTCAAACGATATCTGCGTGCGCTTGGGTATTTTTGAATACGCATAAAAGTTTTAATCGAATCGTCAGTCACGAGTGGATTAACTGGGGTTGGAACTTGTATACGGATGCGCAAGGCGTCGCGAGGTTTGGTATCGGCAAGGATAATAAAGATTTCAGCGCCGGAAAGGTTATATTTTTAAACAGATGGCATTTCGTCTGCGGAACGTACGACGGGAGAGCGATTACGGTGTTTGTAGACGGAGCAGCAGGGCCACAGGTACCGTTAGAAGAGAGCGGTCTGGATTTCGATGGACACGTGACGATTGGAGGCGCAGAGTGGGATCCGTTCGACGGGAGATTAGACGACGTGAGCGTATGGAATCGAGCGCTGACTCCAGCGGAGGTGCGGCAATTAATGGTGGTAGGAATGCCCTCTTCTTCCGATGCTGCATCGAACAATCGAGATGATCCAACTTTACTTTGGATGATGAAAGATTGCGTCGCGTTTTGGACATTTGACAAAGAAACGTCAACGATGCACGGAGAAGGTAACAAAGAAGTATTTCTGCACGACTCGAGCGGGCGAGTAAATTTGGCTTACTTAGGACGTGAAAATCGCATGCCAAAGAGGTACGTAAACGACGCGCCGCCGAGTCGAATACCGTGCGTATCAAAGATTAAGTCTTCGCAACACATCGATGAGGGCGATGATGGCAGAAAAGATGTACAGAGAGAAAAAATTGATCTCAACGTTGATTACGAAGAAGGCGGTAAAAACGCCACTCTCGTTTTTCGCGTTACCTCTGTTTATCCGAGAAATCTCATCCAACTGTCTTTGCGTTACGACAAAGATAATAAATACGAAGATGGCGAGAACATCGTGATCAATACATCCTATAGGATTGATCCGTCTTTAGATCCGAAAGATACAAAAAATTCAAACGTTCTCGCTCGAAGCGTCTTTGTCGAATCGTTACCGTTAGAGTTAGAGTGGGAAACCGAAGATTTGGACATGGAATGCGCGACGATCGTGTTTGAAACTAAAGTCATAGAAGAAGGAACAAACGCCGACGATGAAGATATACCTTGGTCCACGAGAACTGTTTTAGTCGACATCACCGAACAATCAGAGTTGTGCCACGTTTTCGATAGCTTAAAGGCTTCTCGTGTCGGTGCCGGGTCGTGCACGGAAAAGCGCAAAGAAGTGCACCAAGTGCGTCCCAAACGAGAGTACGCCGAATTTGTCGAAAAAACAGATCGAGAGAGAAGAGAAATCGTTTCGGATTACATCGAAGACACAGCAATTGGCGCTTTACCATTCGTCTCCGTGGTTGTTCCGTTTTACAACGGCGCAAAGGAGACTTTGGAGGAAACCTTATCGAGCGTATATTCCCAAACATATAAAAATATCGAAGTTTTATTGATCGACGATGGAAGTAAAGACGGATCATTCGAAGTCGCGAGGCAACTCGTCGATCGGTTCAACCAAAAAGGCGGACGGTTGTTCCAAATCCAAGTCCACCAGAAGGAAAACGGCGGACTGGGAGATGCGCGCAATTTTGGTTTCGATCGCGCCATCGGTAAGTACGTTTTACCGCTCGATGCGGACGATTTAATCGACGAAACGTTCATTGAGAAAGCCATTGATTTGCTTGAAGACCCGAACACTGATTACAACTTAGCCGTGGCCGATCTCGTAGGCTTTGGAGACTGGGAGTATAGTTGGAATTTGCCACAGTACGATCCGCAAGATCTGCGCTACTTCAACGCCTTTCACTGTTCGGCGGTCATTCTGAAATCTTTATGGGAAAACACACCTGGTGGATACCCGCGAACGACGTTGTTCGGCTACGAGGATTGGGCTTTTTGGCTCGAGGCTGAAAAATACGTTGGTTTAAAACCAGTAAATATTCGGGAACCGTTGTTCAAGTATCGCTTGCGCAAAGGTTCTATGCTCCAATCTATGATTGATGGGAAAAATGAGTTATTCGCTCTCGCAAGCGTGCGCATGTTAAACCCGATAACATATCCTGTTGAACTTATATTAGCTGCACACGATATGTTCAACGAAAGAGACGTCACGAGAGAGATTGTGGACACTCTCACTGCGAAATTGACCAAGTTTCAACGTGCAGCGATGCCCGCTCTTATGCTGGGGATTTACTTTGAATCAAACGGGAAATTTCCCGAAGCCGGACAAATGTATTTGAGAGCAATTGAGATAACTGATGGCACAAATGATTGGCAACCTCGATGGAGAAATGGCTTGTTGTTGCAAAAAGTAGGAAACTACGCAGCTGCGAACGAAACGTTATCGAAGCTATTCCAAGATTTCGACGGTTTAGAACAAGTTTACGAAGAGAAGCGTAAAAGAGCGCCACGTATGTTTGGTTCAATTTTAGCCCCATCTTTGGTTGAGAAACGAAGAAAGTTACGCATGGAGAACAACAATAGCGACAATAACGTCAACAAGAGCAGGGGTAAAAAACAGGTTGGAGGCGCTAGGAAGAAGAACGACGAGCTTTAGAAGAGAAAAGGAAGTGAGAGTGAATATTATTCACTACCACAACGTGATATATAAAAATTTAGACGTACGTAGAAAGTTTTGGTAATTAAAAATTGTATATAAATGTATAGCCTTTATTAAAATTCAAAGACCGTTTAATAGAAACTGAAACCCTTGGCCGCGTTAGTCAAGACATTGTTGTGCACCGGGTCGGCGACGTGGTTAGTCCAGTTGGCAATCGGACCTTCTTGCGTCGCCAAGGCTTGGAAGATGCAGCCCAACCACGCGAACATGGACAATCTGCAGTGCTTCAACTCCTTGATCTTCAACTCTTCTAAGTCACCAGCTTCGGCGAAACCCAACGGGTCGAATCTGCCACCCGGGGAGACAGACAACTCCAATTCCGGGAACGGGTTTTCGAAGATGCCCGTTCTGTACGCCTCGGCGTTGCCGACCAAGAAGACTTCGATGGCCAAAACCGCCCAGAAGTTCGGGTAGCCAGAGCCTTCCGGCGCCAACGGCGCAACGGCACCCGGGAACTTGTCCGCGACGGCTGTGCAGTCATCTGGAGTGCACAAGGTACCCGCGGTGAACCACGGGATGCCGGTACCGTTCTCGGCGGCCCAGGCGCCAGTGACACCCAATTGCGCCCATCGGCCGTGGATCAACTCTCTCTCCGCGTTCTTCTCATCCGTGTACGGGATGATCAAGGAGTTACCCCCACCCGGGTACGTACCGAATTCCGGGTACAAATCCGGCGGCGCCAACGAACCGAAGGAGGCGATTTGGGCCTTCTTTTGCGTGGACGGCGCGGACGCTTTCGTGCGTCTCGCGTTGATTTGCGTGTCAACCTTTCTTTGGACGGTGACGGATTGTTGGGCAAGTTTAGACCCAGTAAAAGTGGTAGAGAAGGACATCTTTTTTCAACGAGTGATTTTAGAACTGTAAACGGATCGTGTCGTTACTTTGAACTTAACCGAGTGTGTGTGCGTGTGATTCGAGACGAATAACTGCGCGTGTGTTTGTATGAAGAAGAGATTAGAAAAGATAATTTCGTATTCTTTCGTTCCAAGATACGCTACGCTTTTCCCCCACAAAACTTGCGAGATCTTAAAAACCCTAAATTTTCCTTTTTTCAAAAGGAAGAAAGGAATGGTGAGATTTAGTTAGCGATTTCTCAAAAACACGTACGTGTATATTTGTACGTATATACTGTCTGTTTATTGCTACAAAAACTACTATTCATATAGTCTAAACGAATTGGAGAACTCCTCTTCTTTCCCATCTAGAGAATTGTGCAACTTTCCTTATCCGCCTCCCTCCCTGACAAAAAGATTTATTATTGGTACTGCATGTATTTCGCCGTACTGCTAAACTTCTTAAAGCCTTTGATGACTTTGTTCACGGCGTCTAAGAAATCTTTTTCGCTGACTGTCTTTCTTCTCTGTCGAATGGCAAACATGCCAGCTTCGGTGCACACGCTGTGGATTTCCGCGCCGGTGCTGTTCGGACACAATCGACTCAACAACTCGAACCGGATATCTCTTTCCACCGCCATCGACCGCGTGTGAATCTTAAAAATCTGCGTCCTACCTTCCAAATCCGGTAATCCAAACTCAACTTTTCTATCCAATCTACCCGGTCTCAATAATGCGGGATCTAAGGTATCCGGTCTGTTTGTAGCCATTAAAACCTTAATGTTCCCTCTCGCATCGAACCCGTCCAACTGATTTACAATTTCCAACATAGTCCTCTGCACCTCGTTATCCCCACCTTGACCGTCGTCAAACCTTGCCCCACCAATTGCATCGACCTCATCGAAGAAAATCAAACACGCTTTCTTACTTCTGGCCATTTGAAACAATTCTCTGACCAACCTCGCGCCTTCGCCGACGTATTTCTGCACCAACTCTGAACCAATAACGCGTATAAAACACGCGTCAGTCCTATTCGCCACCGCTCTCGCTAACAACGTCTTCCCAGTCCCAGGAGGCCCGTAACACAAAATCCCTTTTGGAGGATCGATCCCTAACGTGACGAACTTCTCTGGATGTAACAACGGCAACTCCACGACTTCTCTCAACTTTTCAATCTGATCTTTATTCCCGCCCACATCCGCATACGTCACGTCTGGTTTCTCCTCTACCGTCATCATCGTTACGCTCGGATCAATCTTCGGTGGAAGCGGAATCTGTATGCTATATTTCGTCCTGTCCACGCCAACGCGCATCCCTTCCTCGATGTCCGTTGGCGCGACGTGTTGCCCTAGACCAACCACAAACTTCGCGATCTGTTTCACGTTGATGACGTACTGCGCGTCCGTCGTCCCCGGATTGATTATCTTCGTGCATCTCGCTACTTGCAGCGGATGTTCCTCTTGCGTCGCTTGTTTATCCGCGGTTAAATCCCATCTTGACGGCGGCGCGAGACCGGTGTCGGACTCTTTTATCCCGCACAACTTTTCAACGCGCGAGACGCACGACACTAAGTCAGTTTCGAGATTTTTTATCAGAGTACCGTACGGACCGACGCCGTAAGTTTTGAGCAACGCGATGTCGTCCGCATCCAGAGGGATGATCTTCTTGTCCTTCTTGTCGTCATCGTCCTCTGGGTTTTCGACGACTTGTTGCACCATGATGATTGGGAAGCGCTCGGGCGTTTTGACGGATCTAACGGACAACAAACGAGAGAGAAAACAAACCACACGCAAGACAAACAGACACCCTAAATAAAAACTTTTGAAACGTGAAAAGGCAGCTTTTGGGGAAACAACCCCTCATAAAAGAACAAATATAGCCAGCAATAATGACGGAAGCACCGTTCCTTCTGTTCCAATCGCTCGCGGTTTCCAAGACGACGACCATCGAAGAAGTCGTCGCTACAAATTACGGCAGTTGGCGATCTCTTTTAAACGCGATAAAAGAAGTACAGAGAGAAGAAAACTCGCAATTTTCAAAGTTGAACGTCGAAAAGTTAGCCAATCTGTCCATGCCGTTAGACGCGTGGGGAACCAGACAGTTGAAAGAGCGCAGTCCAATGTTTTCGGACGAATTTCAGCGATTTGTGTCGTGCGAGGAGATTGTGAAGAGTTTGGTAGAGGATTTGGGGAACTTAGGGAATGGTAGTGGTGAGAATAACGAGAACCTCAACTGCGGTGGTGTTGGTAAACTCGTGAAGGATACTTTGAGTAGTAAGACCGACGCGCAGACGACGACTAAGCCGCCACCGTCATCTCCGCCGCTTGTTCGGAAGAAGCAATCAAAAGCGGTCATGATTGAAATACCGCTCGATGGAGAGTGCCAGCTCGACGACGAAAAAGAAGTAGAAGAAGAAGGAAAAGAAGAAGAGGAAGAAGACATTTTCAAAGTTTCCGGAAGAGTTCAGAATACCCCGCCTCAACAACAACAACAACAGCAACGCGCAGCCGCGCCACAACATACTCGCTTCGATTCCTCGCCAGAATGCGAAGGCGGAATCTTCGAAGACAGAGAAGCGGCTGAAGAAGAAGAAGAAGAAGAAGAAGAAGAAGAAGAAGAAGAAGAAGACATTTTGTTTGATACACCGGCCGCACCGAGGCAGAGAAGAGACGGTTCAATGCCGCCTCCTTTAGAGGCTGTCACGGTAATGAAGCCTAGGAGAGAATCCGTTGCGTTGACGCCGAAGCAGGTCTATGAGAGTGCGGAGCGTCTGAAAAGATTGGCGTCGGAAAAGTTGCAAAAGTTTAGCGTCGAAAAGCAACGCTATGGAGACGAAGAAGATGGATTAACTGAAGGAACAACAACATCAACAACAATGGAAGAAGCACACGCAGCTTTTTATCAAGAACAAATTATAAATTACTTGGAAGAATTCGAGGCCGTTTTGGAGAAGATTAAAGGTCAGGTGGCTAAGATTAAGAACGCTCCTCTTTCATTGGCGATGGCAGAGACTATATCCGTTGAGCTTGAAATCGAGTCTTCGATAAAGGAAATCAGAGCAGAAGTTCAAGCACACAAGAAGTAAATAAATCCACGAAGTTAGAAACATCAATATCAAGCAACGCCGCAACAGCAACGAATAGTAGTAAAAAAACGCGAAAGCATTAGAAAGTGTGCGTGTGAGAGAGAGACTCGATGTTACCATAATACTGAAAGTACATTGTTTCATTTTGTACAATTTGTGATTTTTCGTTTGCGCGAAAGGTTATTTCTACTAAAATATTAGTTACCAGCAGGAGTGGCAGCGGCAGTGTTTCCTTGAGGAACAGTAGCCGCTACGTTCTCTTGCATGGGCGCATCGCCGTTCAGCACTTGAGCAGCGATATTGTTTGCCCCTGGAGTGATCATATCGATACCTTTTCCCGCCACTACCTCAACCCGATTACTCGTATCTGATTGTAATACGTCGATCAAGTTTTGATACGTCCCGTTATCTCTGGCCGTATTGTTCATGCACGACTCGATGCGATCGTCGTTGCTGTTCTGTTCCTTCAAATATTTCGCTTTTACTTGTCTCCTCGTTCGCGAAGGAAATAATCTTTGTATGAGCGTGAAATCAGTGCCAAATTGCTCCATGGCTTTGTAAAACAACTCCGTCTCTTGCTTTGTCCACTTCGCCGGTTTCGACCGGTTCCCGTACGTCTGCGAGTTAATCATCATTCTATCTCCTGTTGTTCTCGTGAACTCGCTCTCGGTTATTCGATTTTCATGCGAGGCTTGCACTGTGAGCGTCTCTTGATCGGCTACGATTTGACCATCGACAATTTTTACTCTCGGCGTGTGCACGTTTTGCGCCTGTTGTTGCTGTGGTACTGCAGGGGGCGCGTTGGCCAAGGCGAAGGTGTTGTTTGCAACTTGTGAGGACTTTTTTAGCGCGGACTTTAAAAGTGTCGGTGCGCCGGTCATTTTCACATTCGGTGTTTTTGCCGATGGTGCATCAGTGGACGCATTCGGTTTCTCCGTAGCTACTGTTCCAAGCGATGAAGATCTCAGACGCGTCCGTCGTCCGTTCTCCGAGGCTGGCGTTTCGTTGGCTTCGTTTTTATCCTTGTTTGCTTTTTCTGCGAAGTGCACCGAAGTTGATGTCCCGCCACTTGTCGGAGGTTGATTACCACCACCAACAAATCCATCTAATCCCATCGCTCCCGCTGGAAGCGTCAATAATTGATCGCGTCTTCGTTTCTCTCTCCTTGCGCGAAGTTCTGCCGAGCGTTCATCTCTCGCTTTCCTCACCATTATGTCTCGAATCGAAGTTGGCTGGGGAGGTTCGTTTACTATGTTATCTACCAATCGCTGAGGAGGAGGTGCCCGAGCGGACTTCCTTCCTACCGGTTGTCGTGGCACTTGTTTGTCTAGTATGGGAATCGGTGGAGCTCTTGCGTTAGGAAGAGGTTGTCGTGGCACGAGTTTTTCAGACTTCTGTTGTTGTTGTTGATGTTGTTGTTGTTGCTGCTGCTGCTGTTGCTGTTGCTGCCGTTGTCGTTGTTGCTGCTGTTGCTTTTGTTGTTGTTGTTGCTGTAACAACAACTGCTGCTGTTGTCGTTGTTCGCGTTGCCTTTGCAACTGCACCTCCCTTTCTCGTTGCAACTTCTTCTGCTTCTCTTGCTCAGCTTTCTCCCTTTGTTGTTGTTGTTGCTGCTCTAAAGCCCGTTTCTCGCGTTCCTCTCTCTCCTTCTTCTGTTGGATCTGCGCTCGCAATTCCTTCTCTCTCTGCGCAGCCGCAACCGGCGACTGCATTCTCGCCCCGGCCGCGTGTTCCGGACTCGTCACCCTATGCGGCGAGGACAACATAGACGCGTCAATCCCCCCTGGTCTTCTCGGCGCCGGCATTCTCTGCTGACTCTGACTTTGCGTTCGAGGCGTCAACCGTTCCGACGTTCCTTCCCGGCTTCGATTATTCGTTTTCTCTCCTCCTCTCATAACGCGATTCGGGTCCACTCTAGAATCCATTCGATTCGAAGAAGGAATCGACTTTTGACTCCCCGCCAGCAGAGTCGTTTTTGAAGCGCTGCTTTTCTTCTTAATCGTCGCCGCATCTAAAACCGCTTTTCCTAAACGAGAGACTCTCTGTTGTTGTTGTTGTTTCGGCGCCGCGGCAGCCGCCGCAGACCCAGAAACCGCCCCACCAGCTGCCGTTTCTCTCGTCGCATTCTTCTTTCCCGTTGTCGTTGTCGCCTTCTTCTCAATTTTTTTCTTGGTACCCTTTGCCGCCGGCATGATGACGATACGACTCCTCGCGCGCGCGCGAAAACACGCTCACGAATATAAAAAACTCTTCACAACGTGCGCGTGCGCGTAGGCTTTCCTTTTTTGGAGTGAGCGAACGAAAAAAAAAGAAGCTTTTGCGCGTTGTTCCTTTTGTCGTTGTTGTGTTGTTTTGCCGTAAGTGCGTGTCGAGTTCAATTCTCGATTCTTCTCTGTGGGTGGGGGACCGGTGCAAAAAATAAAAGGGGGAGAACGAGAAGCAAAAATCGAAAAATTTTTATGTGTGTTTTTTGGTGGCTGCTTCTTCAGTTCCAAGAACTTGGAGAGTGGCGGCTCCTCGTGACAGAGAATACAAAATAGAACAAACGCGTCGTCGGCAACAAAAACGTCGATGAGAGACAACGAGAAAGCGAAGAAAGCCACCGGTGGTGGTGGTGATGATGAAGATGAGGACAAGAACGACGCTCCGTCGTCTTCGTGGGAGTCTCTGGGTTTAGACGCGCGCTTGGTGCAATCCTGCGTTTCCCGAAACTTGCGCACGCCGACGCACGCGCAAATCCGGTCGATACCGCTGACGCTGAAAGGGTTGGACGTGTCCTGTCGAGCGCACACCGGGAGCGGGAAGACGCTGGCGTATTTGTTGCCGAGTTTGCACAAGGTTTTCTTGGCGGATAAGAAGAGAAGGGCGGAGAAGAAGGGCGGCGGTTCCGCGACCAACTCGACGGGTGCGTGTGCGCCTCCGAGAGTGATTGTTTTGGTACCGACCAAGGAGCTGGCGACGCAGGTGCGGAAAGAGTGTCAGGAGGTTTTGAAATACTGCGGGAAAGGCGAGGATAAAGACGACGAAGTCTCCAAGAAATATCGCGTCGGAGAGCTGCCGCAAGGTTCGAGTAATTCCGCGGCGGTTCGAGAAGCGGCGAGGAACTGTCCGGACGTGTTGGTGTCTACGCCCGCGCGCGTGGCGCAGTGCCTCAAGGATAAACTCTTCCCGCCAAAGAGCGTGAATGGCGACGGATTGGAGATGATGGTTTTGGACGAGTGCGATTTGTTGTTATCGTTTGGTCACGAGAAGGATATCAAGTACATATTCGAGAGGTGTCGAGAAGGAGTGCAGACGGTGATGGTGAGCGCGACTTCGACGAGCGAAGAGGTTGGGAATTTGAAGTCGTTGCTGTTATCGAAACCAGCCGAGGTGAATTGCGACGACGTAGAAGAGATGGAACAAAAAAAACGAGAGGAACGAGAGATGAAGAAGGAGTTGAAGAAAAAGAAGAAGCCATTGATCACGCATTTTGGTTTGGAGATTAAAAAAGGGAAAAACGACAAGTTGTTGTATTTGATGGCACTGTTACGCTTGGGTTTGTGCAAGAAGAAGATTTTGATCTTCGTGAAGGATGCCGACGAAGCCGTGAGGGCGAGATTGTTTTTGCACAAGTTTGGCGTATTATGCGTTGCTCTACACTCTGAGTTACCGGCAAACTCAAGGGCGCACATATTAGAGGAGTTCAATCGCGGCGTGCATGACGTGTTAGTAGCCGCAGCGGAGGACGATAGCAGTAGTGGTAACGACGCGAGCGATAAAGAAAACGCAAACCAAGAAGATGACAAAGAAGAAGACCAACCGACCCGGAAATCGAAGAAAGAAAGAAAAAAGGAGAAGGAAAAAAGAAACCAAGCGGCGAAGAAAGATTCCGAGTTTGGCGTTTCTCGCGGCGTCGATTTCAAAAAGGTGCACACGGTGATTAATTTTGAAGTTCCAAAGACGTTTGAGGCGTATCAACACAGAGTTGGGCGAACGGGGAGAGCCGGCGCAACTGGAGTGGCGATTACGTTTTTCTGTCCATCGGACGAAGAATCGTATAACATGTTATTGAAGGGATACGCTGATGCGGCTGCGGCCGCGAAAGCCGCGGAAGCAAAGGAAGGGGATGATGACGACGACGGAGATGAAGAAGATGAACGAGACGAAGAGGATATCGACGACTTTTTGAAACCGTTCGAGCGCCTTCCGAAAGAAGCTACAGAAGCTTTACGGTACAGAGCGGAAGATACGTTACGTTCGATTAGTAAAAGCGCGGTCAAAGACGCGCGTTTGCGCGAACTTCGCGTGGAACTTTTAAATTCCGAGCGTCTCGCATCGCACTTTGAAGAAAATCCGGACGATTTAAGTCTCTTGCGGCATGATAGCTCTATTTCAAAAAGAGACGACGCGAACAAGCACTTGAGTCATCTCCCTGCGTATCTTCGTAACGCAAGTAAAAAGAAAAGGAAAAAGAATGCAATCAACGCTGTCGAAACGGAAGACGGGGACGAGGCGAAATGGGCGGCCATGCGGTTAGACGTGGACGTCGCCGAGTTTGGACAGAAGAAGAAACGCCGACGAAAAGATAAGAGGGAAGGAGGGAAGCAGAAAAAGTCTCGAGAAGAAGTTGGTGCGAAAGTGAAAAAGAAAGCAGGCCGGAAGCGCTCGCGCTAAAAAAGTGATGTTGTTCTCGTTATGAACAACATTGCATGATACCAATAGTAATGTAACGTAGTAATTTGTAGTGGTAGGTTTATTTGTACAGCAACTCGTGATGAATGATAAAACAATATTTTCAAGGAACAATGCCTCCGACCTCTTCCTCTCTTTTTGCGCCTTCTTTAAGCGCGTCTAAATATCGTACTCTAGTTCCATAATCATGGTTTTCTGCCGCGTTTTTAATGAATTCGTGTTCGCCTCCAAACGAGTGGCCGCTCCACATCTTTCGCGCTCCGCCTTTTGAGTTGGTCACGTACGCTTGACTCTTCGGATCCTCCTCTGCTCTCCAATAAGAATACACCGTCGTCTTGGCGCAATAGTGTCTCGACAACATGACGTACGCTAAAAATCCTGAACTCCACTGTTTGCCTTCCGCGCCTTTCATCTGTGCAAACAAATCGGTCGTTTCTTTCGTGACTGCGTGTGGAATTGTCTTCCAATCGTTGTGAGCTTCCAAGAAGTCAAAAACCGCCGGAGCTGGTCGCCAGAAGGGCACGTGCAAAAACTTGTGCTTGACTTTTTGGTTCAGCTTTTTACCCTTAGTCGTGTTCAAGTTTTTGATCAAATCATTCAACGTGTGCTCGACGACGTTGGAAAACACGAAATCGGTTTTTGAACCGTAATCTCTTGGGTTGGCTAATTTGTTCGCTAAAGACGAGTTTTGGACTTCGATGTATTGCGCGTTCATTCTAGCGACGCACTCGTGCGAATCAATTTCTTTGCCGAGTGACATCCCAACCATATCTGGCATCGGTAAAACTAACGCACACGAAGAGCACTCGCACCTACCGGCATAAATAGCAGAAGTTGGGCATAATTCTGCTTTGGGAGGTTGAGCTGGCGTCGTGTCTGCGGATGACGATGCTTTCAATTGAATGCCACGTTTCTCGGCGTTGTATTGAAGCAGCTTTTCAAGCTTGGAAAACTCACTGTCCGATAAATCGCGCTTGGTTGAGCCTTTAAGTAACGAAGATAGCTGCGCTCCTGCTCTCATCGTTTCCGTCGCTTCTTCTTGCTTTTGCTCGTCATGCCCTTCTTCACTAACACTCGCTTCAGTTGAAGCTTCTGTTTCTTCTCCTTTTTCCTCTTCTTTTTCTTCTTCTTTTTCAGCCATCGCTTCGTCAGTTTCCGGTGCCGTGGTTTCATCTTCCGCCGTTACTTCTGTTTCTTCATCACCTTCTTCAACTTCTTTTTCGACCGGTGTCGCAGTCAGCTCTTCCTCTAACGCCGCGCGCTCCATCTCTTTTTGAAATGCCAATGCCATCTCCTCCAAGGAGTCCTTTTCTTCCTTCGCGCTCTCCTCGGAATTGGCGGACACATCGTTGTTTTTCTCTTCCTCTTTCAACTCTTCCTCCAACTCTTGGTCCACAAACGAAGCCATCACTTGCGGTAGCGCCTCTTCTTCTTCCTCTTTATCGTCGTCGCCGCTTTCTTCTTCTTTTGGTTCGTCTTCGCTGACAACTGGGTCTTCTCCAGTTAACATTTTCACTGCCGCGTTGCGTTCATCCGCGTCTTCTTGTTCTTTCAAGTCTTCACTTTTTTCTCCATCATTTTCTCCTTCTTCAACTTCACTTTCTCCTTCTTCAACTTCACTTTCTCCTTCTTCAACTTCACTTTCAGTGGTAGTCTCCACGGCGTCGCTGTCGCCTTCCGCCGCTACGGGCACGACTTCGTCTTCCAAGTAGTCGTCCTCGTCTTGTATGTTCAAAGCGCGTTGTCGCTTTGCCTTCTCCAAGCGCTTGATCTTTCGCTGCACCTCTTCAATCGCCAAAGAAGCTTGGATCATGTTCCTTTCCTTCGCACCTAACGCGGAAGTGTCTAAATCCACGTCCGCGTATCCCAGCTGCGCGGTTCTTACGGGTAAAGCCTTCGTCGCCGCTCTCGCCGCCGCGCTCGCTCCGGCTTCTTTCGAGCCGTACGCGTGCATCGCACTTCCGAGCACACCGTTGTTGTGAATAGAAGTAACGGATGAATAACCCGCGAACGCGGCGACTAAAGATAACGATCCAATAACCGCGAACGCTATCCATCGTTTACTCGCAAATCGCGTCGAAAAAGTATCGTCTTCGCCATCCGCGCGGGAAGAAGAAGAAGCGAGCAATCTTTCTCTCTCGTTCATCATCATCATCTTCATCTTCGATGATGATGATTCGGCGGAAGACGAAACGTGCGTATTCATTCCGTGCGCGTGCGCGTGCGTGCGCGTGTGCTCCAGAAAAGAAAGATCTCGACGAGTTCCCTCTCTCTTCTTTCTCTCTCTCTCTCTCGCTCTCTGCTTATCTCG
>Ga0255753_1003026_pt1 | contig 17929 bp, 23 predicted proteins | sample 041ome_10_FD_179953 | JGI IMG/M metagenome (GOLD analysis project Ga0255753, IMG submission 179953) | Coastal salt marsh microbial communities from the Groves Creek Marsh, Skidaway Island, Georgia - 041412US metaG (version 2) | ecosystem: Environmental > Aquatic > Marine > Intertidal zone > Salt...
CCAAGGATTGTAGCAAGTTTTACATTTCACAAGGAGCCAATTGAATGGCTAGAATAGCAATAACAGGACACAGTGCTGGCATTGGCCAAGCATTTGCAAAAATTTACAAAGAACAAGGCCACGACGTTGTTGGCCTTAGTCGACGTAACGGATTTAACATAAGAAACATACCCAAGTTGCTAGGCGAAATAGAATCATGTGACATTTTTATCAACAATGCCCAAATTGGATTTGCACAAACTGAACTATTATTTGCTGTACATCAAGCCTGGCAAGGAGTACCCAACAAACAGATTATAAGTATCAGTACATTAATGACATCATTACCTAGCAGTTGTATACAAGGATTGGACATGTTACATTATCATGTGCAGAAAACCACACTAGAAGAAGCAGTACGACAACTCAGAGGATTGCAAGATTGGCCAAAGTTGTGTTTAATCAAACCTGGCAAAATAGATACACAAGGACAAGGCGGAGTTAACGTAGATGCTTGGGCCAAAAAAGTATTAGAGACCATTGATACTTACCCTGAGATGGAAGTAGAAGAACTCAGCATTGGGGAATATTTAACTTGAACTCAAAAGATTACTTAACCAATCGTAACTTTTGTCCTATTCCATGGACTGGCATAATGTACAACTTTGACGGTGACGTAAAAACTTGTATACGTAGCAGTGAACCTGTTGGCAATATTAAAAACAACAGTATAGAAGAAATAGTAAACAATCAAAAAAATACACAAACTCGCCAACGTATGCTTGATAACAAACCAGGCAAACGTTGCACACCTTGCTATGAACTAGAAGGCACACAGAATAAATTTGATATAATAAGCGATCGTGTGTTTTACTTACGTGAGCTAAAACAAACGCCCCTCAACACATACAACAGTGCGGATAACTTTGAGTTACAAAAAATAGATGTGCGATGGACCAATTTGTGTAATTTCAGTTGTGTATATTGTGGCCCGCAGTTTAGTAGTAAATGGGCTGATGAACTAGGTACAATCACAGAGTTGCCATCAAAAGATCAGCGTGAACAGTTTAAAGAATACATTTTCGAACGTGCTGTTAATTTAAAACATGTTTATCTAGCAGGCGGCGAACCGTTGTTAATGAAGGAAAACGAAGAACTACTAGAACTTCTACTTATTAAGAACCCAGATGTTAATTTGCGGATCAATACCAATTTAAGTCGAACCAATACTCGGGTATTTGAACTGGCTTGTCAGTTTAAAAATGTACACTGGATCATTAGCGCAGAAACAATGGGCAAGGAGTATGAGTATATTAGAAATGGCGGGGATTGGGCTACATTTTGTTATAATCTCAGACTAATCAAAGATCTAGGGCACAAGTTAACATTTAACATGCTATACTTTGTGTTGAATGCTTTTAGTGTTTTCGAATTCATCGACAAGTTTACCAAAGACTGGAATTTTCATCCAAATGCATTTGTACTTGGCCCTTTGCTTACTCCAGAGTATCTAAATATTAGGAATTTACCGGAAAGTATGCTACAATTAGCAAAACAAGAGTTACAGAAACGCATTAATAACAATCCAGGACATTTGCTTGAAAATGGGTATCATAATTTGTTGCGTTATATTGAACAACCGTTTGAAAAGAATTTAACAGGAACATTTGATCAGTTAGCAAAGATGGACGCCAGACGTGGCGCAGATAGTAGTAAAATATTCATAGATCTATATAAGGAAAAATAAACATGGCAAAACCATTTGATGTAAGTAAATTTCGTAAGGGACTAACCAAAAGCATTGATGGAGTTAGTTTTGGCTTTAGTGATCCAACAGACTGGATCAGCACTGGCAACTATGCACTGAACTATTTAATTAGTGGTGACTTTAACAAAGGTATCCCACTAGGTAAAGTAACAGTGTTTGCGGGAGAATCAGGTGCAGGCAAGAGTTATATATGTTCGGGTAACATCATCAAAGCCGCACAGGAACAAGGTATTTTTGTTATCTTAATTGATTCAGAAAATGCGCTCGACGAGGCTTGGCTAAAAGCATTACAGGTTGATACTAGTCCAGAGAAACTGTTAAAACTTAACATGGCTATGATTGATCATGTTGCTAAAACTGTTAGCGACTTTATGATAGAGTACAAAACACTAGCAGAAGAAGACAGACCCAAGGTGTTGTTTGTGATCGACAGTTTAGGTATGTTGCTAACACCCACTGATGTTGACCAGTTTAACAAAGGCGACATGAAAGGTGATATGGGACGTAAGCCTAAAGCACTTACTTCGCTTGTGCGTAACACAGTTAACATGATTGGCTCGCTTAATGTAGGACTTGTGGCAACTAACCATACATATGCAAGCCAAGACATGTTTGATCCTGATGATAAGATATCGGGTGGTCAAGGTTTTATCTATGCAAGCAGTATCGTTGTTGCAATGAAGAAGATGAAACTAAAAGAAGATGAAGCAGGCAACAAGATAAGTGAAGTAAAAGGTATTAGAGCAGGGTGTAAAGTAATGAAGACTCGTTACGCAAAACCGTTTGAAAGTGTACAGGTTAAGATTCCATATGAAACAGGTATGAATCCTTACAGTGGTCTAGTTGACTTGTGCGAAAAGAAAGACTTGCTGGTAAAAGAAGGTAATAGACTTAAATACACAACGTCAACGGGCGACGAAATTAAACAATTCCGTAAGGAATGGGAACGCAATGAAGGCGGATGTTTAGACATCATTATGAACGATTGGGTAAACAAAGCCGAAGGAACATTCCCAGTATTGGATACACCAGAAGCCGTAGATGAAGTTACTATTACAGAAGAAGTATAGCGATATATTACAACAGCCTATAAATCAAATTTACCAAGAATTAAAGGCTGTGAATCGTGAAGTGTTTGCGGATAATGAGCGTATAGTATTCATTGACGATGTTGCTGATTGTCTGCAAAAAACACACATGGTTGAGTATGTTGAACAGATTCTAAGTCACTTAGATGTGGATAAATTTTTTGTTCAAATAGTCAACAGTGGCAATAAGGAAATACAGAATCCTACAAACTATGCAATACCAGACACAATATGCATGACACCTTGGTTAAGTTTGGAAGTTGATGTAGATAGTAAACTGCATCGTTGTTGTTTGTGGGATAGAGATCAAGGCACAACGTCAGACAGTATTGTAGAATACTTTGAAAGTACTGAACAGCAAAAGTTAAAACAGGACTTTCTTAACGGTAAAAAGCCTAGTGCATGTTACAAATGTTGGCAAGTGGAATCAGCAGGTGGTACGAGCAAAAGACTAACTGATAACTATGTGTTTAGAGAACACAAGTTTGATATAGACTATAATGACACTGCCACAAGTAAAATTGTAAACTTAGATATCAAGTTAGGTAATAAATGCAACCTAGCATGTAGAATTTGTAGTTCAAGGTGTAGCAGTACATGGGCAAAGTATGATAGTGTTGTTAATGTCGAGTTTAAATGGTTAGAAAACGAATCCAGTAACTTTTGGTCAGATATAATTGCTGTAAGTAAAGATGTGCGCTACATTACATTTGCAGGTGGTGAACCACTACTAGACAAGACGCATAGAAAACTGTTACAATACTTTATAGATCAAAATTTAAGTAAAGACATTGTACTTCATTATAACACTAACGGCACAGTATTTGCTGATTTTCTCTTTGATTATTGGGACCAGTTTAAGACTGTTGAGCTAAGTTTTAGTATTGATAACATTGGAAAACAGTTTGAATACGAAAGATACGGCATACCTTGGGACACTGTTAATAACAACATCAGTAAATATGTATCCAACTCAAAATATATCTTAAACTTGTACAGTACAGTCAATGCATTAAACTTAGCCAACAGTTTTAGTATATATAAGTATGCAAAAGATTTGAATATAGATATTACATTCCAACCGCTAGAAAGTCCTAAGTTCCTTTCAATTTGTAACTTGCCAAAATCTGTTAAGTACTCTATTAGAGATAAATTATTACAAGTAGATGATAAAGATTTTCTTAAAATGATACAACCATTTATATCAATTATGTTACAAAGCAAAATTCAACCTGTTGACCTTGTTAAAGGCCTTAGCGTACAAGATGGCTTGCGAAATCAAAAATTTAGTGATTATTACCCAGAGCTTTTTGAACTAATTAACTAGGAGAACAGTGAATCATCTTAAGTTTGAATTCAGTGCAACAGAGTGCAATGGGTGGCCAAAATTACAGTTCTTTATTGACGATGACTTGTATCAGGACTATGAATTTTTAGGCCCAACGGCCGAAGTAACTCTTCCTATAGATCTATTAGATGGCGAACATCTGTTGGAGATTGAGTTGTACGGCAAGACTTTTGAGAACACAAAAGTTGAGAATGATCAAATAATAGCTGATCAATTGGTCACTCTCGATTGTATGTACATCGACGATATTCAATTACCAGACATGTTCAAATATAGCGGGAGATATGAGCATTGTCCAGATCAAATTTCTCTTACATGGGGAATAAATGGTAAATGGTCTTTTGAGTTCATAACTCCAATAGTACCATGGGCAGTGACGTGTAAATTGAACGAAGAAAATAAGTACAATGATTACAGTGTTATTACATCAGTACATTCATACGAGAAAAACAATAAACTATTGGAAATCTTAGATCATATCGAAAAAGAACTAGGAAATGTTAAAATTTAACAAAGCTGTTTTAATATCGTCTGCACAGGTTGAGCCCAATAGACCACCACCTGGGTTAGGATTTCTTGCTGGGGTATGTGATGTGTGCAACATCGAATATACTCCTTATGATTTAAATGTGTACATTCTCAATGAACTAGGCGAGGTTGACTGGACAAGATTATATCACTACACAAGTCAATTTCAACAACTAAACACCAAATTGGAGCAACTAATAGATTCTGTGTTGAACAGTTTTGTTGATAAGATTAAGTGTCATGACGCTGATATAATTATTCTAACAGTTTTAACTTACTGGCAAAACTACTGGTGTCAGCGATTGCTGGAAAAAATTAAAGAAAAATCAATATCTGCAAAAATCTTAATTGGTGGGTCAGGTGTAAGCGTAGAGCATTCAGATAAAAAATCCTTTGCAAAATTTCTGTGCGACCAAGACTTAGTGGACTATTATATATTAGGCGAAGGAGATTTGGCATTAGTAGATCTACTCAATGGAAAACAAGTTGCTGGAGTAAACAATAAACACAGTAAATTTGAAACCTGGGCTCCGCAAATAGATGATTTAGATTCTATACCGTTGCCATCTTATAAGAAACTTCCAGTGAAAAATTACCAATCATACAGCGGATCTGGTGGAATTGCTATCACCGGCAGCCGAGGATGTGTACGTCGTTGTACCTTTTGTGATGTTGGAAATATTTGGAAAAAATTTAGATTTAGAAGTGCCAATCATATAGTTGATGAAATTAAGAAACATTATTATGAAACTGGTGAACTAAATTTCTTTTTTACTGATAGTCTTATCAATGGTTCTCTTAAAACTTTTGTAAACTTTATGGAAAAAGTAGTACAACTACAGCAGATTGACTCAGTATTCGAAAAAATAAGTTATACCAGTCAATTTATAGTACGTAGTCCAAAACAACATACTGAGTACATTTTTGAATTAATGAAAAAAACTGGGTATTCTAATGTACAAATAGGTGTTGAGACAGCAAGTGACAAAGTTAGATATCACATGCAAAAAAAGTTTACAACTGCTGATCTTGATTATCATATGGAAATGAGTAATAAATATGGACTCAGAAATACACTTATGATGATGGTAGGTTACCCAACAGAAACATTAGACGATTATCAGGAAACATTGGATCTAGTTAGGCGTTACCAAAAGTACTTGTTAAACGGGACAATAATTGACTTAAATGAAGCATACCCACTAACTATATTAAAAAATACACCTTTGTACAATATGGCTCATGAATTAGGAATAGAAGTAAATGACAACTACGGTAACCTGCATTGGGTATCAAAAGAAAATCCAGATTTAACAGTGAAGGAACGATGGCGAAGATTTATAAACTTTCACAGAGAGTTAATTTTGCTGGGTTATCCTCGACCAGCAGAATCACAAATATTGTATGAACAGTATCTTACCACAGTAAAAAGTCTAAAGGAAATCGAAGTATGACAATTGATGTTGATATATTAATAGATACGTACACTTTACTTAAAGAGTATGTACCAGTGAAAGAGCGACAAGCCGCCGCAGATCATGTTGTAAGCAATTTGAGCGAAACACTTGCTGAGGATGATCTAAGACAGTTTGGTTCTATAGATGGATACACAAAACGAGCTGTTGATGAGTATCTATTAGAAGACGACGAAGACGACTACGACGATTACGAAAACTGATGTGGTATAACAAAGTTGTAGCAGATCTTAGCAAGATACCAGACTTTATCCGCCACTATGAGAAAGAACTGGATGAGGCCAGGAAGGAAACCTATATCAATGGTAGCCTTGAACGTGCCGCGGCAAATTTGCCAGGCATAACAGAACACCGATTTAATCAGTTGCAAGAGATTGAAGCAGTGCTGAACTTTCTAAATATCGAACTGCGTAAGATACGTAGGAAATACTTTCAAAAGTATCTTGAGGGATACCAGCGAGCACTAAGTAGTCGTGATGCAGAAAAGTATGTGGATGGTGAAGATGATGTTATACACTTTGAAACATTCATTAACGAAGTAGCACTATTGCGTAACAAATGGTTGGGGCTGATGAAAGGCCTCGAAAGCAAAAACTTCATGATAGGTCATGTGGTTAGATTGCGTACAGCAGGAATGGAAGATGTACAATTATGATAACATTTAAAAATGAATACGAGTCACACGAACACAGTTTACAAACACTAGAGCAGTTATACGAGTACGATAGTTTTCTGGACAGCCTAACTACCATAGCAGATTTTGGCTGTGGTACAGGCAGAGATGTGCAGTGGTGGGCAAACGTGATGACACGTGATGACCCACCTGTGCCACGTAACTTTAAGGTTTATGCATGCGATTATGCAGTCGACAAGTTGCTGGATGCTGAAATACGTGAATATGCAAATGTACATCCAGCAAACATTGATTTAGATTCCAATGACCCACCCCTGAGTGTAAAGGTTGATTTTATTTGGAGCCATAACACATTTCAGTACATGACCAATCCTATGCGCACCTTGCGTGCCTGGAACCAACAATTGGTAGAAAATGGTATGCTGATGATGATATTTCCACAGTCAACATACACACAGTACGGACATGAAGAAATTGTCTACAGTAATAGTCAGTTGTACTACAATCATAATCTTATACACTTAGTTTACATGTTAGCTGTAAATGGATTTGATTGCTGTGATGCTTACATGAAAAAAGAAGCAGATGACCCATGGATACACACAGCAGTCTACAAATCACACCACGAACCAATGGATCCAAAAACCACAACTTGGTTTGATCTTGCTGACAAGGATTTGATCAATAAGACTTTTGTTGAGTGCTTAAACAAGTTTGGATACATAAGACAAGACAAAATCTTAACACAATGGATCGACAAGGGACTTTACTTTAACAAGAGATGAAAGTTGTATTGGTTACAGGTGGATTTGATCCGCTACACTCAGGACATATTGCTTACTTTCGTGCGGCAAAAGAACTAGGCGACTACTTGGTAGTAGGCATCAACTCAGATGCTTGGTTGGAACGCAAAAAAGATCGTGCATTTATGAATTGGAACGAACGTGCTACTATTGTAAAGAATTTACAAATGGTGGACTATGTCATTGAGTTTAACGATGACGATGACAGCGCACGAGATGCGATTAGAACAGTTAAGGAAACATGGAAAGACGATGAAATCATTGTTGCCAACGGAGGTGATCGCACAGCACAGAACATCCCCGAGACTGGCGTCAGCGGCGTCATATACGAGTGGGGTGTAGGCGGCACGTACAAGATGAACAGTAGCAGTGATCTACTTACTGACTGGACAGCGTTTTGGGAAAAGCAAGAAAGTAAAACAAAACGCCCTTGGGGTCATTATGATGTGCTATATAGCGTACCTGGTGTTAAAGTAAAAACACTTACAATAGAACCAGGACAAAGTCTAAGTCAACAGCGTCATCATATGCGCACAGAGTTGTGGTTAATAGCACAAGGACGTTGTTGTGTAGGTAATGTTGAGCTTAATACACACGATTACTATAAAATTAATCCGGGCGTGTGGCACCAGTTGCGCAATCCATACAATGATCCTTGCGTACTTGTAGAAATACAGTACGGCAGGGACTGTATTGAAGAAGACATAGAACGGCACTAAATACACTATTATGCGAGCAAACGAATTTTTATTTGAATCTAGCGGCTTGTTTGGAAGAAAACAAGGTGATCCTTTTACCCACTCTAGTGGAGTTCAAGCAGAATTTATTGAGGTTGGTGGATACCCTTCATATGATGTATCTAAGGAACAAGGAGAAAATCCTGGTCAGTATAATACGGTAGAAGATCGTGACTATGTTATTTCTGAGATAGAAAAAGCCTACGGAACAAAAATACAATGGGTGAACTCTCCAGCAAACAATTCTTTGGCATTTGCTGTAGCTAGGTTGCAAACCAGTGATGGTGAAAATGTAATATGGGGTCGCTACTTTAAGCAAATTGCCCCGAATATGATGGGCAAGTGGAAAAACAACGAAGTACCTGCAGGTTGGTCATTACAAACCAAAGCCGCACAGAAACTAAAACTTGGCTTTGATCCACAAACACTTATAGGTACAGAACAACAATTTAGCAGTTCTGATTCAGTAATAAATCAGGTAGCTAATAAATCACAGAACAATGAAGTGTTAGTAGATGCACTTAAACAAACAGCAGGCGGGCAAAAAGCTGTGTTTCCAGGATTAGCTGATCAAGCGGCAGGAATACGAGATTACTTTGGTGAGATCATGGGTCCGATTGCTATGATGAGCGGACAAATTACAGGACAGGCTGAACAAGCCAAACATGCACTAGCAGACGGAGCAGACTGGAGCGAGATGGCCGTTAAATGGCCTCAGAGTAAAAACTACAATCTAGTAGACAGTGTATTCCAAGCACCAAACGGTGTAGAGATTGGTATTAGTTCTAAAGGTGGTAAAGGTGCAAGTGCTAGTGTTAAGAACTTAGCAGATAGTGCGGACAGAGCTAGAAAAAAGAATAATACACAATTACTAAATTCTGCAAAATACGCTATTAAAATTGTTGATACTGTTGCACAAAATAGTCAACTTGAAGGCCCATTTGCACTAGGAGAACTATTAGGTGTAAGTACTCCTGCGCTAAGAGAAGAATTTAATGCTATCAAGAAATCAGCGAAGAGAGATTTTGAAGGACTAAGTCAAGAAGCATCAAACCTAATAGGTAAAATAAATTTTGATCCAAACAAACCAGGGTTTATGACCTGTTGGGCTATTTTAGCAGGATTAGCTCGTGCTGTTGCGGAGGCTGTAAATAGTAATCCTGAGTTCACAAAAGGTGCATTGGCACTCCTAAACACAGCAAGTATTGTGCAACTGTACACAAAGGTAGGAACAAAGGGAGAGGATGTTGCTGTAACATCATACGATGCAGTTTATCCTCCTAATTTCAAAGGAACCATAATGCTAGACAGCGGCAAAAACTATTATGTTGGACCGCCAAAAGGCAAGTTTAGTTTTAAATTCAATTAAATTATGAAAACAATGCCCACCCTGGAAATTACAACCATGATTGGTTGTCCACTTATGTGTAATTTCTGTCCCCAAGAAAATCTAAGACTCAAGTACGGCGAAGATACCAAATACATGAGCTTGGATACATTCAAGACAGCAGTCAGTAAAGTACCTCCTGACACACGTATAGACTTTAGCGGAATGGCTGAAGCCTGGGTCAACCCAGAAGCAACCAACATGTTACGTTATGCACTAGAGTCCAATCATCGTGTTGCTATATACACCACACTGTATAACTGGACAGTAGATACTGCCAATGAAGTATTGGGTCTGCTAACCACACACAAACCGTTGGTAGATACATTTAGCATACACTTTCCAGATGAGTATGGTAACATGAAAGGCTGGAAGTACACCAAAGAATGGGAAGATGTTTACAACATCATGACCAGAGGTGTGCAAACTGCAGGCATCAAGCTAGAAGCAATGACCATGAGTGACCACGGTAAAATACACCAGGATCTACAACATCTGGGTGTACAGTTGTACAATTGGTTCGGACACGATCGTGCAGGCAGTTTAAACAAACAACAAGTAGAGACAGATCAAGAAATCAAATACATCGAGCGACACGAAAAACCTGTACGCTGTAGTAAAACAATCAACTACGACCAATGGGTGTTGCAACCAAACGGTGATGTAGTAATATGCTGTATGGATTATGATTTGAAGCATGTGATTGGCAATCTGAACAGAGACAGTTATTTTGATTTGTTCACTGGCCCAGGCATGGTCAATTTACTAAGAGAAAATACTAAAACTTGTTTCTCAGACAAGAGCTTGTGCAAAAGTTGCACAGATGCATTACCAGACAAACTCACCTATCTAGTTGACATAGTATAAGCAATCGCTTATAATAGTGTTATGACTGAAAAAGAACGAGAAATCTTAGGGATAACCCAAGAAGAATGTGCTGAAGTTATACAAGCAATCAGCAAGTGTGTGCGTTTTGGTATAGACAATAGTCACAAGTCCGGCGCTACACAACGTGAAAATTTAAGTATGGAAGTTGGCGATTTGGTATGCATGATTGGGCTAATGATAGAAGCCGGGCTAGTTAAAGAAGAAGATATAAATCGAGCCAAAGACGAAAAGATTGAAAAACTAAAAGTTTACAGTAATATTTTTAAATGATAACACGCATAATGATGATTGGCCCTGGGCGTTTAAACGATGCCTGTTGCGCACTAAGTTTTGATGAGTTTTTGTCTCCAACTATAGACCAAACTGTTATTGTTAGTCCGTTGAGCAGTACTGATATTTTAGAAAAGTTCGCACAGTTCCCTCATATCGATCAGAGCAAATTGGTTTTCAAAAAAGACAGCGAGTTTAATCTAGTAGGTTGGGATGATAACTGGTACAAGCAACAAGGGATTAAGTTTAGTCTACTAGATAGTTTAGACTCAGACATTGTAATACAGGATGCAGATGTATTTTACTTACAGCCATGGGAGTTTATACAAGACGGGCATCCTGTTTTTAGAACAGAGGATGTGTGGAACGACCACCATGCGATATATGAACAAGCGGTTAAGCAGTTAATTGGTGCAGGCCGTGTTAGTAATGAAAGTTATGTAACAGAGTTTATGCCTTATCTCAAACAGGACTGGGTCGGACTTAAACAGAAACTAGGTAGTGATTGGAAAACAGCAATCGAAGGTGTTGCGCCGTTCAACGACACTAAATGGTTAAGTGAATATGAACTGCTAGGAATTTACAAGAGCGTTTATGATCCGGATAACTATCATTATATCAAAGATCAAATGCCAATATTTCAACATATAGAACAACTAGAAACACTTGATTGGTCAGAAGCAAATGTAGTAAAGTTTAAAGCAAGACCCCTTAAAGGAATGAGGGAACACGATGCACATAGAATAATAGATTATTTTAAGAGGATAACAGCATGACATTTTTAGTAACAGAAGCCTGCGTAAAATGCAAATATACAGATTGTGTAAACGTCTGCCCAGTGGATTGTTTTTATGAAGGTCCAAACTTTTTAGTGATCAATCCAGACGAGTGCATTGACTGTGCAGTGTGTGTTCCAGAATGTCCCGTGGATGCGATTGTTGCCGATAACGAGCTAGATGGTGCAGAACTTGATTACTGGTTAAAAATAAACACAGAACTCAGTGAAAAGTGGCCTAACATTGACAAAGCAAAAGACCCACTTCCAGAAGCAGAAGAATATAAAGACATTAAGGATAAAAGAGACCTAATAGAAAAGTAGTAGATGACCAAAAAGAAAAACTCCAATGAGGCAAAAGGAAGGTACAGCTACGACAGTGAATTAGGTGGTAGTTTGGTTACTTTCCTAAACAAAAGTGTAATGCCTTATCCTACAGAAGCAGGCAGTCCTAAGTTTGAACTAGTTAAAGTAGAAGAACAAAAGGATTTGATGCTGAACGTTGCTCGCATGCATGCAGAGCAAGAGTATAAACGCATAATGGATCTTGTTGCTGTACTGCAAGGACAAGCAGAAGAAATAAAGCGTAGACTATATGTTACAGATGCAGTGCATGCCGCACACTATGAATTTCAACCATATCCTGGACAGATTTATAATTTAGTTTGGGACAACATCAAAGAACGAACCATACTAGAAGTAATGGATAAGGACCAGTGGAGCATTGGAGTACCGGATAACTACGAGTATCTTGCTAGGGTTAAATGGTTAGGTGATTTTACTTGGATAGAAGTTGATGATCAAGGTAACCTTAAAGGTTCTACCATACAAACTTCTTCTGGTAGTGACGCACAATCTTAGCCAGTTCAATTTCAAACACAGCCTCTGCTTCCCAACCTAGTCTACGCAACTTTTCATCATCAATACTATAACGCACATCCTGTCCTTGTCTGGTAACTGACAGGTCTAAATGTCGATCAGTATCGTGTTCTTTGCCTTTATAGAACATATTAATAATCTTACGTGCTACTACAATGTTCTGTTCTTCATAGTTGCCAGCAATATTAAAGATTTCGTTTTGTACACCACTTTCAATTAAAGTGGTTACTGCTTCAGCAGTATCGCTAACATGTAACCAAGTACGTCTTGGTGTACCAGCATCGTGTAGTGGGATAGTTCTACCCAGTTGTAGACTTTTTATACTTTTTGGTATAAACTTTTCAGTGTATTGATTTACACCGTAGTTGTTTGTAGGACGTACAATAACATAAGGCACGTTGAATGTTCTTGCCCATGCTAGTATCAATTGATCTGCGGCAGCCTTGGTAGCACTGTAAGGATTGCTGGGCTTTAATAAATCTGTTTCAGTATGACTGCCGTCTACTATATCACCGTAAACCTCGTCAGTACTAAAGTGTAGCAGTGTAGGCATCTTAAACCGGTGTTTTTCTTTAATTAAGTTCAATAAATGATGCACTCCGTTAACATTACTGCGCAAAAATACATCACTACTTACTATACTATTATCTACATGTGTTTCAGCGGCTGTATTGATAATATAATCACAATCGTACAAAAAGTCTATGTCATTAATGTCTTTGCGTTCGAATACAAAACGATTATTTGTTTCAAGATCTGCAAGCAAGTCTTCATTTGCGGCATACGTGACTTTGTCAATACCACGCACATACCAACCTTTGCTTAGGCAGTGTTGTGCAACATGATATCCAATAAAGCCTAAACAGCCTGTAACATAAACAACTTTTGTACTCATATTTTTCTTCTTAAATTCAAGTATGCAGGTTCTGTACTAAACAAGAACTCCTGCCATATGTTTTCTAAATCTTCTACTGTATCTGGTTTGTACAGTTTGATATTAGGCAATGCTGCCAACACCTGTTCGTCGTCGTGTGCCCAATGGCTTACACCATCATGGCTGTAATCATAATCACGCCCGCTACCAATTAACTTAACAGGGATACGTTCGTGATTAACATAGTTGCGCAACAACTCAAATGGTCTGTACAGCAAAAAACTGCTCATGCTGTAGCACACAGGTATTACACCTTCGTTGGCCATTCCAACTGCTACACCAGCCATGGTAAACTCTGCGGCTCCGACATTGTAAAAACGTTCTGGAAATGCCGCACGTACTTGATCTAATACACCAAATCCCAAGTCAGCAGTAACAACACGTACATGTTCGGAGTCAACCATACTGCTTAACAACAAGTCAGCCGCTTCACGCCTCATTGATCAACTCCTTGTAGTCTTGTTCTTTGAGAACGTAATAGTGTGTGAGTAAATCTTTAGCAAATGACCAATCGGGTAATTCACTCTGTCTTATTCTAATACGTGGCATAAAAGCTCTTAATCTATTGATCAGTGTTGTAGAGTCGACAGGATCGTATGCACCCATACCGTTTATGTTTGCATAAACTTCTATGTTGTTGACCTTGTTGTCTGTGATATAACGTAGACTTTCCCATATGCTACCTTCAGCGGCTTCACCGTCGCTGATCATGCACCATACACGCTTTTCAGGTGTTGCCAGTGCATGCCCAAGTGCAATAGGGAGACCACTGCCGAGACTGCCTGTACTACAGTACAAATGATTTTCAAGATCTCTACCCGGATGGATACCATGTTTATGCAACATGTCTACGGGGTCAACTCCGTAGTATTTCTCGAGAACTACGTACAGTGCAAGTCCGGCGTGGCCATTGCTCAGTATAAAAACTTCGTCATCATTGCGATGATGATATATTTCTTCAATGATCGGCAATGCACTAAGCGTACTGCTTAGGTGACTAAGTTTTTCTTGATAGGTTACGTCTATTAGTCTACGTTCTAGTTCGGTCATGCTTTGAATGCGTATAATTGGTCGTGTATAACTGGTTCAACTGTGTAACCACAGTTTTCAAACACAGTTTTTAATTGTTGTCTGTTCATTTCCAAATTACCTGGCCACGGTACTTCTCCGTTATTGGTCTGATGTACTTCAACAAACCAAAAGTCAATCTTGTCTGCTACAGCACCCACTGTTTCTTCAGTTAGTGCAATTGCTTCTGACCCTTCAATATCACACTTAACAAAGTCAACATGATCAATCCCAAGTTTTTCAAGCAAACTTGCAACAGTGATCCCTGGCACGGTAATTTCATCGCCTTGGTGACTCACTAAACTGTTTGTTGTGGAGTTTTCGTTTAGGTAAAAACTTACATCTGCATCGTTGTTGCTGATAGCATACTGATGCATTTCAATTTGCTTGGCATCTTTGGTAACTTCTTGTGCAATTCTAAATGTGCTGGGTACTGCTTCCACAGCAACTACACGTTCGCAACTGTCTGCGGCATATAAACTAAACAGTCCTACGTTAGCACCTAAGTCCAACACAGTCATGTCTTCACCATCTGCAAATATTGGATCGTACATGCGTTCTTCGTTAATCTGCCTAAGGATTGTACCTACATGATTCTCCGGATCAGCAAAATGTGCCACTGCTTCCTTGGATTCTGCAACTACTTTTATTTGATTATTCTTACTTGTTGTTAGTTGATGTTCTCTCATAATGTGCCTTGGTTAAAAAATATATTATACCTTCTTCTAATGAATAGTTACATTCGAATCCCAACTGCTTGGACTTGCTGGTATCGCACACCCACAGTTTACTTTCGAATGCTTTCCTAATTTCAAATACTTCTGTTACTGGTGCTGTTTTCTTTGTTACTTTTTCAAACAACTGCAATACTTCTTTGTTGCTTACCTGCACTCCGCTACCAAAATTGTAAATTTCTCCTGGTGCAATGTTGTCTTGTGTTAGCATTTCTATACCACGACAAAAATCATGTATGTAGATAAAGTCATGATAGCCTTCGTATAAGTTCATGGGCTCATCGTACTTGAATGCTCTCCACAAGTGTGGGAACAGTCTATGTGGTCTTTCACCTGGTCCATAAACACTGTAAGGCCTGGCTATGTAAATCTTTAAATTGTGCGCTCTTGCCCAACCTTGGCACATCATTGTAGCCGCGGCCTTTGTGCCTTGATAAAAGTCCACTGGCTTCAGCAGTGTGTCTTCTGCTGTTGCATATTCTGTTGGACCATATTCACTGCTACTGCCAATCTGTACCATGCGACACTTTGCATCTCTCACATACTCAAGTATCTTGTATGTAAGCATGATGTTTGGTTCAAACATCTTGTCAGCATCATATATCTCTGCCGCACAGTTTATTATAACATCTGGCTGGAAACTTTGCAACTGTGCTGTGATATCTTCAGTACGAACATGCAGTGTAACAGCATGTCCTCTGGTATAGAAATAATCTACCAAATTCAAACCTACGAATCCAGTAGCACCTGTGACGTAAATCTTCATCTGATTATTTGTCTACCAACTCGCTCTGCTCTTTTGAGTCTAACGTTTTTGTAAGTGCCGGGCCAGTGTACTATCCAATCACCCTGTTCCCATGCACCTGAGTTGCCCATAATGTCCTTGCTGGCATCACAGTAATCATAAATTTCTGGCTCGTAACTGTTCATATACCTTTGCGGAACAATTTTAACAATGTCCTGGTATTCATCAATGGTATCAATCACAACTTGTTGTTCTGCCCATTCTACCAATATATAGTCTGGCTCTTTGTCTATGATCATTTGCAAGTATGCACGACCTTGTTCTGTGTTGCGTACCAGAAAATTACCAGTGTTTAGATTCAGCCTGTCCACAGGAACAACAACATGGTAATCATTATCCGCTTTTTCGTCAATTGGGATAGTAAGGTTGGTAATCATTGCATCACACTCACAAAACAACAACCAGTCAATGTCAGGATGCAATTTAAAAAGTTCTAGTGTATAATGTATTTTGTTGAAGCCTGTGATCTTGCTGTACTTCATTTCGGTTAGTTCGAAGAACTTGTAACCGTAGCGTTCACAGTATTCTATTTTGGGTTCATTTGTTAGTTCAGCGAGGTCGCGATAATTGTCATCATATAGCGTCGCTACTGCGTGTGGCATATAGTGTCCTTGAAAATCATTTGTAAGAATATTTATTATACTAAGTATTGCTATGAAAATATACGACAGTTTCACCTTTTTCAATGAGTTTGAGCTTCTTGAACACAGGCTACGTGAACTATATGATCATGTAGATTACTTTGTACTAGTAGAAGCCAACAGAACATTCCAAAACCAATCTAAAGAATTGTTGTATCACAACAATCGGGAACGTTTTGCACAATGGGCAGATAAAATCATCTACTATCCTGTTACTGACATGCCCGACGATACAGACACATGGGGCAGGGAAAGACATCAGCGTAACGCTATATTAAAAGGTGTAGAAGATGCAGACGACAACGATATAATCATAGTAAGCGATATAGATGAAATACCCAGAACTGAAACCATAGCCAGACTAAGAGCAAGCAGTGCCAGCATATGGCCATTTAGAATGCCCTTGTTTAATTTTAGGTTCAACTACATGCTTACCAATCAGGACAACTATGTGGTATGGAGCAGTGCATGTAGGAAGAAACTGTTGGACAACCCAGAAGACTTTAGACGAGCAAGACATCAACTGCAAGGCTTTCCATATAACCACAAAGACGCTAATGTGGAAATGATAGAACATGCAGGATGGCACTTTACATATTTTGGCAATGAAGATTTTGCCAAACAAAAAATTGCCAGTTTTGCACATGATGAAACCAACGATCCGTGGATACTAAACCAATTGGATGTTGAAGAAAGCATACGCAAAGGGCATGGCATTATACAAACAGATGAACGCTACAAGTTTACACCTGTTGCTCTAGATGATTACTTCCCAGAATCCATACGCAACAGCACCAGTGTCATCACAGGTGATTACCCTTCCGCAAGAATATTCCTACCTCATTGACTGTAACACAACTGTAATATAAAATAACACATAAATTTGTAAATACTTTGACTAGAGGAGATCAATTACAATGGATGCACTAACGCTGTGGACTCTAGTAGGTTTTTTGTTAGCTGCCTACTCAGTGATCGCAAACGACTCAGTTCAAACACTGGGTACTTGGATAGCCAGTAATCAAGAAAGATTTAATTGGAAAACCATGTGGGCCGCCGCCAGTGCGGTTTTATTATGGGCATTGTGGTATGGTTGGTATACTAACGGTGGTGACATCAGTTATGGCAGACTAAACAAAATACCCTGGCAAGAAATACAATGGTATCATGCTATGGCACCAGGTGTGC
>Ga0255753_1003027_pt1 | contig 17926 bp, 15 predicted proteins | sample 041ome_10_FD_179953 | JGI IMG/M metagenome (GOLD analysis project Ga0255753, IMG submission 179953) | Coastal salt marsh microbial communities from the Groves Creek Marsh, Skidaway Island, Georgia - 041412US metaG (version 2) | ecosystem: Environmental > Aquatic > Marine > Intertidal zone > Salt...
TTTCAAAAGTGGAAAGAAGAGCTTGAACTAAATGATGGTCTTGTGAAATTAGAATTAGTAAAAGGAAATTTCTACCTAAATAGAAACTTAACCTCTAATTTATTTTCAAATACCAATCAAAAACTTATTCAAAAATTAATTATAAATGAGGAAACAAACGCTTTATTAGTAGTACTTGCTGAACCAGTTTTAAAAACTGATGGAAAAACTTATTTGTCAACATTTGCTAAATTTTATAATGATGATGGGAATTTAGAAAATACTATTTATAGAAACTTGATACCTATCAAAAGAACTTCTTCTATATATAATATTGATGAAAACTTACTTAACCAAGAAGTCTTAAAAATAATTAATTCAATTCAAAATAATTGGAAAAAAAACAACTTAATAAATACATTAATAACTGAAAGTGTTGATTTAATTATACCTATTAATAAATTAGTTTCTACTAATACTATCAAAGAATTTTTGTTTAACGATAAGGTTTTAAATGTAACGTCTACAGAAAAATTTCTAGATAGAGGATTAATAAAGATTGAAAATGAGATCATTTACTATAATCAAAAGTCTATGACTTCTTTTAATGAGCTATCTAGAAGTTTATTTGGATCTTCAAAAAAGCTTAGATATAAGAGTGATGTCCAAGTTAAACAGAAAGATATAAGCATATGGCCTTCTATATTAAAAGAGTTAGAAAGCTTACCATTTGTTTTAGAAGTGAATGTCATTTCACTGTCAAATTCATCTGGTAGAATAATTGTAAAATTCATGGGCGATAAGAAGACTTTTTTTCAAGCAGCTAACGAGAAAAAAATTGTTTTTAAAGATTATAATTCTGGTCAATATATACTTGTTAAAAAATAAAAAATGAAAGTTTTAATATGTCAGATACTAAAAATATTTTAACTTTTAAAAATATTTATATTTATATTTCTCTATTTATTGCTGTTTTAGCTTTAATTTATATATTCGAAGTTTTTAAGCTTTTTGTAATAGCTTTTATAATTGCTTATTTAACAAATCCGATAAAATTATATTTTGATAAATATCTTAATAAGACTTTTTCAAGTTTTGTTTCAATTATACTTTTTGTTTTAGCTTTTTTATCTACGTTGATTTTAATCCTCCCAATTATAATTGAACAAATTCAAAATTTAATATTAGTGTTGCCAACATATTTATCTGAAGTTCAAACTTTGATTAAAGAACTTAATAATAAATTTTTATTTAGCGATAAAATTAAATCTATTGATATTTCACTGTTATTTAAACCTCTTTCAAATAGTTTTTTGAGTTCAGGAAATGATTTAATAAATAGTAGTATTGAGTTTTTTAATAGCTTTTTTAATATGATCTTAATCTTAGTAATTAGTTTTTATATGAGCTTAGAGTTTAATAAAATTAAATCTTTTTTTTATGATTTAGCCGAAAAATCTCGTTTCGAAGACTTTCAGAAACTAATTAAAGAAATTGATCAGGTTTTATCAAATTTTCTAAGGGGACAAGGCTTAATTTGTATGGTTTTGTCAATTTTTTATGCGACATCATTATTTTTTGTAGGCATAAAATTTGGCATTCTTTTAGGAATTTTTTCGGGTATTATATCATTTATTCCTTATGTTGGAGCATTTCTTGGAGGTGGTCTAACTCTAATTCTTGGTTTTTTCCAGTTTGGTTTATCAACAGAAATGCTAATTTTATTATTTATTTTTTTAACTGGTCAATTACTAGAAAGTTATTATTTAACACCTAAATTCGTTGGGGATGCAATAAATCTAAATCCTCTTTGGATTATCTTTGCTCTTTTAACGGGTGCATATTTATCAGGTTTCGTAGGTGTTTTAATATCTTTGCCAACTGCAGCTATTTTTGGTGTCTTGATAAGACATTATTTCATAAAACTTTTTTAGAGACGCTGTTTCATGTCTTTTAAAATAAGGAAAATTGATAAGAATTTATTTAACAATCAATTAATACTACCCCTAACTTTTAAAACTATCAAAAATAGAGAGAATTTTATAGTTTCTAGTTGTAATGAATCTGCAATTAAATTAATTGATTACCCCAATATATGGAAAAAAGAAACCAATTCAATACCTGCAGCAATTATATATGGACCTAAAGGATGTGGTAAAACACATTTAAGCGCTATTTTTAAGGAAAATAATAATTCAATTTATTTGTCTGAATTATCTTCATTGCATTTAGATTTAATCAAAAGTAACAGTACTTTTGTTCTAGATAATTTTTGTCCTAGTTCAAATTATAGAGCTGAAATTGTAATGCATTTTTTGACTAATCTTAATAACTCAGATGGTGCAGTATTGTTTTTATCTAGGTATTCTCCTCATAAAATGGATTGGGGCTTAGAGGATTTAAATTCAAGAATACGAAGTTTAATATCTAGTGAAATTAAAGTGCCTGATGATGTGTTGCTATATTCTTTTATGGTTAAATACTCTAACGATAAAAAACTATTTTTAAAGGACAAGCACATTTTTTATATTTTACAAAGAGTAGAACGAAGTTTTGAAGCTATAATTAACATAATAGATAAAATAGATTTATATTCTTTAAAGAATAAGAAAAAAGTTACATATAAGTCTATAAGATATGTATTAGAGAATTAATCGTTGGATTAAAAATTTATTTTTTTAATTTTTTTATTCATAATAGTAAATGCAAGTTTACCTTCTAATAATAATTTAACATATTTGCCGAATATTTCATTTCTCCAACCGTTAAATAGTTTTTTATTATTTTTATCATTCTCAGATAGAATTTGTCTTAAATCATCAGAACTTGCAATCAACCTTTCAGCTAATCCACTTCTTTCAGAGCAGTACATAAGTAAAAGTTTTAATAACTCCAGACTAGATTTATCAAAATCTTGCTTTTTATAATAGGTAGTTGTTTGGGGCCAATATTCGGGGGCTACAGTGCTAGATTTCTTAACCGTCTTTAAAATTTGATGAAGATCATTATCAGATAAATTTTTAGAAACACCTCTTATTTTTTTTAATTTTTCTATTTTTTGTGGTTTTAAGATAGCAATATTGACTAAAGTGTCATCTCTAATTAACCAATTTCTAGGGATATTTCTTTTTTGGCACTCGACCTCTCTCCATGAAGCAAGATCTTTTAAATAGTTAAGCATTTCTCCATTGGATTGTCTAACCTTAATCTTTTCCCAAGTTTTGCTAGGTTCAACAACATACAAACTTTTATCATTGAGATATTGCAACTCTTTTTTTACCCAATCTTCTCGCTCAAGATCATCGATTAATTTTGTGATTATAGGATAAATTTTGATTAGATAAGTTACATCACAAATAGCATAATTTAATTGTTCTTGGGATAACGGTCTTTGAAGCCAATTGGTAAACTGATTTTCTTTGCTAATTGATTTTCCTAAAAATCGACTTACTAATTTTTCATATCCTACTTGATCTCCTAACCCACAAAACATAGAAGCAATTTGAGTGTCATAAATTGGCTTGGGCAATTTACCAGTTAAGTTAAAAAAAATTTCTAAATCTTGTCTTGCTGCATGAAAGACTTTCAATATAGATTCATTAGCAAGTAAATCCCATACAGGTTTCATATCAATACCTGACAAGGGATCTATAGCTGCAGAAAAACTTTCTCCTGCAATTTGTACTAAACATAGTGATGGATAATAGGAGTTTTCTCTGATAAATTCAGTATCAATTGCTAATACTTTTTCTTTTATACATTTATTATAAAAATCTTTTAATGTATCATTATCAGTAATAATAATATTCGAGTTGTCCATATTTATTAACTTAAATTATATTAACTGGAAAACAACATTATTTATTTTTAAATAAAAAACCAAACTAAGAGATGAAATTGATGCCAATAAAAAGTTTTTATTTTTTTTTAATAATTTTATTAAGTTTTTACATTAAGAATGTTTGTGCCGAACTTTTGCCTCATAAAGCATCATATTCACTAAACGTACAAAATATAAAAGATGGAAGTTTCCTTGAAGGTGGGCAAGGACAATCTTATTTCGAAATATCGAAAACCTGCGAAGGTTGGAATGTTAAAGAAGATTATGTTCTGATCTATGAGTTTCCAAATAAAAAAATGTCTAATAGTTTTTCTACTTATTCAACCTTTGAAAATTTTTCTTCGACTAAGCACAGTTTCGAATTGAATGATAAAAGTGAATTAAGTGGCGAAAATGCCTATCAGGGGTATTTGGAAAAAAAGAAAAATAATATTAGCGGTACTTTAATTAAAGAAAATATTAAAAATTTATCTTTTAATAAAGATGTCTTGTTTCCTATAGAGCATTTAAAAAAAATAATCGAAAAAGCTGAAGCGGGAGAGAAATTATATACAACAAAAGTATTTTTTGGAAATGAAGAAAAAGATTTTATAAAAACAGTCTCAACATTTATAGGAAACAGAGCAAAAGCTAGACCCTTAGGCTTTGATTACATAGCTAATAATGAAGTTTGGAAATTGAAGATTTCATTTTATACTAACAATTCTAAAAAGGGAAATCCAGACTACGAAATAAAGTTAGAGCTCGATCAAAATGGCGTTGCTCATTATTACGAGGTAGACTATGGAGACTTTGAAATAAAAGCTAACTTAAAAAGTTTTGAAGTTATAGATGAAAAAAAATGTAATTAAAAAACTATTTGATTTTGGCTTCTTTAAACAAAACATGTTTGCGAACCTTAGGATCATATTTCTTTAGTTCTAGCTTCTCAGGCTTAGTTCTAGGATTTTTCTTAGTTACATAAAAAAAACCTGTGTCTGCAGTACTCAATAATTTAATCTGTAGTGTAGCTGGTTTAGCCATGACATTCTCCTAATATTAGCCATAATTTATGTAATTTTTCGTTAAAGTCAAGTTTAGAAATTTTTATTTAATATTGGCGTTTTTTTTTACGTCGATAGATTTGTCTTTTACTTATGCCATCAGACCATTTTACTAAAATACTTCCTGTTGTAGGAACAACTTCAATAATCTTTACTTTGAACTTCATCCCTATATTAAAAATAAATCCATTATTTTCACCCGTTAATGACTGTTTTTCAGAATTATAAATATACCAATCATTTGGTAATTCTCTTGTTGGTAGTAACGCATCCGCTATTCCATTATCTATAGACACAAAAACACCAAATTTATGAACTGATATTATAATACACTCTACAATGTCATTGATTCTTTCTTGATATAATAATGAAATCAGTCGGTCCATTGTTTTCCGCTCTGCAACTATAGCACGTCTCTCTGTATTTGAAATATGTTCGCAAATTAGATCTAAATTATCACTGATATTTGAGTCTATATTTTTTTTATTTTCAGTTTTTGTGTCTATTATTTTTATGATTTGTCTATGGATCATTAAATCTGCATAACGTCTTATGGGCGAGGTAAAGTGGACATAATTTTTAAGAGCTAGACCAAAATGTGATTTATTAAGATGGTTATATTTTGCTTGAGATTGACTTCTTAAAACTGATTGATTTATCATTTCATAATCAGGTGTTTGTTTAGTTACTTCCAGTATCTTATTCATTAATGATGGATGTGGTACCTTTCCTATTAAGTGTTGTCCTAAAGGCATGCCTATTAAATCGATAAGAGTTTTATATTTTTCCTCGCTTGGAGGTTCATGAATACGATAAATTGACTTTAAATTATATTTTTGAATTTCTTCTGCTGCGGCTACATTAGCTAGTATCATTAATTCTTCAATTATTTTGTTGCTTTTCAAGCCATAAACTTTTTGTACATTTATTGGCCAGTTTTGGTCATTAAACAAAATCTTTTTTTCAGGCAATTCAAGATTTAAAGCACCTCTTTTTGCCCTTATTTTGTCTAGAATAAGGTAAACTTGATATAAAGATTTTATAACATCCAATATTTCAGGATCATAACTCTCAGAAGATATTTTATTATCAATGATGTTTTCTACTTCTTCGTAAGTTAGGCGTTTTTTTGAATTAATAATAGATCTAAAAAATCTATGAGATAATTTTTCACCTTTTTTATTTATTATTATTTCAACAGTTAAACAAAATCTATCAACATTAGGTTTAAGAGAGCAAAGTTCGTTGGATAATTCTTCTGGAAGCATTGGTATTACAAGATTTGGTAAATAAACAGAATTACCTCTTTCTTTAGCTTCTTTATCCAAATACGAATTTGGTTTAACAAAATAAGATACGTCTGCTATAGAAACTAAAACTTTCCATGTTCGATTGTTTATTTTTTCGACATAAACAGCATCATCAAAATCTTTTGCATCTTCTCCATCAATAGTAATAAATGAAACTGAGTTTAGATCACTGCGGCCAACTTTATCAATTGTGTTTAAAAGCTTAATTTCATTTTTTATATTTTTGTCAAACTCGCTTTTTATATCATTTTCTTTTATGGCAAGGTAGGAGATAGTTTTAGGATCAAAAGAAGATCCTATTATTTCCAATATTTCTGCATATACCTTTTCATTTTTATTCCTAGAGTTATATTTTCTATTTCTCTTAATTTTTTTGATTTTAATTTTATTTAAAACCTTAGCCGATAGTATTTGAGCCCTAACAATATCACCCTGTTTAATAGAATTGTCTTTAGTAATTATTGGCTCTATTGTTTCTTTATATTTCAAACCTCTTTCTATTTCTTTTAGTATAAATTTTTTTTTTGAATTTAACTTAACTTCTGCAAAAAATTGTTTTCTTTCTACGTTAATTTTTTTAATTATTTTTTTTGTTGTCCAAACTTTATTTTTTAAATGAATTTCTACTAAAAGATGATCACCTAAATTAAAATTATTACTGTCTTTATTTGAAGCAATTTCTATTTGATCAATAATTTGATCTTTTTCAAGAACCCTCCCAATGGCAAAGCCATCGTTATCTAGTGAGATTACTTTTACTGATAAAATTTTTGTAATTTTTACTATTCCACTAATATATTTTATATTTAAATGATTTTATAATCATCATTCAGGTTTTTTATTTTTTTGAGCGTTTATTTGTTTTCTTAGAGAATTTTTGTGGTTTTGCAGCCTTCGCTGCTATTAATTCTATTGCATGCTCTAAATTTATATCTTCTAATGAACTATCTTTAGGTAGGGTAGCCCTAATTTTATTATACTCTACATATGGTCCAAATCTTCCTGATTTGGCAAGAATTTTACCTTTTCCATCTGGGTGATCTCCCAAAACTTTACCTAATTTTTCACTATTTTCTCCAATTAGAACTACTGCGTGATTTAAACCTATATTAATAACTGTTTCATCAGCAGGAATACTTATAAAATTAATACCATATTTAAGATATGGGCCATATCGTCCTATGCCTGCTGAAATATCTTCTCCAGTTTCTGGATGTTTTCCTATTAACCTTGGCAAAGAAAGAAAAGCTAGTGCTTTTCCCAAATCTATTTCTTTGGCGCCAACAAGTTTTGGAATACTTGTTCTTTTAGGCTTCTTTTCTTCTCCAAGTTGTAGATATATCCCATATGGTCCTTTTTTAATTATCACATTAAGTCCTGAAACTGGATCAATACCTAGAATTCCATCATTATCAGGTATAAAATTGTCATCAATATTATTTTCTTCTTTATTTTGATTACTAGCAATTTGTTTTGTGAATTTACATTCTGGATAGTTAGAACAACCTATAAAAGCTCCATATTTTCCTAATTCCAATCCAAGGTTACCATTAGAGCAAGTTGGACACTTTCTGTTAGGATGCCCATTCTTTGCATCTTCTGAAGGAAAAAATAGATCTGCTAATTCTTTTTCTAAAGCCTCCAGTATCTTATCTCGTTCGAGTTCAGACATTTTGCTCAAATGTGGCTTAAAACCATCCCAAAACTCTTTTAATAATTTTTTATAATTTAGTTTCCCGTCTGATACTTGATCTAATTGCTTTTCTAGATCTGCTGTAAAATCATATTGTATATATTTGCCAAAAAAATTATTTAAAAAAGCAGTTAAAATCCTTCCTCTTTCTTGTGGTATATGCCTTCCTTTTTCTTTTTCAACATAATTTCTATTTATTAAAACCTGCAATATAGAAGCGTAGGTTGATGGCCTACCAATACCTAACTCTTCCATTTTTTTTATTAAGCTTGCGTCTGTATATCTAGGGGGAGGTTGAGTGAAATGTTGTTCACTTTTAACTTCACTCAGGTTAGCAGGCTCATTTGTTGCTAATTTAGGTAATAATCTATCATCTTCCCTATCTCTATATATAAAAAATCCAGGAAAAATAACCTGAGATCCGTTGGCTCTAAATATTATGCTTTGGTCTTGATTAGCAATATCAGCAGCTGTCTCATCTAATTCAGCAGACTGCATTTGACTAGAGATAGTTCTTTTCCATATTAAATCATAAAGCTTAAGTTGTTCTGTATCTAAATATGAAGAGATACTTTCTGGGTCACGAGAAATCATAGTAGGTCTTATGGCTTCATGAGCTTCTTGAGCATTAGCTGCTTTTGATTTATAGACCCTATGTTTTTCAGGAATATAATTTTTCCCATGACGATTTATAATTTCATCACGCAACTCTTCAACTGCCTGAGAGCTAATTTGAACACCATCTGTTCTCATGTATGTAATCAAACCAGTTGTTTCACTGCCAATATTTACACCCTCATATAATTTTTGTGCTATTCTCATAGTTCTTGATGCGCCAAAACCAAGTTTGTTTGAAGCTTCTTGTTGAAGTGTAGAAGTAGTAAAGGGGGGTAAGGGATTTCTTTTAACGCGTTTGGTTTCAATTTTCGAAATATTAAAGGTAGATTCATTGATTTTTTTTAATGCAAGGTTGGCTTCGTTTTCATCTTTTATATCCATTTTTGCTAGTTTCTTGTAATCCATTACAGTCAATCTTGCGGAAAATTCTTCTTTTGATTTTGTAGAAAATATAGACGAAATAGACCAATATTCTTCAATATTGAATTTCTCAATTTCAATCTCTCTTTCGCATATTAGTTTTAATGCTACAGATTGCACTCTACCAGCAGACTTGGAGCCAGGAAGTTTTCTCCATAATATGGGAGAAATAGAAAACCCTATTAGGTGATCTAAAGCTCTTCTTGCCAAATATGCATCAACTAGTTCAGAATTGATATCTCTTGGTGACTTCATTGCCTCTAAAACAGCATTTTTAGTTATTTCATTAAAAACAACTCGTTTAACTGGTTTATCTAAGGTGGTTTTTTTAGCATCTAAGATTTCTTTTAAGTGCCAGCTAATAGCTTCTCCCTCTCTATCTGGGTCTGTAGCTAAAATTAGGGTATCGGCTGATTTTAATTCACCTACAATTTGCTTTACAACTTTGTCTTTATCTCTATTCAATTCCCAAGACATTTTAAAATCATCATCTGGGAGAACTGCTCCGTCTTTAGATGGAAGATCTCTTACATGACCAACTGAAGCAATTACCTTGTATTCATCACCTAAATATTTATTTATTGTTTGAGCTTTAGCAGGAGATTCAACTATAACCAATTTCATTCATAATAACCTTAAGATAACTTTGATTTACAAAATGAGCTTTTAAGTGCAGATAACATTAGTTTAATTAAATAACAATAATAATGTTTTTATATTTTAGGCTCGGTGCCTTTTATTAATCTTTTGATATTTTCTCGATGTTGAAAAAAACACACAGATGAAATTATAATTGAAGAAATTAAATAAATATTTTCTGACGAAAAAAAATACATAGATATTGGGATTATAATATATGAAAAAAGAGCAGATAGAGAACTTATTTTGAATAGTTTTGCAGACAAAAGCCATATTAAAAGGGCTACCACTCCAACTAAAATATTAAGATAGAGTATAACTCCGAAACCAGTTGCAACACCTTTCCCACCCCGAAATTTAAGCCAAATAGGAAAACAATGTCCTATAACAGCAGAAACGCCAGTTATACATTCAAAATAAAAATGATTATTTATATTTGGAATTATCTCATAGCTAAATAATATTTTTACAAGGATGATGGCAATAAATCCTTTGATCCCATCAAGAAATAAAGTCAAAAGGGCGATCTTTTTATTGCCTGTCCTTAAAACGTTGGTGGCACCAATGTTTCCGCTTCCTATTTTTCTTATATCTCCTAAACCAATTGACTTGGTAAGGATTAGACCAAATGGAATGGATCCAATTAAATATCCTAAAATGACGAATAAAATAAAGTAAATTAGGGTATTGGGTTCTACCGTCATTTTTCTGCTTTTACTTTTAAATCATTATGAATGAAAGAGGGTTGACCGTTAATAAAAGTTCCAAGAATTTTCCCAAATGACTTTCGTCCATTAAATGGAGTAGGACTCATTTTCAAATTATTCTTATCAATTTTACTAGGTATGTTTTCATCAAAAATTATAAAAGTGGCATTTTTATTTTGATCCAATGAAGGAATTTCTAAATTCAGAATATTGGCTGGATTTACAGTCAATAAGGAGATGGCTTTATCTATGCTAATAATTTTTTTGTTTACTAATTCCATTGTAACTAAAAATAAAGTTTCTATGCCCGATGCACCTATTGATGCAGCTGAAAAAGGTTGGATTTTTGTATCCTTTGACCTGGCACGATGATCAGATGCAATAGCATCTATTGTACCATCTTGTATTCCTTCAATTACAGCCAACCTATCATCTTCACTTCTTAGTGGTGGAGAAAGTTTAAACGCTGTATCATAGCTTAATAATTTAGTTTCATTGAGTGTAAAATAAGGAGGTGCCGTATCACAACTTATTTTAACCCCATCTTTTTTGGCTTTTCTAATAACATCAATGCCATCACGGGTAGATACATGTGCAACATGATAATGAACACCTGTTAATTTTGCTAATCTAATATCTCGTTCAATCATGATCACTTCGGCACAAGAGGGTATTCCTATCAGACCAAGTCGTGTAGAGATTTCACCTTCATTCATTTCACCTTTTATGGATGTTGTGGATGCTTGGTTTAATCCAGATAAATCCTCATCCTCAGCATGTTGAATAATTGGACGGTTAATCATTGCGGCGTAACTCATTACTCGTCTTAAGACTAAACTATTCTTTATGCTTTTATTACCATTGGTAAAGCCTATAGCTCCCATTTCAGACATAAGGCCTAATTCACACATTTCTAATGATTGATCATCTTTCGTTGCTGCTCCATAAACCCATACCTTAGGTAGTGAAGAATTTTCTGATTGCCTTTGGATATGATCTATTATAGACGGATTATTAAGTTTGGGTGTTTGATTAGGAAGGATAACCATTGATGTTATCCCGTTTTCGGCAGCTATTTTTTGCGTTAATATTAAATTTTCAGTTTTCCCAATATTTACTCGAATGTCTATTATTCCAGGTGACATTACTAACCCACTACAATCGTAAGAAGTTATGGGCCTTTTATCGTCTAGATCCTCTTGTTTAAAGTTTTTGACAATTGCAATGATCTTATTATTTTCTACAACAACATCAGATACATCATTAAGGCTGGTTGCTGGATTTATAACTTTTATAGATTTAAATACTGAATAGGTCATTTTTATTTTAAGTTTGATTTTTTGTAAAATTTAAAGCTTCAATAATAGACATTCTCACTGCAACACCCATTTCAACTTGAGTTTTAATAAGACTTCGACTTGGGTCATCTGCTAGTGAGGAAGCTATTTCTACTCCTCTATTCATCGGGCCAGGGTGCATAATAACAGCATTTGGGCTAGCTAATGAGAGTTTTTTTTCATCTAGGCCAAAAAACTTGAAATACTCTCTCTCAGAAGGGTTTTCAGTTCCAGACATTCTTTCATTTTGTAATCTTAAAAGCATTATAACATCTGAATTTTTAATTCCCTCATCCATGTCATAAAAACACTTAACATTTAATTTTTCTAAGTTTGATGGCATTAAAGTAGAAGGTGCTACACAGCGAACTTCTGCTCCCATTGTTGTAAGCAAATGTATATTAGAACGAGCGACTCTGCTGTTAGCTATATCACCACAAATACTTATTTTTAAATCTTCTAGACGGCCTATTCTTCTTTTAATAGTTAATGCGTCAAGTAATGCTTGAGTAGGGTGCTCATGCCTACCATCACCAGCATTAATAATACTACAATTTAAATAGTCGGCGAATAAAAGAGGAGCTCCGCTATGTGGATGTCGAACTATCAAAAGGTCGGGTTTCATGGCATTCAAAGTACTAGCAGTATCCAGTAAACTCTCTCCTTTTTTTATAGAAGAGTTTATTAAAGAAATATTGATGACTTCTGCGCCAAGTCTTCTTGCAGCTAATTCAAAGGAAACCCTTGTTCTGGTCGAATTTTCGAAAAAAACATTTAAGACAACATAACCAGGTAAGAATTTTGTGTCGCTATGTCTGTCCAAATTAGCAAAAAAATCTGCTCTATCTAATAATTTTTGTATTTCATCTTTTGTCATCCCTTCTATAGATAGTAGATGGTGAGATGAAAGTTTAACGGGAGAATATAATTTATTTTTTTGATTATTTTTTAAAAATTTATTCATTAAAAAAAGATTACTACATCTTTTTTTGTAATACGTCTAGTGCTGTTTGTAATATCCAACTTGCTGCTAAATAATCTTTTCTAGACTTTCTTTTCTTTCGAGACATATCACTAAATATCATAGGTTTTTCTATGGCCATTGTAGACATTCTTTCATCCTGAAGTAAAACTGGCATGTCTACAACATCCATTAAACTTCTAGTAAAATCTCTAACGGAATCACATCTTGGCCCCATGCTTCCATCCATGTTTAGAGGCCAACCCATAACTAAACCGGTTATTTCATACTTATCAAATATTGTAATTAACTCGCTAATATCTGATTTCAATTTATTTCTTTTTATTGTGGTAACTGGAGAAGCTATAGTCCAATCAGAATTACTGACAGCAATTCCCAACGTTTTTGTTCCAGGATCAATACCTAAAAGTCTTTTTTTAGGCAAAATATTCAACAAAAATTCATCAAGCTTGAAGATAGGCATAATTGATGCTAACAGACTTTCATATAAAATTAAAATATATCAATGTAATGAAGGAATAAAAATGTCCAGCATCAAATCAATTGTTGATATTCCAACTGTAAATAAAATTGCTAGATTAGCTCGTCTAGAGATACTTGAAAAAAATAAACAAAATCTTACTAACGACTTAAATAATATACTAGAGTTTGTCGCTCAATTAAATGAAGTTGATACTTCTAATGTTGAACCGCTTGCTTCTGTTACGGGGCATAAATTACCATTAAGAAATGATGAAGTTACAGATGGTAATATTGGAGAATTGGTTCTGCAAAATGCTCCTGAAACCTCAAGTGGCTTCTTTGTTGTTCCAAAGGTGATTGAATAATGTCAGATTTTCTTAAACTTGATCTTCTAGGTGCCTCCATTGCTCTTAAAAATAAAGAAATCTCATCTGTTGAGTTAACTAATGCATATCTAAATGCTATTGAAAAAACCTCTTCTTTAGGCGCCTATTTAGATGTTCAAGCCGACTATGCATTAGAGATGGCCAATCGATCAGACAAAAAAATCCAACAGGGTACAGCTGGTCCACTTGAAGGTATTCCCATTGGTGTCAAAGATATGTTTTGCACTAAAAACATAAAAACCACGGCATCATCAAAAATTCTAGAAAATTTTTACCCTACTTACGAAAGTACAGTTACCCAGAATTTATGGAATGATGGAGCCGTGATGTTAGGTAAATTATCATGTGATGAATTTGCAATGGGGTCTAGTAATGAAACAGCCGCAAAAGGAAATGTTATAAATCCCTGGTCCAAAACTAATCCAATGTCTCCCGGAGGATCATCTGGTGGATCGGCTGCAGCTGTGGCAGCTAGATCGGCCCTTGCCGCCACGGGCACTGATACAGGTGGATCAATCAGGCAGCCAGCAGCATTTTGTGGCATAACAGGATTGAAACCTACATATGGACGATGTTCTAGGTGGGGGATTGTAGCTTTTTCTTCATCACTTGACCAAGCCGGCCCTTTAACTAGAACAGTAAGTGATGCTGCTCTAATGCTCAACTCAATGGCAGGTTATGATGTTAAAGATTCCACTTCTGCTAATATAAGTATGCCAGATTTAATGACATATCTGGATAATAGTATCAAAGGCAAAAAAATTGGAATACCGAAGGAGTATACTCAAGATGGTATTTCACAGGATATAATGAAGTTTTATGAATCTTCAATAAGCTGGTTAAAAGATAGTGGAGCAGAAATTGTTCCCGTTTCTTTGCCTCACACTAAATATGCTTTGCCGGTTTATTATATAATCGCCCCTGCTGAAGCTTCAAGTAACTTAGCAAGGTACGATGGGGTTAGATATGGAGTAAGGAATGAAGCTGCGACTTTAGATGAGATGTATGAATTAACCCGGGGCAATGGTTTTGGTGATGAAGTTAAGAGAAGAATTATGATTGGTACTTATGTCTTATCTTCAGGCTACTATGATGCGTATTACCTCAAAGCTCAAAAAGTTAGAAGATTAATCAAAGAAGATTTTGAAAATGTTTTTAAAAATGTTGACTATCTCTTAACTCCTTCAACTCCGACCACGGCTTTTGAGTTAGGACAAAAGCAAGATCCTTTGACAATGTACTTAAATGATATTTTTACTGTTCCTGCAAGTCTGGCAGGGGTTCCTGGTATTTCTATTCCAGTGGGCTTAGATAACTCAGGACTTCCCGTAGGTGTCCAATTAATTGCAAATTCATTTGATGAACCTGGTTTAATTAATGTTGCTCGAACATTAGAAAAATGTGCTGATTTTAATCTAATACCAGATGGAGCTGCAAAATGACTGAAACATTAAATCTTAAACCAGGCCAAATCAAAGGTACTTCTGGAATTTGGGAAATGGTGATTGGTTTAGAGATACATGCACAAATTTCAAGTAAGTCAAAGTTATTTTCCGGTGCTTCTGCTTCTTTTGGTTCTGATGCTAATTCAAGTGTGTCGCTAGTTGATGCAGCAATGCCTGGAATGCTTCCTGTAATCAATAAATTTTGCGTTGAACAGGCGGTTAAAACGGGTTTGGCTTTAAATGCAAAAATTAATAATATCTCAGTTTTTGATAGAAAAAACTATTTTTATGCTGATTTACCCCAAGGTTATCAGATTAGTCAATTTACAAAACCTATCGTTGGTGAGGGAGAAATTATAATTGATTTGGATAGTGAAAATCAAACTGTAGTTGGAATTGAACGTTTACATCTAGAGCAAGATGCAGGAAAATCATTGCATGACCAGCATCCAACTAAATCATTTATTGATTTAAACAGAACAGGTGTGGCATTAATGGAAATTGTATCAAAACCTGATATAAGATCTCCACAAGAAGCTGGCGCTTATGTTAAAAAAATTAGATCTATTTTACGTTATATTGGTGCTTGTGATGGCAATATGGAAGAAGGCTCTTTGAGAGCTGACTGTAATGTCTCAGTCAGAAGGCCTGGCGATGAATTTGGAACTAGATGTGAGATAAAAAATCTGAACTCTATTCGTTTTATTATTCAAGCTATTCAATCAGAAGCTGAAAGGCAAGTCGACATTATTGAGTCTGGTGGCAAAATAAACCAAGAAACAAGACTTTTTGACACATCTACGGGTGAAACAAGATCTATGAGAAGTAAAGAGGATGCTCATGATTATAGGTATTTCCCTGATCCAGATCTACTTCCCTTAGAGTTTTCTAATGAATGGGTAGCAGAAATCAAGGAAACTTTGCCAGAGTTACCTGATTCACTTAAGAAAAGGTTAATAAAAGATTTTGGTATTACCCCTTATGATGCATCAGTGTTAGTTGAAGAAAAGGACTATACAGATTTTTATATCAAAGCTGCAAATGGGGTAGATGGTAAGCTAACTGCTAATTGGATGATAACTGAACTTTTTGGAGCCTTGAAAAAAGAAAATTTAACACTAGAAAATAGTCCTGTTTCACCTGAGAACCTTGGTAAACTAGTTGGTTTGATTTCTAAAGGGGTAATATCTGGGAAAATAGCTAAAGATGTGTTCTCAGAAATGATGATTAGTAAAAAATCTCCAGAAGATATTGTTAAAGAAAAAGGGCTTGAACAAGTCTCTGATGATAAAGAAATATTAAAACTAATTGATAAGGTTATCTTAGAAAATCAAGAAAAAGTAAAAGATTATTTAGGTGGTAAGGATAAGCTCTTTGGATTTTTTGTGGGTCAGGTTATGAAACTTTCTCAAGGAAAGGCAAATCCAGGTCTAGTTAATAAATTACTGAAAGAAAATTTAAAATAATCAATAGACTAACTCTTGCTTGATTTCCAATTTGCTAAAACGATGGCAAATATTATAGAAACAAAACCAATCACTAATTTAAAAGTAATTTGTTCATTTAAAATTATATATCCAAGCAAAATAGCAGAAAGTGGATTAAAACCAAGTGATATAGCTGCCTGGGTTGGTGATATTAACTGAAGAGCCTTTCCCCAGCAAAACATCATTAAAACTCCACCAGGAATGATTAGCATTAAAAAAGCAATGACTTCGAGATGTCCTATTTTATATGAGTTTTCAAGACCTGTTCCTAAAATTAATGCTACAAATAGATTAATAACGCTTCCAACAAAAATAACAAAAACCATAACTGGTACATTTCCATATTTTTTTAAATATTTTCCTGAAAATACAGTAAAGCAGGAGGCAGCTATAACTCCTATCATCATCAATAAATCACCTTTTAAGGTTTCACCAAAGTTGCCTTCAACTCTTTCTGACATACAAAATAAAACGCCAGAAATAGCAATTACGACAGCTAAAGATTTATTAGTTGTAATTTTTTCGATTTTAAAAAAAAAAGCTATAATAATCGTACATAATGGCATGGTTGCGTAAAGCAATCCAGCTCTAGAAGCCGTGGTATGCTCTAGGCCGAGTGCCATAAAATTTGGGAATAGAGAAATCATTGCTAAGCCAAGAAGACTCATAGGTATAAGGTCAAATCGATCAAATTTTTTTTTATAAAAAATATTTATAGATAATAAAAATAAAATTAAACCTGTAAGGCCATATCTTAAAAAACTTAGAGTGAATGGGTCAACTGAATCAACTAAAATTCTTGTGAATACAAAAGTGGATCCACCAAGTGCAGCAGATAATGAGGCCAAAAAGGATCCAAGGAGGAGATTTTTAAAAATTATTTGATCTTTATTCATGAAAAGTTTTCTAGTAGTTTATAGAAGGACTGAAGGCCAAACATATCTAATACAACTTTTATCAAATAAATATAATAATATTATGAAAAAAAATAAATTGGGAAGAACAAACCTTGAGGTTTCTGAGATTGCTCTTGGAGGAGGTTGGGTTGGAGGACTTTTTATCGATGCAGATTATAAAGTCATGGAAAGGGCAATTGAACTTGCCCTAGAGTCAGGAATAAATTGGATAGACACAGCCGAGAGTTATAGCGAAGGTGTTTCAGAGAAAAATATTGGTTTATTATTAGCTTGTCTAAAAAAAGAGGAAAAATTATTTGTTTCTTCAAAGGCTAGATTAGATCCACAAAGTTCGGAAACATTTGAATCTCAGATAGATAGGAAATTAGATAATAGTTTAAAGAGACTAAAATTAGATAGGATAAATTTATATCAGTTACACAATAAAATTAAAATTGAAAAGGCCTATGAATCACTGACTGAAGGAGAAATATTATCGACAAACGGTGTATGTGATATTATGCTTAAGCTTAAAGAAGATGGACGAGTTGAAAATATTGGAATTACTGCCTTAGGTGATACCAAACCAATTAAGAATGTTTTGAAAACAGGTTGCTTTGATACTGCTCAGATTTATTATAATCTCCTTAATCCTACAGCAGAACTTAAAGAAATAAGTTC
>Ga0255753_1003035_pt1 | contig 17879 bp, 15 predicted proteins | sample 041ome_10_FD_179953 | JGI IMG/M metagenome (GOLD analysis project Ga0255753, IMG submission 179953) | Coastal salt marsh microbial communities from the Groves Creek Marsh, Skidaway Island, Georgia - 041412US metaG (version 2) | ecosystem: Environmental > Aquatic > Marine > Intertidal zone > Salt...
GCGCAAAACGTCAGCGGATTTGATTTTGGATTTACAAAAAGAGAGAGAGAAGAAAGATTTCCTCTTTCTCTCTTCTCTCTCTCTTTATTGTTCTCTCTCTCTCTCTCTCTCTCTCTCTCTCTCTCTGTCGTCGTGTAAATGATAACTTATATATACTTTTATCGAGTGTTTGCTGCAAACAAACCCGAAGAGCTCAGAAAAAAGACAGTGAGAGGCGGGTGGTAAAAAATGAAGCAAGGAGAGAGAGAGAGAGAGATCTCTTCTCTCTTCTTTATGTGTTTTTTTGCGATTTATTTTTTTTTCTTTCAACAACAAACACATCATCACAAAAATCATCTCATCCTTTTTCTCATTCATCAAAGAAGAAAGAAAGAAAGAAAGAAAGAAGCGAGAAAAAATGAGAGGCGATGGTGAAGAAGAGATAGCTTTTTCTGTCTCTGATTTATCTTCTTCTTTGTCTTCTTCTTCTTTGTCTTCTTCTTCTTCCTCGACGACGACGACGACGCAAAGAAACGTTTCGGTGATTAAAGGCGAAGAAAGTTTCAAAAAAAAACTCGACGAAACGAAAGGAAAACAACTCGTCGTCGTGAACTTTGGCGCGAGTTGGTGCAAACACTGTCACAAACTCTCGCCTTCCGTGTTTGATGAGGCGGAGAAGTATCCGAATTCGGAATTTATATTCACAGATGTGGATTTATTACCGGAAACGGCCAAGTTTATGCGATGGACGCCGACGGTAGGGATTTACAAGTTTGGAAGGAAAGTGGATGAAATCGAACAGTGTAAAATCAGGCAGCTGAAAGACCGGGTGTGGTTATGGAGCGATTTGAAAGAGACTCGATTCGAAAGTCGAGGGTAGATTAAAGTAGAGAATAGTATTCATTTTTAGAGAATTTAGAACACACATGCACGCGCGCGCGATACTTATATATGATGTTATTCAAAGTTTATTTAGTAACTTCCTCATCGACAGAGTCCGTGGACTTTGCTTGTTTCTTCGCTCTCGCTTTTCGCTTGACTTCAAACTCATACTGTTGACCACCTTCGATCAAATCGTCGTCTTCGACGCGTTTCGCTGAAACCACCGCGACATCTTCCTCGGAGATGTCACCTCGGAGTATAGCTTTCGCGATGGAGGTTTCGAGGTATTGCTGAACCGCTCTCTTAATTGGACGCGCGCCAAATGCGGGTTGGTATCCAATCACACACAGCGCTTCTAACGCAGATTCCTCGATTTCAATCGCAATGCGTCTGTCTTTTAATCGAGATCGAACGCGTTCGATTTGCTGCAGCACAATCGCCTCGACTTGTGAACTTAGCAACGGGTCGAAAACAATCCATTCGTCGACTCTGTTGATAAACTCTGGACGGAAGTGTCCACGAACTGCATCCATCACTTTCGTCTTCCTCTCACCCGTGGATTTCTTCGCCTGTTGCTCCGTTTCCTCGCCGGCATTGAGTAAACCGTCCAAAACGAATTGAGAGCCGATGTTGGAGGTCATGATCAAAATGGTATTCTTGAAACTCACCAGTCGCCCTTGAGAGTCGGTCACGCGACCGTCGTCTAAAATCTGTAACAAGACGTTGAACACGTCCGCGTGCGCTTTTTCCATTTCATCGAACAGTATGACAGAGTACGGACGTCTTCGCACAGCCTCGGTAAGTTGTCCGCCTTCTTCGAAACCGACGTATCCGGGCGGCGCGCCGATCAGTCTGGATACCGCGTGCTTTTCCATGTACTCAGACATGTCAATTCGAATCATCGCATCTTCGGTGTTGAATAAGAAATTCGCGAGCGTTTTGGCGAGCTCTGTCTTGCCGACGCCAGTTGGACCCAAAAATGCAAACGAGGCGATCGGTTTGTTCGGGTCACTCAACCCAGCTCTGGAACGTTGAATAGCTTCGGAGACCTTTTTCACCGCTTCGTCTTGACCGACGACTCGTTTATGTAATTCCGAATCCAAATCTAAAAGCTTCTCTCTTTCACCTTGTTGTAACTTTGCAACTGGGATTCCGGTCCATTTCGCGACGATTTCCGCGATGTCGTTCTCGGTGACTTCGTCCGATAAAAGTTTGTTTTTGTTGTCTTTTTCGGCGATCAAAACTTCCTCGGCTTCACCGAGCGAGCGTTGCAACTCCATCAGAGTTCCGTATTTCAACTCTGCGGCTTTGTTCAAATCGTACGCGCGTTCCGCGTTTGCAATTTCTACGCCGACGCGTTCAATTTCCTCTTTCAGCGTTTGCACCTGGATCAACTTATCTTGCTCTTCCTGCCAACGATCCTGCAAATCTTTCTGTTCGATTTTCAACGCGTCAATTTCTTTCTTCATGCGTTTCAGTTTCGATTCGGTCGATTTCTTGTCAGTCGCCGAGGTCATGGCCGATCCATCCCTGGACAGAGACAAGATTTCCATTTGCAACTTAATAATCTCCCGGTCGATGGCGTCTAAAGCCGTCGGTTTCGAGGTAATTTCCATTTTCAATTTCGCCGCAGATTCGTCGACTAAGTCGATGGCTTTGTCCGGAAGGAATCTATCGGCGATGTACCTGTCGGATAAGTTCGCCGCCTCCACTAGCGCGGCGTCAGAAATAGAAACGCCGTGGTGCAATTCGTATCTCTCACGCAAACCTCTCAAAATTGAAACCGTATCCTCCACCGAAGGTTCTTCGACCGAAACTTTTTGGAAGCGTCTCTCCAACGCGGGATCTTTTTCAATGTGCTGTCGAAACTCGTCCAAAGTTGTCGCCCCAATGCATCTAAGTTCACCTCTTCCTAACATCGGCTTCAACAAGTTTCCAGCGTCCATGCCGCCACCACCGCCGTTCCCACCGGCACCAACGACGGTGTGGATTTCGTCGATGAACAAGATAATTTTCCCCATCGAGTCGACAACTTCTTTCATCACCGCTTTCAAACGGTCCTCAAACTCGCCTCGAAATTTGGCACCGGCGATGAGTAAACCCATATCTAAAGACATGATGGAAACATCTTGTAACGAAGTAGGCACGTCTCCGTTGACGATGCGTTGCGCCAACCCTTCGGCGATGGCAGTTTTACCGACCCCGGGTTCGCCAATCAAAACGGGGTTATTCTTCGATCGTCGTGATAAGATTTGAATCGAGCGACGAATCTCGTCGTCTCTCCCAATTACCGGATCCAATTTACCTTTTTTCGCTTCGTCTGTCAAATCTCTTGCGTATTTCGACAGCGCGTCGTATTTCGATTCTGCGCTTTGGTCCGTCACCGTTTGGCCTTTTCGTAAAAAAACGATGGCTGCTTCCAACTGTTCCGTCGAGATCTTTAAATCCTTTTCGAACAAATCTTTGCCAAATCTCGCATCTTCGGCTATGGCCAGCGTCAAATGCTCCACGGCCACGAACGCGTCTTGTAACTGCTTCGCTCGGTCTCGCGCGTTATCCACGGCTATTTCCAAGTGTCTCCCCAAAACTTGTTGCGAAGCGCCTTGCACTTTCGGTTGCCTCTCGATGTATTTGTTCGTCTTATCGATCACAGTTTTCATGTCCACTCCTAGATGTTTCAAGATTTTCCCGGAGAATCCTTCTCGTTGTTCCAACAGAGCCAAAAATAAGTGCTCGGTTTCGACTATTTGTTGCGACGCTTTTTGCGCGTTTTCCGGAGCAGCTACGATGGCTTCCCAGGCTCGTTCGGTAAACTCAGATTGCGAGATTTTCTTTTGCGGTTGTTCTCCTCCTCCATCCGACACGGCGCGCGTGACGACGATTCTTCCGTTTGTATTTTGTCTTGCCGCGTTGATGAGAGGTTTTCTTCTTCTCTTTCCTCTTCCAATATTATAAGTACTCTTATTGTTCACGCCGACGACGTGCCTTTCCCCTTCAGAAGAAGACGATGGAAGATAGAAGTTCGACGACGACGCGTTTGTTTTTATCATCGAGCCTCTTTCTCCTCCTCCTCCTCTTTTGGGCGTCGTCGTCGTTCGAACATTATTATTATTATTACTCCTCCCTGTTGGTCTTCGTTTCGCTGTTGCTCCTAATGCTGCTCCTAATGCTGATATCGGTTGCGCGCGATGATGATGACAACACGAAGAAGACAAAACCATATTCTTCATTTTTTATTCCTAGATTTTTTGTGCGGCGGCGGGAATTTTTTCTCTTTCTTTTCTCTTTCTCCCACCAAACAACGAACATAACCGCATTATTATATTTACGCGTCGGGTTACAGACACAGACTACTTTAACACGCGTTGATATATATCTTCAACGCACCTAAACACACACGCAGATTACCTACTATTATACCCAGAGAGGATGTCGGCGTTGTCTTTGAGCACTCCGATTGTAACTAACGCCAGAGTTTCCTCCACAAGAAGAACGCGCGTGAGTAGCATAAAAGCCTCCTGCTCCAAATCGTCGTCGATCACGTTGCAGGGTGCGCCGTTGAAGGGCTTGAAAATGGCCACGCAAAGAAACCAATACTCGGTGTTGATGCAAACGCCGCCGTCGAGAGGCAAATTGCAAGTGTGAGTGTTTCGAGTCTTTCTTTGCTGTAGTTCGAATACTCGCGCTTCGTTTCATCGAAAGAAGACGACGAGAGTAGCGCACGTCTTTGTCTTCTTCTTCTTGTTTTTGTTCGTTTCTTTTCCCTTTTTGGTCGTAAAAAGCGTGGCGGCGGTCTCTTTTTTTTGCACCAGACAAGAAGAAGAGAATTGAAATATTGAAAGAAGGAAATAAATAAACCTTTTTGCGGACGACGGACGACGTGTATTATTAAATCTGACCTTTGACGTTTCTTTGTTCTTCTTGTTCTGTATTATTACGTGCACACAGTCAAGCCGCTGGTGTCCCGAAAGCCGCTCCGGGAGAGAAAAAGCAAGTCTTTGGCATCAACTTGCCGGACAACGAAGGGTTGTCCTTTTTGATTCTCGCCTCTGGTTCTCTCGGTTCCGCGTTGGGCTTCGCCGCCTTGCAAGAAGGCGTTTTCCGCATCCCGGGCTTTAAGTTTTCCGCGTGGATGACCGTGTTGACCACGTTCACGTACTTTTTATGCGGTGCTTTGGAAATGAAGCTCACTAAAGACTCTAGAAAAGGTTCTTGGAAGAACTACGGCATCTTGTCCGTCTATACCTACGGCGGCATGGCCTTGACCAACTACGCCTTGTCCTACTTGAACTACGCGACGAGAATCGTCTTTAAGTCTGCCAAGATCATCCCAGTCATGGCATTCTCCGTCATGATCGTCGGCAAGAAGTACAACTGGAAGGAATGGTTGTCTGCCGCCATCTTGGTTGCCGGTATCGTTCTCTTCACCTTGGGTGACGTCGCGTCTTCCCCGGCGTTCGCGCCGATTGGCGTTGCGTTGATTGCCGGTGCGTTGTGTGTTGACGCCATCTGCGCCAACTTCGAAGAAAAGAACTTTTTCAGATGTGAAACGCCGTCCACGACGCAAGAGGTCTTGTGCTACGCGTCTTTGATTGGTACCGTCTACGGTTTGATTCCGTTGGTTGCGTCTGGTGGTTTGAACGCCGCGATTGCGCACTCCATGCAATACACGCAAGTCGTCCCGATGATCATGGGCTTCTCCGTCATGGGCTACTCCTCTGTCTCCTTCATTTTGTCCTTGATCAAGTACTTTGGCGCCACGGAAGCTGAAATTGTGAAATCTTTACGTAAGGTTTTGTCCATCGTCATCTCCTTCATGCTCTTCCCGAAAGAGTTGAACTGGAAGTACATCGCCGGTTTTGGCGCCGTCCTCGTCTCCACCGTTTACACTTTCTATTTGAAGGACCAAAAGAACAAGGCCAAAGCGGCTGCCAAAGCCGCCGAAGGGTCTGCTTAATCTAAGAACAACATTTTTTTGAAGAACTACTAATATTGAAATAAAAAACGAATACGATAAAAGATAAAAAGAATTACAGAAGGACTCAATCACTCACGCGCTTACGATAAACCCATACATGAATAAATATAGTTGGTTTAGTAATTTTGTTCGTTTAAAAATTCAAATCAAATGTGTAAATGTATTTTCTCTCGTTTTAAGTTGTTGGTATAACCGTGCTCGGGTATCCAGCGCCCAAAGCGGACGTTGTCTTTTTTTATGTTTTTTCTCTTTCTCTCTCTCTCTCTCTCTCTCTCTCTCTCTCTTTCATTCTCGCTCTCTTTTCTTCCCTTTTCTCTTTTGATTTTATTTGATATCGTTTATAACACTACGTCGTTTGAAATGATACGTTCGTGATAATCGTTTGATGTCATGAGGATGCGTTTAAAACTTTACGCATCAAAATCAATCGGAGTAGACTTCCACAACGCCGAGAAGATCAAGGCCGATGCAACTTGTAAAATCGCAATCGGGTAGAAGAGCGACCAAGCCCAGGAACCGTTGGTGACTTCCATGAAGTATCCAATGAAAAAGGTGGACAACAAGGAGCCAATAGCAGCGGCAGTGTTAGTAACGCCCAACATAATCGAGGCATACTTCGGGCTCAAATCTTGGTGGCCGCAGAACAAACCGGTTCTGACCCAGGCGCCCATACCAAAGCAGAAGGCGAGAGCAGACATAACCATAACAATAGTCGTGTTCGTTACAGCTGCGGCCGGAGTTTTGGAAACGATGAAACCGACGGTGGACAACGCAACCGCACCACCGCCAAAGCAAAGCGTTTGCGACAACTTACGCACGTCCGTTCTGGAAAAACCATTTTTGTTTTCCAAGGAGTCCGTGATCGGGGCAACCAAAGTCGTGACCGCAACGGTAGAAAGGTACGGCAAGATACTAAGGAAGGACGATTTCGCGAGGGAAACGTTCAGCGCGGAGGAAAGGAAACTCGGTAACCAGGCCAACAAACCGTAGGAGAAGTAGTTCCACGTGAAGTGCGCAACCATCAAAGCCCAAAACTCTTTGGATTTAGCAAACTTACCCCATGGGATGTTCAATCCACCGGCAGCCTTCGCGGTTTCTGCCGCTGTTTCCTTCATATCGACGGATTTGTCGTTGGCGAAGCCAAGCCACCACCAGGCACCCCAGGCGAAGCCGAGAAAGCCGAAGAGGTAGAAAACCGCTTGCCAGCCGCCGAGGAACAAAATGATCGGCGGCGCAATGAGCAAACCAAGTAAAGATCCAACGTCCAAACCACCGAAGGTAGCAGTTACGGCTTTAGAGCGCTGCGACGGCGGGATGGTCTTCGCCAAGATGCCAGTCGCGGCGGACGGCGCGACGCCTTCGCCCAAACCGACGAGAAACCTGGACGCGAGCAAAGGAGCCATCCCTAACGTGGCGCACCACGGGGCAATCAACGTACCAAGAGACCACAAAATGACGCCATAGAACAAGACGGCTTTACCGCCATACTTGGATGAGAGCCATCCACCCGGAATTTGGGTGAACGCGTAGCCCCAAAAGAACGCGGAGGCGACGAGACCTTTTTGGGTAGCCGTCCAGCCGAAAGATTTTGCCATCGGGACGATAGCGACGGACATGTTGACCTTATCCAAGTTGCACAACACGAACGCGACGAACAAAGCGAACACCATGCCCCATCTTTTCTTGTTCGTACCTTCGTTCATGTCGAATCTTTCGGATTCTGGAATACCAGAAGTATCTTCAGCGATCGAGCCACCGCCCGCTTTGGCGATGACATTTTGTCTCTTGTTGTTGATGTTGTTGGACGCTTTCGTCGTCGTCGTCGTCGTCGCCGCCACCGAAGCTTCTTTCTCGCGTTTTAAATGAAAAGACGAATCGATAACGCGACTGCTAAACTCTGATGACGTTGCGTTGTTCTTGCTAAGTTGTTGTCTTTTTCTAAACGTTACTTTATTTTGAATCCGACTGCTGGACGATGATGATGATGATCGAGCAGCCGTCTTGTTGGCGCGAATCATCATCGTTTGGTTTGACGTGGAAGCAAACATTGCGCGAGGAGTACGAGAGAGTTTAAAGTTTACCACGTGAAGTGTGTTTAGTAATCTTCCAGTTTCTCGTCAAGTCGTTTACGTCGTCGTCGTCGTCGTCGCTCGTTAAGTGCGGAATAAAGCGTTTGAATAAAAAACCTCGTTTGTTCGTTTGTTATTCGTTATTCCCTTTTTCCTTTTTTTTGTTCGTTTGAAGAGAGGCGGCGGCGCTGTGTGCCAAACGACGAAAAGCAAAATAGGCAAGAAGAGAGAAAAGGAGGGAGAAGTTTTTTCACTTTTTCCTCTTCACTCTTTTCTTTTTCCTCTCTCTCTTTCTCTCATCTCTTTCTCTCTCCCTTAGGAACAAATGCTACTGCTCTAGTAAAACAGAATAGAAACGAATACTACTTACTACTAATAAGAGCGAAGAAAGAAAGAAAGACAAAAGAACAAAAAGAAAATGGTAAACTTTCGGCAGATGAAACGCCCGACTCCCGCGCAAGGCTTGAAGGCGATGATTCGTTTCGGCATCGTGTGTTTCTTTTTCGCCATGACGGTGAACTTTATTGCGACGCATTATCACTCGAGATATCCATCCACATCATCATCCACATCATCATCTGCTTCATTGGCGCGGAGCCATGATGAGTTCTCTTCCTCCTCGTACTTTCCGTCCTGGATGTCGTCTTCTTCGCACGGTGATGAGAATGACGAAGAAGAGCACCACGACGACGACGACGACAACGACGCCCATCATCTTCATCATCCTCCTCGCCATCGTCGCGACGACAGCGTTGATAACTTTGCCGTCTCTTACGATAATAACAACAACAACAACAACAACAACATCGGATGCTCGTCCTCTGCGACGAATAAACGAGTGAAAAGCGAACCGTTAAAAACAGAATATACCGATATGGATGTTGTCATCGTCATGGTGGCTCCCGTATGTACGACGCAACAAGTCGTCGAACGCTTGAACTTTCACTATCACTTTCGGAAGATTTATTTCGTCGTAAAGCAGGTGGAAATATGCCCGTATTTACGTTCATTGGCGAAGAATATCATATGTTTGGACGAAAACGAAGTCATACCTGGTGTCACGTATTCCTCGTTATCCGAACGAGGCGAGAAGTTGAAACAGATTGGCCAAAAGGAAGGGTCTAATCGAGTCGGATGGTATTTGCAACAATATCTCAAGTTGGGAGTGGCGTTACACGTGAAAGATTTATCGGAGTATTATTTAGTTTGGGACGCGGATAACATTGCCACGCGCCCGTTAGAGTTAGTGAAAGAGACGACGAAGAGCGAAAACTACGCGGTTCGGTTTTGCGCGAACCCGGTGACGCATAAGAGCACCGGGTATGCAAAGTTTTATAAGCGCATCGTAGGCGATAAGTTGATGAAACCAGGCGGGTACCCTAAAGACCCGAAAGGCGATTCGTTTAACTACGTCTGTGGGTTTATGGTAATGAAAAAAGAATACGTTCGGGAGATGACGAATTATATTACGCATTATTTAAAAACTGGAGCGGATAGTCACTTGTTGCAACACTTGAGAGAGGAGGAGAAACGGTTCCCGTGGGACATTCACGCCGTAGCCAACGAGGTTGCCACTGTCGAAGGTGGACACTATTACTTCTCCGAGTACGACACGTATGGATCCTGGGTACAGAAAATGCATTCAGATGAACATCAAGTGGATTACTCGAGCGAATATGCCAGAAATCCAACCGTCGCAGTTGCGCCGAGTAGTTTAACCGAAGCCGAGTTTAAAAAGTTAGCGCGCAATCCGAAAAACCCTCTTCCGTACAAGTTTCCTTGTTGCATGAAACACGAGAAGATTTGCGAACGCGCGAGAAAAGCGGCACGATCGAGCGACGGTTTAGTCCACGTTTTAGTATGGGAAGAGCACAAGATGCGATATCGAGGCACGTCCAGTCAGTGCACGGATGCGTTGCCGAGAGAGCTGAAAGAAGCAATGGAGGCGAGCGGCGGCGATGGCGTTAAGCCCGATCGTTAGTATCGAAACGATAATAGCAATAGCAGCGGGCGTTTTTTGTGTTCTTGATGAGAAGCGTCGTCGCGTGCGATAGTAGATACGATGTGATGTAGTTAGTTTAAAAGTATCAAACAAAGGTTGACGTTTTTTCTTCCTCCCTTTTTCCTTTGTGAAGCGTGCTTCCTTCTCTTCACTTTTTCATTTTGAAGTCCACCTGCGCAGACTCGATTTGTGGCTCGGATTTCTTTGTGAGAAAAAGAAAAAAAAAGATCTTTCTCTCTCACATCAGATTACTTACATTTCTATTATTTATCACACATATACTAAATACATACTAAAAAATGGCAACTTCTTCGAGTGCGTTTATCGCGCAACCGAACTTCTTAGCAGCATCCAAGAGAAACGTGTTTAGTACGAAGGTGCGTCTTTTGTTTTTTTACAAACGCGAGAGATGAAGAGATGACGACGAGAGAGAGAGCCACAAGGAGTGGTGATGACGTGCAAAAATAAAAACAAAAATTCATTTTCCCCGCCGCGTGGACATCCATCGATCGACAACAACAACAACAACTCACACGCAAAACCCTTTCTCTCTCTTTTTCACTACAAACAGGCCGCGTCTTCTAAATCTCGCGCTCGAACCGCCGGCGGTCGAGGATCGGTCGTCCAAACCAAAGCGTTTTTCAACTTTGGTGGTAAGAAGAAAGAAGCAGCCGGGCAACCGATGGTGTGCATCGACTGCGGATATATTTACAGAGGTGATTTCAGCGCGTTGCCGAACTCGTACAGATGCCCGACTTGTGGGGTCGGGAAGAACAGATTCAAAGCCGCGATGACGCCGGCGGTTGGTGTCGCGCCACCGAAAAGACAGGCACCGACCTTTAACACCGCGGGCGTCTTAGCCGAAAAGAAGAGAAACAAGGAGGCGTTCCGAGCGAGAAGAGCGGCGGCGGGTAAGGCGAAGAGTCCGAGAGAGTTGGCGAGAGAGAAGATGCTCGAGGAGCAAGCGAAGAAGGACTCCAAGAAAGGAGGTGGTTTCTTCGGTCGCTAATTACTCGTTGTTTTTGTAGTAGGAGAAGAAGAGGAAGATACCGATGACGATGCGACAATTACTTCAGAGAGAGAGAGAGTGAACGAGAGACAGAAGAGAGTTTTTAATAATATAATAATCCAAATCTTTTTTATAACACCAGACAGACCACTCACTACCTAGGCACCAGTATGCGCAGTATTAATCCAAAACCTTGGCAACGACGCCGGCGCCGACGGTTCTCCCGCCTTCTCGTAACGCAAATCGTAAACCTTGTTCCATGGCAACCGGAGTGATCAACTCAAACGTGCACGTCACGTTGTCACCTGGCATGACCATCTCGACACCTTCTGGTAACGTGATATTCCCGGTAATATCCGCAGTCCTCATGAAGAACTGAGGTCGGTAGTTGGAAAAGAACGGCGTGTGCCTGCCGCCTTCATCTTTCGTCAAGACGTAAATTTCCGCTTCAAATTTCGCGTGCGGAGTAATAGAGCCCGGTTTGCAAAGCAACTGACCTCTCAAAACTTCCTCTCTCTTCACACCTCTCAAGAGTAAACCAGCGTTATCACCCGCTTGCCCTTCGTTCAATTGTTTCTTGAACATTTCTACGCCAGTTACGGTCGTCTTCTTCGTCGGCACGATACCGACGAGATCGACGTCTTCGCCAACTTTAATCGTCCCTTGTTCTATTCTTCCAGTCGCCACCGTGCCTCTCCCTTGGATAGAGAACACGTCTTCTACGGGCATGGAAAATGGCTTATCCAACGCTCTTTCTGGCGTCGGCACGTACTCGTCGATCTTGTCCATCAATTCTAAAATTTTTTCCTTGCCAATGGCGTCGTTCGTCCCTTTCAACGCGTGCAACGCCGATCCTTTAACGAATGGAATATCATCTCCAGGAAACTTGTAAAACGATAACAACTCTCTCAATTCCATCTCTACCAACTCCACCAACTCTTCGTCGTCCACCATATCGATCTTGTTCAAAAACACGACCAAACTCGGCACTCCGATTTGTCTCGCCAACAAAATATGTTCTCTCGTTTGTGGCATTGGTCCATCCGCCGCAGAGACGACTAAAATAGCCCCGTCCATTTGCGCGGCACCAGTGATCATATTCTTCACGTAATCCGCGTGACCTGGGCAATCCACGTGCGCGTAGTGTCTGTTCTTCGTTTCGTATTCGACGTGAGCGGTGGAGATGGTGATACCTCTCGCTTTCTCCTCCGGCGCTTTATCGATCTGATCGAACGCGACTTCTTGCGCACCGCCAACTTCTGCCATAACTTTCGTAATCGCCGCCGTTAACGTGGTTTTCCCGTGATCGACGTGACCAATCGTCCCTACGTTCAAGTGCGGTTTCGTCCGAGCGTTGATGTCGTACGCTACACCTCTCTTTTGTTGTTGTTGTTGTTGTAGTTGTTGTTGTTGCGTGTTGTAGTTGTTGATGTTATTGTTGTTGTTGTTGTTAAACAACAATTTAGAGGAAGCAGAGGAGGAGAAAGAGAAAGAGGTCGTCGCTTGGATACCACCACCACTGCTATAATACCATCGATGCGCTAACGCGTTCGCCCCGCGTCGCATCATCGTGTTGGCGCGCGTTGTCGTCGCCATTATTGTTGTTCTTGTCTGTTGATACAAAACAAAGAGGGCAGATGTGAAGATTTTTATTCGGACGACGCGCGAGCCGTCACAAACACACGAAACATCAATAATCAGTCTTCATCAAGTCGCTCTTCAAATCTTCAAATCTGTGTCAATCGATGATCGAAGAGAAGCTTCTACGAGAGAGTGAAAAATTTTCAAAAACTCGTCTCTCTTCTCTCTCTTCTGTTGTCTCTCCTTTTTTCAAAAACTTCATCTTCAAAAACTTCCAAACGCGCTTGTGCTTCTTATTATCACATCATCATCATCATCAGGAGCGAGAGAGAGAGAGAGTCAGAGTCAGAGAGAGAGAGAGAGTCAGAGAGAGTCAGAGAGAGTCAGAGAGAAAGACAGAAAGAAAGAGAGAAAATGCCGCCGAAGAAATTGGTAGAAAAATCATCTGCTGGAGGAAAAAAACGAGAGAGAAACGTGAACGAAGTGGCGAAGAACGCGCCGGCGAAATTGATGACGACGACGACTTCGGCGTCGAAAAAGGCGAAGATTACGGTAAAGAGTGCGAAGAAAAAGAAGGCGAGTAAAGAAGAAGAAGAAGAAGAAGAAGAAGAAGAAGAGGAGGAAGAGGAGGAAAATGTCGTGATTGATGAAGACAACGAGAATAACAGAGAAGAAGTGCGACGACCGCACTCGTACGTCGGGGTGTCCGATCCACCGGTGTCAAAGATTCTCAAAGAGATTAAAGAAGCCATCAAGGTTTCCAACGAAAAGAATGTGCAAGCGCACATAGGTTTATCGAGTCAGGAGGTGCAACACTTGACGATGGAAGCCGCGCGGTTCTTTCTCTTCCAAATGGAAAAGAACGGCAACGCGCCGATTCCTCGAGCGTTGTACACGGAAGCGATGGCAAAGATCATGAAAGGAAAGAAAGTGAGAAACATGGCGAGTTACATTTTGCCTCGTGCGCAGTTGCGGTTGTTGGACTATCTCGGTTTGGAATTGAAAGAAGTCCAAAGAGTGACCTCGCAAGTGGAACAGAGCAAGAGCAAAAGTGCAGAGACTACGTCGACGACGTCGTTCATTCTTCGTTCGGCGCAGCCAATCGACGCGCGCGTCAAGTTTGTGGACAAGCACATTCCCAAAACGAAAAAAATGTGGAGAGGACTCGTTATCGCGATATCGTCAATCATTCAAGTTAACGGAGGCACGATGGAAGAATCAGCGCTGTTTCGAGCGCTCGGACGATTCGGTATGCGAGCCTCCTATAACGGCAAAGGACCTGGATTAGGAAAATGGTCCAACGATTTTGAGTGCAAGCATTGCGAAATCATACCAAAGCTCGTTTCTCGACGCGTTCTTTTACGAGATAAAATCACCGCGGCTTCTGGAAACGACTTCACTTACCAATACGAACTCGGCGAAGGCGCGTTGGAGCACTTTTCGCAAGAGCACTCCAAACAGTTCGTCAAGGAGATGATGCACTCGTACAAAGAAGAATTGCAGCCGAACATTGGTCCTTGACCCGAGAAAGTGGTGTGGTCATCGTTGTAAAATTTATATCGCAGAAATGAAGAGAGATACTCCCGCATACATCATCCTGTTTTGATGATTCTCGCTTTCTTCGTTTATTGTCGTCACTTTTTAAATAATTGGTTATATCTTTCTAGTATTTATTCTCGAATACGCCCTCGAATACATCAACGACGCAGACATACACACACGCGCACACACGCACACACACGCATCATGAATAGCTTCTTCGGCAGTTTGTTCTCTCCTGCTCCTCAGCAACCGGGAGAGAAGATTGACTTCGTGTACATTTCCGAGTGGTTCCTATTCCTTTCCTTCTTCTTCGTGTTTGCGAGTGGATTTATGCACAAGTTTGTGGACGCGAAGGCAATTGCAAAAGCAAACGGTGGGTCGTTTTTAGGCGCGTTCCAGATGACCTGTTTTATTCCTTTGGCGTACGTGTCGTATTATGGAATCAACACGTGGTATTTCAGCGAACACTTTCAATCTTCGCGAACGGCGGAGGAACGTTTGTTTGGTCCAGTTTCTGAAAACGTGAGGAAAATAGGAGAGGTGCAAATAGCGTTTCAGGCGTGGGATTTTGTCATATCTTTGTTTAACTCGGAGTTGAATTCAGTGGAAATGTTGTTGCACCACGCGATGACGGGATTGTTGTGCTACTGGATGTTAACTATACCGTACATGGCGTGGTACGGGGTTTATTTCATGGGCGTTTGCGAGACGTCCTCGTTGCCGTTATCGGTCGTAGATTTCATGCGATTCTTTCCAGATTATAAGGAGAAGTATCCACTCATGAACATGATAAATTCCTTGTTATTTGGCGCGTTTTTTGTATGGTTCCGAATTATCAAATGGATTCAGTTTAGCGCCGGTGCGTGGAGAGATTCGTTGCACGTGTTGAAGATGAAAAAATTGCCCGTGCCGAGAAGCGTCGTCTTAGGTGTGTTGGTTCTGAACGTGTTCTTCACGGCTTTGCAAGTCGTCTGGTGTGGCTTACTTCTCAAAGAAGCGAAGAAGATGTTTTTAGGAGGAGGAGAGGACGACAAGAAGAAGGACGAAAAGAAGAAGAAGAAGTGAAGATTAGTGTATATGTACATTGTGTAGTTACTTTTTAAGCTGTGCGTAGAAATACATCGCTGCTAGCAACAGAAACAATCGCGCGGTTCCGTGTGTTCCTGTATAAATTTCGCTCCAAGAGGTGCGCCATTTCTATCGACCAGATTCGATATCGTCGCTCTCAATACCATTATCGATTCCACTCGTCTCGTTTTCACTTCAACTAATACTAAACCAGTGCTCACTTGCACTTCTGCCTCGTACACCTCTTCCAGCTTCTCGATTTCGGACTTTAACCAATCCGCGCTGATATTTTTCATCATTGTCACTGGTTTGCTGTTTCCAGAAGAGGGATTGTTTTCGTCGTCGTCGTCGTCGTCGTTGTTGTCGTTGATTGGGGTCGATTCTTTATATCTCACGCGGTCCACTTTAAACTCCAACACTAGCTGTTTGTAAAGAATATCTCCTTTTCGCCAAACGTCCCGGCCACACATTCCCCCGAGCAAGAACATCTTCACAAAGACATCAAAACAAATGTTACCGCAATAGTATCCCTGCCCTTTGGCGTATTTTGTTGTTACGTTAGCAAACATTATCGCATGTCGTTGGTAGTCGCGTCATGTGTTACTCTTCGATTTATTTTCGCGTTCGTTGTTTGTGATTTGTGGTGTACTTGTTTCAGATGTTGATGTTTTTTGTTCCATTTCCATTGTAAAACTCGTCAGAAAAACAACGAGATAAGATGTCGGGGGAAACGACGACGACGACGACGTCGGTTACCGTAAAATGCTTCCCGGGGAAGTTGCAGTTGAATGATTTAGAAATGTTAGGCGGCGTTTTCTCGACTTCAGACGAGTTTAACGGAGAGGAAGACGGAACGCAGCCGTATTTATTATACGAGCACATCGGGTTGCCAAAGTCAAAAATGGTCGCGTTTTCACACACGTGGACGCCTGAGCAAGAGAGAGGGAAGGGAATAGCTAAAGCAATCACGCGTGCGGCGCTAGAGTGGGCGAAAGTGAAAGGCTACACAGTGTTACCGACGTGTTCTTATGTCAAGAAGTTCGCCGAGGATAATAAGGACGAGGACTATGTGAAAGGCGTCGTCAGCGACTTGAAAGGAAGTCGAGTCATTAGCAACAACGTCAAAATGTAACACGTGTGTATAAACGATGTGAGGTAGTAGTAGAAGTAATAGTAGTAGTAGTAGTAGTAGTAGTGATACATACCAGTAAGGAATTCGTTTACTATTATCATTATTGTACGCGACACGAGTGCTCCTCGGGCGTGAGAAGCTTGCTCAGATTTTTATCTGCGCGACGGTAAAACGCGTTGTTTGCTCTTTCTCCTTCGTCTTCGTCTTCGTCGTCGCGCGACGCAATGCTCTGATTCAGCGGCGTGTGCGACGCGAACGAAATCTGGCGTATTGGACTCTCGTCCTTCGTCGCATTCGACTGGTCTGAAGTGTTGTTATTAATGCTGTTTTGATCTTCCACGTTGTTACTAATGCTGCCGTTCGCGAGTGCGCCGCCCCGCGGTTGTTGTTTCATCGCTCGTCTTCTTTGATGTTGTTGATGCTGCTCCTGCTCTGGACTGAACATGCCACGATTTCTTCTTTCGCGAGCGATTTCAGCGAGCAAACGATCTCTGCTCAACGTCAACTCCCGTTCGGTCGTTTCGTACACGTCTTTTTGGTGCTTCTTTTCGTTTTCAACTTTTTGTAGTTTCAAAGTCACGTCGCTCAATTTTTTGTTCATCTCGTATTCTCGCTCCTGCATAAACGCAGATTCTCGGAGCAAAGCGTTCTGAACGACCGCTTTCTGCGCTCGCACGTCGTCCAACTCTCGCGTTAACGAATCGATTGAAACCGATAACATCGCGGCTTGGTCTTCCATCTCCATAGCGCGCATGTTTGCCTCGTCAAACGCTTCTTCCAAATCCTTCGTTCCGTTGAGTTTCTTCGTGAGCCTTTGTATTTCAAGTTCCTTTTCTTTTAGCTGCGTTTCTAATCGGTCGGACAGCTGCGTTTGAGCGGATAACAACTCGTCTTTAGCGCGCAAGGCGAGTTCCATAGCTTTAAACGTATCCAACACTCTGTCGTTTGTGGTTTGGGAGTCACCGGCGCCGTTTTTAGTAGCGCTCGTCCCGTAATACGAGGAAGAAACTGTCGACGAAGCTTCAAAATCGGCTTCTTCATCGTCGCAGTACTCAATGTGACGACGCGTCGCAGAAGGTGGCGTCTTTATACCTCGATTGGTATTCATGTGAATATTTCTGTCGTCGTCGTCTTCGTGATGGTGTTGGTTATCGCGAGCAACGACGTTCGCGTTGCCTAAGACTATCTTACCTATCCCGCCTTTTCCGGACGAGGAGTTCTTGAGCGCACTTAGCGTGGTGTTACTAATACCACCGCCACGTTTCTGCCGACACTCTGGCGTCGGTAACAGGTTCAAAAGTGCGTTCATTTTCGCGCACCATTCTTCCTCTCCTCTTTCTTTGAATAAATAACTTTTCTTCTTCTTCTTCTGTTGTTGTTGTGGGTTGTTATTCCTTTTCAAGAACAAATCTTTTCCGTTTTGGAGTTGCACGCGTATTATTATTGCGTCCTCCTCCCCTTTCTCTCCTCCTTTCCTCGATGAAAATTTCTCCAACGCGTCGAAACTCACCATTGACGTCGGTTTCGACGACGAGAGAGACGAAGAAGAGGAGTAAAAAGAAAGCGTTCGTATTTTCTCGTCAACAGAAACGTATCTTTCGTTCCATCTGTTCAACAGCTCGCCTTTTTTAAAGAAC
>Ga0255753_1003041_pt1 | contig 17829 bp, 15 predicted proteins | sample 041ome_10_FD_179953 | JGI IMG/M metagenome (GOLD analysis project Ga0255753, IMG submission 179953) | Coastal salt marsh microbial communities from the Groves Creek Marsh, Skidaway Island, Georgia - 041412US metaG (version 2) | ecosystem: Environmental > Aquatic > Marine > Intertidal zone > Salt...
GATATAATCAGATCGATTCATGGTTGGCAGGCTCGTATCGAAGTCGGCGTTGACGTGTCTCACTTCCGTCTCGATGAGCCCGGCGAGTACCTGAATGGCATCGCGGAGGTGCAACTTCTCGCGGCGGGTTCGTGCCAGACGACAATCGACCACTCGTAGCACAACCTTTGTTGTGAAAATGGTAGAGCCCCAGCGACTCCTCCTGCGTGACACACAAACGGCGACGTCGTACGGGAGATACGCGACGTCATACTCGATAGTGCGCCCTCCGTCGACGCACGAACCTCGCGCACTCTCGGCGTCGAGCATGAATGGTCCATGCCTACGTTATATTTCTATGTTCTATGTTTCAGCTACCGCCCCTCTTCCCCGCCCTCATTTTCCCGCCGGTCACTCGACCTTTCACGGCCGACGCGGCGGGTTCGCCACTCACGAGTCGGTCGAGCGCCACGCCTTCGCGGTGGAGTTTGCGACGTTCCTTTGCGCGATCACGGTAGCTCATGACGACTTTTACGTCCTCCTTCAAGACGGACGGTTCTGGCTTCGGCGCCGAGGATAACGTGGCGACGACGGGCCGGCGCTCTGTCTCTTCTTTCGGCGGCGATTCGACTACGCTCTTCGATCCAACTTGGGTGTACTCCTGCGTAGTTTCGTTCCATGAGTACCACGCGTTCGTGATCGCATTGAAAAACAGCCCCGTGTTCGCGTCGTACAAAATTCCAGTCGTTTTGTGTCGATAGTACCCGGTGGCTTTGTCGAAGGTGTAATCGCTTTCGGAAGCGGCGGTCGTCATCGCAGACGCGGCGGTGGCCTGTAGAATAGCAACCTGAGCCGCCGCGCTCACCGGTGTCGCTAGTTTCTGAGACAGCTTTGATATGGAAAACTCCACCGAAAGCGCGCCGTTCGTCCAATCGCCTCCCCGAAACGCCGTCCCATCGAGCAAATCCTTCACCACTCGAGCCTGCTCTATCGACGTGCAATCAACGAACGCAAATCCTTTGCGAAACCCAGTCTCCTTCTCGACGGGCATTTGTATCGAGCGAACAAAAAGCGTTTTGTCGATTGCACTCACCTTTTTCGCCAGTTCTTCCTCCGTCGCGTCGCTTGGGATGTTTCGTATGAAGAGTACGGGCGTCGGATGCTTATCGGCGGCAGCGCGGTCAACCTCATCTGTCCTATACTTCTTGTCAGCTTCATCTTGCGTGAAGCACTGAAAACACGCCGACCTGCGCGCGAAGTTGAAACTGCCGCAACTTGCGCAGTCCCAATCTCTCGCAGTCGCTGGCGCCGACGTCGATGCTGGAGCGCTCGAACGGCGCGCGTCTTCGCGCGCAGCGCGTACAGGCTCGTATTGCCGTCGAACGCGATCGCGATCGGCGTCACACACGTCGTACTGGTCGCGACCACCTCCAAATCGCGGCGGTCCATCGTAATAAGGATCTCGTCGAGGCGGCGAGCGTCTCTGCGAGCGTCGTTCGTAATAGGGGTCTCGCCGAGGCGGTGGTCGCCGAGGCGGCGACCGTCGATCGTAATAAGGATCTCGCCGAGGCGGCGAACGCGCATAATCATAGTCATAGCCTTTGTCGTATCCGCTCCTTTCATAGTCTCGCTGTCTGTACTCCCGGCGGTACTCGTCGCGTTCGTCGTTGAAATCGCGTCCCGGGGCACCGAATCTCGCTCGCTCGTGACGATCGTCTTCGCCGAATCGCCGCTTCATCGCTCGGTACGACGATGTTCCTTCCTAAGTGTCACACCTGCCTCGCGTCATCGCGCATCGTGCGTTAAAATGATCGTCAGCGCCTTGACACAATCAAGAAGTACTGCGCATCTCGTCAGCGCGCTCGCTCTCGAAACGTCGCGACGGGATGAAATACGAACCAAGCCACCGAGTGCGCGTTGTCAAACGTCTTCGAGCGCTGGGTCAGGCAAGCAGCGCTAGCCGCGTCCAAACCTATCGGCGTGGTATGCCGCGTCATTTCGCGGAGGGGGTCCGCGCGGTCCGACGACGATGTCGCACTCGAGCACACGCGTGCTCGCTTCGGCGTCAACGCCTCGTCGACGACGTCTAGTCAAACTCGCGAGACGAAGCACGCGAAGCTTCGCGTCGACTTCGTCGAGCGGAAGCCGTAACTCGAACGTTGACGCGTCGGTTGTAACCCCAACCGAAGCGCGCTACGTCGAGCGCGGAGGCGGGGCGGAGACGCGTGCGAACGCGAGCGGTGTCGCCGCACCGACGATGGTGTCCTACGTCGTCGCGCGCGGCGATAGCTTGTTTTCGATTGCCGCGTCGCACGGCGTCTCAACAGACGACCTCGTCGAAGCGAACGCACTCGGTCTTCGACGATCTATAGAGGTCGGTCAGTCGCTTCACGTGCCGGTGAATATTGATCGTGCATCGTTCGCCGTTAGAGCAAAGTTGCGCGCCACAGATGGCCGTGTGGGCACGACGCCGGCTACGCGAAAGCTGTTTCTTCGAGACGTTTGGTCACCACAGCGGTCTTCACACTCGACGATGACATTTGGGTCGACGACCGGTAAGGCTTTACCATCGCTACAAGTGTTCGGCGCTACTAGTTTCGTCGTCGCTATCATGCTGACATTAGTTTCTCGGAAGCCGAGCCGAGCGGTACAGAAGACGTACGACGACGAACGACAGATGGCAGCGACGGTATCGGCGCCAGTCCCCGAGTCCGACGCGTTAACGGACGGCGGTGACGTCGTAGTTGATGAGATAACTGAGACGATTGAAATACGATCGGCTTCTGGGAAAACGAAACAGATTTCGATGCCAGAACCAAGCGATGAAGATGACAGCAACGATGACGGGGGGCCGCGTTGGGTTGGCGAAGTCAACCCACCTGACAAAAAAGGTGCTACCCCCACACTGCCAAAATCGGCGAAGAAGGTTGACGTCGCGAGACTTGAAATGCGAGCCAATAGGCGAGCTCAAAGCTCTGCGCGACGATTGCAGAGGTCCTCTTCTCGCACGGCGATTCGACAAGAGGGCCACGGTGCAAGCGCGCTACCAGCGCTCGTAGGTGGCATCATCTTCGATCTGCAATCGACTATAGAGCGTTTGCGCAGTAAAGTGAAATAGAACCGAAAGATGACTTGCTGAATGATGTGATCCATTTAGAAATTTAACACGCCTCTCCGCGCTTGGGGACCCATTCGAACATCCAAACATCGCCAAAATCGAATCGCGCTCTTTCGTCGAATAGCTCGTCGATGAATTCAAAAAATTGCGCGTCGTGAATCAAGTTTTCGCGAAAGTGGTACGCAAAGACTACGACCCCGCTACGTTTCGAGCACAGTACCTCTAAGGTGTTCGCCAACGCCTTTAAAATGTTCCGGGGTTGGTGGTACAGTACATCCGAACATAGAACAGTGTCAAACACTTCGCCCTGCCACTCATCGAGCTCGCCCCACGCGCACGCGCGCACGGTAACATCGGCCTCCTTTCCTTGTGCAACGTTTACTTCAACGTTCTTTTCGAGTAGCTCCAACTCGCTCGGTAAATCAGTGAGAACTACGCTCGACGGACCCAACCTCGCCGAGACGAGTCCTGGTAGCCCAGTTCCCGCACCAACTTCCACGACGCTTCGTCCAGCGAGCAAGCGCTTGGCGTGATCGATCAAGAACTCGCACATTACGGGAGCGGTATCCCACACCCATCGCGCCGTTGCGTCGACGTTTATTTTACCGATGTTTTGATGCACTGTGACGGGACTTCGCCATGGCGGCGGGAGCGCGAACGAAACCGTGGCTGCGCGACGGTCGACGCCACTGAACGAGTGTGAACCACAAGCACCACGTCGGTTACACTCAGATTCGCTCGAGTTCGGCGACGCTTCCATCCGTCGTCGTCACCATACGCGCTGAGGAATGTAACGTCAAACGTCGAAACACAGACTCCAGGTACTTTTCTTTTACAAGCTACAGTAGCGCGCTAGACGCGTCGACCGCGGCTGTTTACACTATTTTACAACTTTTCACAAGTTCGCTGGATTTGTCCGCTGGGCTTGCGGGCAGCTAAACATATCGAGCGCCTCTGTTCTACATATCTCGTGTCCACGTCGCGTTCTCGCGCGCTCGCGATGAAGTGGTGGAAAAATGACTTCGCGGTCTCATCGACGCCGCAGACGCGCGCGCGGTGCGTCGCGACCGACGACTCGCTCGCGAACGCGATCGATCTAACGCGTGAGACATGGTGTCTTACGCGCGCGCGCACGATCGGCGCGCACCCGCGATCGGCGGCGCCGTCAAGCCCGTGCGCGAGGGCGAGCGCGAATACGGGCGCGTCGTCACGCTCAAGGAAAGCTTTGGATTCATACGATGCGGGGCGAGAGTGGAGGACCCGTCGCAGGGCGATCGCCGCGCGAGAGGTGGACCGCCGCGCGAGGCGCAGGTGTTCTTCCACGCGAGCGAGTTCCATCGCGAGCTGGCGAACCGAGACAAACCGGCGCTCGATCCTGGGGACCTCGTGAGCTTTGTGTGCGGACCGAGCCCGAACAGGGACGGACTCAACGCGTTTGACGTTCAAAAGTGCGACGACGTGGACGTGGCGTGGCGCATGGTGAGCGAGAACGTCATCGGGGCGGTGTCGAGGACGTTGAGAGGGAAAATGAAACGCGACGCCTACGGCGGGCGCGTGGCGTACCAAGCGTACGACGAAGGCGACGCGAGAGCGTCAACGGAAGAAGAGTCAGAATCCCGACGCGATGCAGAATCGAAACTCGAGCAAGATGACGAGAGCGCCGTGGACATGGACGCCATGAAGGACGAAATCGAGTTTACCGGAGCCGATCTCGCCGAGGCGTGTCGGCTGTCAAAGCTCAGGCAAGGCGTCAAGGTGAAGTTCACGCTTTCGTTCGATCCGTACTCGCGCGCCATGCGCGCGTCAGATATTCGCGAAGCGTTCCCACAGTCAGATAACTCGGCGGAAGCCGCCACGGGCGTGGACAGCGATGATTGGAATAGAGAAAAAGCCCCGCTGGCGGAGGACGAGTTTGGTGTGATTAGCATAATAAAGTCCAGTTATGGATTTATCAAGTGTTGTTCTAGACCGAAAGATTTGTTCTTTCATTTTAGTGAATTAAACGAAGACGTGGATGCGGCGCGAACGGGACAGGAGGTGAGTTTTCAGGTAACCACGGAGCCTAGGACTGGAAAAGTCGTCGCGGCCGGCGTGAGATTCGCGCCGAAAGGCAGCGCGGTTTTCGCGACGGTCGACGACAGACCGTGTCGTGGGGTTTGCACGACGAAGCTGATGTTCACAAAAGGGTTCCCTTCCAAGGACGGCGATCGATCGACTCCTAAGGGCGTGGTAGAAGAAATGACGGGTCGAGATGGAGAAACGAAAAAATTTGCATTTGATCGTAGTGGGCTGCTCGACGCTCGGCAAAACCCTCGAGAAGGAGAATTGGTACAGTTTTGCGTGCAAACGGACAAGCGAACAAACGTCGCGTCGGCGTGCAAAGTGCAAATCATGCGTTTCACTGGCAAGGTGACGTCGACGAAGAGCGACGGCTTGTACGGTTTCGTCGAGCACGTCGATCAAGGTACGGGCGTTCAAGGCAAGGCTTTCGTGCACGGGGCTGAGGTGGAGGGTCAATCCAAGCTTAACGTCGGCGATGAGCTCGAGTATGCGCTTCAGGTTGGACGGAAAGCAGATGAATTTGCAGCCAAGCGCGTGAAAGTCGTCGTCGCGGCGCCCGTAGATCCAAACGCGGCGCCAAGTCGCCCTGATTCGCCTCGCGTCAACCGAGACAATCAGTTCTCGGGCTCGCAGTTCAAAATCACCAAGGGCCCCGACGGCACTCGCGGCTTTGAAATGGGGCGCGGAAAAGGTTTAGCGGAGAAAGCAGCCGCAAACTTTTCACAACTGAAGATTGAAGCTCAATCTTTTGTCCCTCTCCCTCTCGGCGGCGCCGAAAACGGCGACGAGAGTCCCGGCGACGCCGTGAGCGTCAAAGCGAGTGCGGTCGAGGACGCGCCGTAGAGGTGAGTTTGCGTAGATGAATTTTTAATACTACCCTTCCATCATACGACGCGCGTTTGTCGTCGTTCGAGCGCGATAGACCCGACTGACAGCACCACACCTGTGTTGTGCGTTATCCAGACTGCCGGACTGCGGGACGTCGACGTCATACAACGACCCGGCGCGAGACGAGCCGCGCGCGATGACGTTCACGACGACGACGAGGCACGCGACGATGACAACCGTGGCGTCGACGGCGATGAAGTCGACGAGCAAGACGACTCGCGTCGCGCATCGTCGTGCGGCGACGACGATCGCAGCGACGACGCGAACGATCGCTCCGCGCGTCCACTCGCGACGACACGGGCTCGTCGCGTCACCGAACGTTGAGCGACGACGCGCGAGCGTGCGCGTGAGCGCGAGCGCGGATGGTGCGGAAAGCATGACTCGTGTGTGCGCGTTGGAAGAGCTCCCACGCGGGGATCGCAAGCTCGTTCGAGCGCTCGGCAAGAGCATTTTGATGTTTTGGTATCGCGACACCGTGTTCGCTATCGAATCTCGCTCGCCGGCCGAAGGAGCGTACAGCGAAGGTTTCGAAAAGGCACGTCTCACGCAAGATGCCTGCATCGAGTGCCCGACGACGAAGAGTAAATTTGATTTGAAGACGGGCGAGATCAAGGAGTGGTATCCGGAAAACCCGGTGTTGAAAGCGTTGACGCCGCAAGACACGTGCCGCCCGATGGAGGTGTTCCCGGTGGAGGTCAGAGATGATGGTATTTATCTTGACGCCAAGAATGGCTCGCTCGGCCCGGGTTTCGTTGCCCCGATCGGTTTGGGTGGTTCGAACACGTCTTTGGAGAACAACAACGTCTTCGCCGTCGAGACGCCGATGTACGTGGAGGGTGAAGGTATCGGCGGCTCCATGGCATCCGGAGGTGACAGCTCTGGTAAGATGGACGCAAGCCAACTCGGCGGCGCGATTGCGGTCGCCGGCGTCGTCGCAGTCGCCGGTACGGGAGCGTGCCTTTACTTTGAGAACTTTTATGCGTTGGCCGCGCTGTGGATCGCCGGCTTTGCCGCGGCAGCCGGCGTGGCGTTGAAGACCACGGGCGCGCTCGACGAGGAGTAGATCGCATTACCCATACTATTGTCGTCCTGCCCTCTTCATCTCTAATAGCCCGAGAATGTAAAAATCTGTCCCGCGACCCACTGTGCTGCGCTCCGCCTCCGCCATCTTCAAACTGCGACACCGACGCCATGGCCTCCGCGACGAACACGCAGTACGTCTGGTACGGCTCGTTCGGTAGCAACCTCAACAGCGAGAGATTCGCGTGTTATTTAAGAGGTGGCAAAGTCGCAGGAATGTCCATTCAACAACCTGGCGCACGAGACACGCACGTCCCTTTTCGAATTCCGCCGACGAGCGATTGCCCGACGGCCAGCATGGTCGTGCCACATCGAATGTTCTTCGCCAAGGTATCGCCGTGGTGGAGCAACGGTGGAGTCGCGTTCTTGGACTGCGAAAAAAAGGAAGAAAACGAGGAGCTTCACACCCACCTGCGTTTGTGGCGGATTTCGTTAGAGCAATTCTCTGACGTTTTCGCGCAGGAGAACGGTTTACATCCTGCCGAATTCCACGAAAGATTTACCAAGGAAGAGGTTTTAGCCATGGCTGAGCGAGGAGGTGGAGATCATCGGATCGGCAACGGATCGTGGTACGGTTACGTCAAGGCACTCGGCGCGTTCACAGAGGCCGGCGCTGTGGAGCCAATACTAACGTTTACTTTGCCGCCTGTTGAACTGGAAGCGATCAGAAGTGGCGTTGTGGATGAAGTTAATCCGCCGAGTATGGGGTATCACGACGTTATCGCTCGAGGTCTCGTTGAGTTGGGCCTAGAGGCGACGGAGGCCGACGCGTACTTGCGAGCAAGATACTCTCTGCGTTGACGGGAGGACGTTTATATTATAGCCCGCACGGACACGCTGGTGGAGACCCGAACGAGCTGCTTGCTGTGAGCGATAACCGATTGGCCGTGTTGCTCGCCGAGACGCAGATTATAGTTTAGAATGAATTTCAAGAATGATGTATTAAACAGAATAGCTCTTTCCTAATGCGCGCACGCTGCCAATTACTTGCCCATTTGAGCCGCGACTTCAGCGGCGAAGTCTTCGTTGCGCTTTTCGATGCCTTCACCGAGGTTGAAGCGTTCAAAGCGACGGATGGAGATCTTCTCACCAATCTCCGCGGTCGCAGCCTTCACGAGCTCTTCGACGGTCACGTCCGTGTTCTTGATGAAATCCTTGGTGATGAGCGCCTTCTCGTTCACCAACTTTTCGATGCGGCCGTTGACGATCTTTTCGCGAATGTTCTCCGGCTTGGACAAGAGGTCCTCCTTCTGCATCTCGATGTCGCGTTCGCGCGCAACCATTTCTTGGTCGGCGTCGGACGGGCTGATGTACTCAACTTCCGGGCACGCAGCGACTTGCATGGCGAGATCTTGCGCGAGCTCCTTGAATCTGTCACCGCGAGCGACAAAGTCGGTCTCGCAGTTGAGCTCGAGCAAGACGCCGATGCGCGAGCCCGCGTGGATGTAAGAGACGACGGCGCCCTCGGCGGCGATGCGGCTCGCCTTCTTGTCCGCAGACGCCATACCCTTCTTGCGCAACCACGCCGTGGCTTCCTCAACGCTGTTGTTGTTCTGCGCGAGCGCCTTCTTGCAATCCATCATACCGCAGCCGGTGGAGTCGCGAAGCTGCTTCACGAGCTTGGCGTCAACCTTGACAGACGGCGCGTCTTCTTCCTTCTTCTCCTCTTTCTTTTCTTCTTTCGGTTCCGCAGCCGGCGCGGCAGCCTTCACTTGCGTTTGCGCGGCAACTTCAGCGGCGAAGTCGTCGACACGCTTCTCGATGCCTTCACCGAGGTTGAAGCGCGCGAAGCGACGGATGGAGATCTTCTCACCAATTTCCGCGGTCGCAGTCTTCACGAGCTCTTCGACGGTCACGTCCGTGTTCTTGATGAAATCCTTGGTGATGAGCGCCTTCTCGTTCACCAACTTTTCGATGCGGCCGTTGACGATCTTTTCGCGAATGTTCTCCGGCTTGGACAAGAGGTCCTCCTTCTGCATCTCGATGTCGCGTTCGCGCGCAACCATTTCTTGGTCGGCGTCGGACGGGCTGATGTACTCAACTTCCGGGCACGCAGCGACTTGCATGGCGAGATCTTGCGCGAGCTCCTTGAATCTGTCACCGCGAGCGACAAAGTCGGTCTCGCAGTTGAGCTCGAGCAAGACGCCGATGCGCGAGCCCGCGTGGATGTAAGAGACGACGGCGCCCTCGGCGGCGATGCGGCTCGCCTTCTTGTCCGCAGACGCCATACCCTTCTTGCGCAACCACGCCGTGGCTTCGGCGATGTCACCGTTGTTTTCTTGAAGCGCCTTCTTGCAATCCATCATACCGCAGCCGGTGGAGTCGCGAAGCTGCTTCACCGTGGCGGCGGAGATGCCGCCAGCGGCGGCGGCGGCGGGCTTCTTTTCTTCAACCGGAGCCGCGGCGGCGACGGCAGCCGGAGCGGCGGGAGCCGGAGCAGCCTGTAGATTTAAAGTAGGTGAGTAAAAGGGTTCCAAAATAAATAGCACTAGGTTATTACAACGGCGGATGAGATAACTCAAGCCGCGACGTTGCTTATGAACTCACCTCTTTCGGAGCCTCAGCAGCGGGAGCGGCAGCCGGGGCGGAAGAGCCGGCCGGAAACATGTCCGCGGAGATACCCTTGCTCTTGAGCGCAAACTCCATCGCACTTACGGCACCGTCGAAAGCAGCGGACGCTTCAGCGTTCATTTCAGACAACTGCGTGAATCAAAGCGAAAGGGCGACGAATGGTCAGTTTCTCAACGCGGCGCGCTCTTCAAAAATAATCAGAAAGTGATACGACTCGAGAAAAACATGATTCGAGCGGTGGTGACGCAATCGAACGAATACGTACATCGAGCTTTTCCTTCATGGAAAGCTTGACCTTGGCGCCATCGATGCCAATGATGGTGACGGTGACCTTTTCGCCAACCTTGCAGAAGTCTTCAACCTTGACGTTGAAGTCGTCAGAGAGCTCGGTGACGTGCACCAAACCTTCGACACCCTCGGCAACTTGAACGAAAGCACCGAATGGTTGAATGGACATGACTTCGCCCTCAACCTTCGTGCCCTTCTTCAAGCCCTTCACCGCTTGTGCCTTGGCGTCTTGAGCCTTTTTGTATTCTTGTCGCGCCGCAAACTTGGCTTCTTGCTCAGACTTGGCAGCCGCGAGCTCTTCCTCCGTCGGCGGCTTCTTCATCGTCAAAGAAATCTTGTTTTCCTTGATTTCCTTGATCCAAACCTTGACTTCTTGGTCTTCAGACACGACAGACGCGACGCTTTCGACGAAGCCATCTTGAAGTTCGGAGATGTGCACCAAGCCGTCGTTCTTGGCGCCGAAGTCCACAAAGCAACCGTAGTCTTGGATGCGCTTCACCTTACCGGAAAACTCGGCGCCGACAACCACCGCGGAATCTTCGACGGTGACGTTCTTGCGCGGGAATCGACGGCGTGGCTTCTTGTCCGAGTCCCCGACGGCGGATTCGGCGCCGGTGGCGGGTTCGCTCACGGCGGCGACAACGCCCGAGCGTCGCGCGACGACGACGCACGTTTGGGATCTGTTTCGCACGCCACGTTTTACCGTCAGTCGGTGTTTCGCGTTTTCGAAAATAATCGTCGTCGTCCAGTCGATCGACGCTCGCGCGCGAGGACGCTCCAAAGTCTCGCGCCCGTCGTCCTCGCTCTGGATAAAATGCACAGGGTCTCGACTGGGGTCAAAAGCGAGCCGCGCAGTCGACGCACCTCGACGACACGCGAGCGGCGTGCGCGGAAACGATCGAGCGAGCGGCGAACTATTCGAAAGAAATGATTCGTCTTCACGGTCAGTCCATCGCTCGCGCGCGTTCACCCGCGCGCGCTTCGCTTCGCGTCGGCGCCGTCCCGCCGCCGGATGACGTCGCGATAAGCCTCCGCCGTCGGTCGGGGTCGCCGTCGCCGTCCGCGCGGCGGTCGCCGTCCGCGCGGCGCGCGCGTCGCGAGCGCATCGAAAAATTAATCTACGCACCGCCGCGCTGCTTGAAGAGGTAGCCATGATCGCGTCGTGTACGAACGCGTCGGCGAATGACGCGCGAGCGGTGCGGTTCGCGGTTCGGTACGGCCTGACGGTCGTCCGGGTGTGCGCGGTGAAAAAAACCACACCAACTGGGGGGGGGGGTCGGTGGCGAGTGCGAACTCGCCATCGAGACACACGCCACCAGACGTGTTCGACGGGCGCCGGACGACGGACGACGGAGTTTTGCGGCAGCGTGCGCGTGCGCGCCGGCACACGGCGACGAACGACGCGCGCGTTCCGTGCGCGAAGACGGGAAGCGATCGAAACGCGATGGTTCTCGCGCGCGCGCTCGAACGCGGATTCGCGAGCGCGACATCGGCGCGACGCGGTGACGCCGACGCGGACGGCGTCGACGTCGTCGACCGCGCGCGACGGGCGGTGTGCGAACTGAACGAAGCCGCGCGTGCGGGCGCGCGCGAGCTCGCCACGGCCACGGCTGCGTTTGTGGCGGTGAAAGCCGCGAGCGTTCGCGGTGGCGACGGACGCGGGACGCGGGTGATTCGAGGACGCGCGCGCTGCGACGCGAACGTCGTGCGGTGCGACCCACGATTGCGAGGTAAATTTCTCGCAGCCATGATACCTGGGGACAGCGCCGTGGAAAGCGTGATCACGAGCGGTATCTTCTCCACGCTGAACATTTACAACACACTGATCATCGGTCGATTGATCTTGACGTGGTTCCCGAACCCGCCGAGGCAGATCATGTATCCTCTCGCGACGATTTGCGACCCGTACTTGAACTTGTTCAGAGGGATCATCCCGCCGTTGGGCGGGATCGACTTGTCACCGATTCTCGCATTCACCGTGCTCAACGTGTTCCAAGGCACCGCCGCCGCGTTGCCGTGCGAATACGACGAAGCCACGGGCGAGGTGCGCATGCCCGAAAAGCGAAGCCGCGCAAAGAAGGACGTCAAGATTTCGCGCAAGTGAGCGCATAGAACGAACTTGCAGCGCGTAGATGGTGCATAGATCGCTAATATCTCGTGTGTAATATAGTACAAGTGGGTTTCTCTAACAGCAAACCGCGGGCATCTATTGATGTGATGTATGTGTCTCTACGTCGGCGGGCGCGTTTCCTCCTTTTCATTTTCGCGGATAATCGTCGAACCATTTGTGTTGCATCGCGTGCTTGGCGCTGATCCGCTTTTCCGGTGTGTATTGCAGCATTTGACGCAATAGGTCCACACCGTCCTCGTCTAGTGCCGGGCACAGCGACTCCCAAGGTTTCGCGGGCCACTGCGGAAAGTTTGGCTGATAATCGGGAAGTTCTTGGGCCTCGGGCCACAGAGTCTCGTTCGGAGTGCCCAAAATTTTGAAAATCTTGAACAGCTCGTCGATTTCAGAATCTCCCGGAAACAATGGTTTGCCGTTGATCATTTCGGCGAATATGCATCCAATGCTCCACACGTCGACCGGCGTGGAGTAGTGACGCACGCCGAGGAGGATCTCCGGCGCTCGGTACCACAGCGTCACCACTTCGTGCGTGTACGCACGCACGGGAATCCCAAACGCGCGAGCCAAACCAAAGTCGGCAAGTTTTAAAACGTTGTGTGTCGTGTCAATCAACAAGTTCTGCGGCTTCAAGTCGCGATGTAAGACTCGGTGCGAGTGACAAAACGCGATGCCTGCGCATATCTGATACACGTATCCTTTCACCACCATTCGATCGTTTGAGATGTGAGGCGAGGAGTCCATGTGTTTTTTAAGATCCAAATCTAAGTACTCAAACACCAAGTATAACTTCGTCTCCTCGTGAATCACCTCGAGCAACGACACCACGTTTTCGTGTCGAAGCTCTTTCAGGAGGGAGATCTCTCGAATCGCCGTCGACGGCACCCCTTCTTCGTCTTGGTCGAGTCGTATGCGTTTCAACGCCACCATGGTGTCGTCGCGCAAATTCTTCGCCTTGTACACCACACCATACGTCCCTTCACCAATCTTCAAAACCTTTTCGTAGTTCTCCATGAAGACGAAGACGGCGACGACTCGATGCGAAGGCGAACGATGTCTCCGGAACGACGACGACGCGCTTCTGTCGGACGTTTGCGACGAAGACGACGACGAAGACGACGCACGATTCACGTTGAACACCGAACCGCTCTCGCCGTCCTCGCTCGATCGCCGGCGGTCGACGACGCGCGCGGTTGTGCCGCGCTTCGTCTCCATCGACCAGAGGAATCAGCAATAGCCCGTCGGCCTGACGTCGGCGCGCGCAAACGCAAACGCCTTGGGGTCTAGACGATTTCGTGACATTAAAAGCAATTGATAGTGGAGTACTCGATAAGCAGTCGTGCGTCGTTATGGCTATAAATCTACTCATCCAGCGAGCGGTGCGATCGAGCGCCGTCATGCTCCGGTCGCGAGACGACATCATTCTTCAATAGGGACATCTTGAGCAGCGCGGCGCGAGTTTCTGTCTCAAAACGCTCGCCATCGGCGATGACTTGCTCAACGACCTTTACTCGAGGGTTTTCCTTTAGGGCGTGCAAGGTACATTCGCTCGCATCGATTTTGGCTCGAATTTTATCCTCCTCGATCAAACGCGCGAGCTCGTCTTGCACTTTTTCTGCCGTGGTGTTGAACGCCTGTGCCATCACGCACAAGTCCACCGTGACGTATGGTTCGACGTACTGGATGAGAGCTCGATCCCGTATGCGCTTGTACAGCGCGTCGATGTGCGCACCGAGATGAATGTCCAAGGTGAGCGCTTCGCGCATGCCATCTAGCGTGGCGAAGCACGACGTGTACTTCGAGTTGTAAAAATCATTCACCACCTCTCGAATGTCTGATGCCGTCTCTAAGTGAGCGCGAAACGCTCCTTTCTGATTGTTCAAAACTAAATCGCGCAGCTCTTCGCGGTTAAAGCTCGCGAGCGCGCACAACGTCCCGTACGTCGCCACATCCCTCGCCGCGCACACGTTGGCGTAATGAGTTCCTATCTCGACGTTTATTTCTGTAAACTTGATCGCCGCCTCTCGAAATCTTCCCATTCGAAGCGCTGCTATTCCACAAGCGCACGCTAATTTGGCTTGATCGGTACGCACGCTGGCGTCTTCGTCCATGTTTTGCAGAGCTGCCGTGGCTTTGTTCGCGTGCACGTTGACGTGCGCAAAGTTTCCCATTTCGAGCGACACCGACACGACGCTCAGACACATGAACACGACGTGCTTGGGCGTGGAGCAGTAATCCCGCGTTCTCATGTAACACTCCAACGCCTTTTTCAACTCACCTCGATCGTAATAGTGATCGCCGAGTTCTACGTACTGCATGCGTAGGTTCTCCTTGACGCGCTCCGTCAACAAGTCCGTGAGCCCAGTTTCGAGTTTGTCCAATTCCCCGTCCGCGCGTCTCGCGTTTTCTTCCAACCACGCCTTGGTGAACCCGACGACGCTTGCGTCCACCTCGCGCTTCTTCGCGATCGCCACCGCTCGCTCGTACGCGCACCCATTCGACGTCGTCGGCTTCAAACTAAACGCATCGACCCGGCCCTCGAGCGCGCGCTTGGCGTGACGCAGCGCCTCGGTGACGACGCCGACGTCGCGCGCGTGATCGGCGACGTAGAGCAAGCGATCGACGATGGCGTTTCCGGTGTACTGAGAGAAAATACCATCGAAATCGATCGCGGGCGCCGTCGAGGACGTCGCCGCCATGACGACTCTGCGCGAGGCGACGACGAGTGCGGTAGTTGAAGTTGGACGCGGCGGCGCGAGTGTCGCGACTGCGTATTAAAATGTGATTATGTGTGTTCAACGAGCGCGAGCGACGCCGAGCCGCCGTGCGACGCTTTCATCGCCCAGACGGTGCACGCCGTGTGTGCGAGGGTGCGCGGAGAATTATTGCTCGCGCTTGGCGCGCGCCTCGGCGGCGACGCGCGCCGCCCACGAGCGCGTGTCTTCGTCCACGTTGGCCCTCTTCAACCCGGTGGCTTTGTAGTTGCGGGACATGATCAAACCGACGGACGACGAGTTGGTCGTCATCGCCGCTTCGGCTTGCGCGGCGGTCGTTTCCGCGGTGTCGAGCCAGCCGCGCATGGAGCTCCCCCAGGATTCGTCGCGAACGCCCTTGAGCACGGTGTACGTCGTGGCGAGCACAACGTCGCCGACGTTAACCTTACCCTTCGCGTTTCCTCCCGGGCGAATCGTTTTCACCCGAGGTCGATCGTCCGGGCCGGCTTCGAGGAGCAAACCGAGTTGGATGTTTGACTGCGAGCAGTCGAGCTCAACCTTGTACGTATCCGCGTCGAGCGGGTACTTCGCGAGCATGTCGCCCTCGTTGTACTCGGTGAACGCGCGCGTGACGGTGGACACGCGACGAGTCGTGCTCGTGCCCGAGCGTCGGAGCGCGCGCGTGGCGTTGGCTCGAGTGCACGAGACTTGGGTAGCGTTGGCGGTGTACATGAATGCAAGCGGTTGCGCGCGGAAGACGTGAAGTGAAAGCTGCGCGCGAGAGGGGTGGATTCTTCGTCAGTCCCAGCGCTCGCGCTTCCCTCCGTACCGCGCCGCGCGCGCGCGCGCGCGTCCAAACGTCCCGCCCTCGCGAACGACCTCGTCTCGTTCGATCGTTCGAGCCTTTCTCACGCTCCACGGCGCGCGCGCGTCGACCGCACGCCGCGCGATCGTCTCGATCGCGCGCGCGTCGCGAGGCGCCCATCTTTTCCTTCGCCTCGACCGAACGCGACGCGCGCGAAGCGATGGTCGACGACGCGTCGCGCGCACGCGAGTCGTTCAGATCGTGCGCGCGCCTCCACTCCCCGACTCGCTCGACGACGCACCTCGACGCGTTCGCGACGACGTGTGCGGACGCGCGCGCGCGCATTGGACGGACGGATAAAATAACCAACCACCGACGTGGATGGGTCGTTATTTTATCCGAAATGTCCGAATGTACGTATATTACTACTTTTACATCGATGTATGTGTATTTATGACTCGTCAACCCAACGCTGACGCGACGCGACGCGATCGCCCCAGGGGGGCCTGGCGGCGCGACGACGTCGACGGCTAACGCACAACTCCCGATCGGGTATTATGAAAGAGAAGAGATGCTCCGACGTGCGATGATGGAGTAGAAAAGAACTAGTATTGAAAAGAACTAGTATTGTTGAGTAAAAGCGTGATACAATCAGTCCTGTCGTTGATGCGATCCAAGCGGCCAGTCGAGAAGCGCCATGCGCGCGCGAAATCCTCGTTCGTACGATCCCATGATAGTTTCTCGAGTTCCGCCCTCATTCGTGCCCCCAAGCGTGGCCTCTCCACGCTGGGCTTTCTGTGCTTCGACTGGATACTTGAGCTTGGCGTCGCAAAAGTCAAAAGTACCATCTTTGGGCGTGTGCCAGCAGTCGCACACGACGCTGTTGTCCGTGATGCCATACCCGCCTTCCCAAGCCGTGGGAACGAATCCTTCGTACGATTTGCTGTGCTTGCAGCCGAGTTGGTTGAACTTACTCGTATCATCCATCATACTCACGATGTGCGAATCGACTTCGCGAACGTCTTCGTCATCCTCGACGTCGTACCAATCAGGCACGTAACCGCCGAGAGCCCCTTTCGGCACCTTGAGATTGCCCGCAATGTAGCAGTTCAAGTTGATGCACACCTTGGGATCATCGCAACGTGCGATGCAATGTCTCGATAGCCAAGCGTCAATCATGTCCGCAAATTCAGCTTCTTTGATGAACTTCATGATCTTCTTCGCGCCTTTACGTGACATCATGTAAGAAGGCGTCCCAGCCCAGTTGCACGCCTTGTCGAACTTGTAGAGATAGACGTCGTTTCCGTTGATCAACCTCGAGTCCATCGTCGGATCCCACAAGCCTTTAGCCGCGGATTTGAAGCGCTTGATGAGCTGACCGTTTGAATGGTCGTCCGGTTTCAACCACACGATGTCGAAATCGTCCGGTACGTGCTCACGGAGCTTGGGATAATCGAGCGGATGCACCGCATTCAAGGTGGCGCCGTCAGACTCCCACAGCACAAACGTGTCGTCGTCCGAGTCGATGACGCGGTTCCAGACCGCCATGTGGGTGAGCAGACAACCAGTGTGATGACTCAACTGCGAGCCGCACGCACGTCCGCAGTCGTCGGGGTTATCGAACGCCGCGCCGCCGACGAAAGCAATCTTTTCCAGGGAGTCTGGATCGATTCTCGACGTCGCGGCGACGGCCACTTCGTGCGTCTCCGGCCAGCGAGACGGGAACGTCGCTTGCTGGAAGTTGATGACGCGTCCTATTTCGTGTTCGCTCATCCCCGATTGGGTCTTCAACAGTCCACTCAACCACGCGTACGCCTTCGCGATTTTCGTCGCGTCCTCCGAGCCCTTCTTGCCGTCGCCCATGATGTAAATCGGGAGCGTCAACTTTGGCGCGCTCCCCAGCGACGGCAACGCCGTCGCGCGCGAGTTCACGCTCGCTCCTAAACAAATCAACGCCAAGCCGAACAGCGCGCCCACGAGCGCCTTACGCGCGCCCGCGTTCGAGCTCGCGACCGCCCCGTCGGCGTCAACAACGTGCTCGACGTCTTCGCGCGCGAGCAAGCTCGCGCGCTCGCCCGCGCGCGTCGTCACGCGCGCGCCGTCGTCTTCGCGCGTCATCGCGCGGTGCGTTTCGCTTCGTATCCGTCGACGCGCTCGACGATCACGGGTCGTCGGACCGCGCCGCGAGGTGCCGACAGAT
>Ga0255753_1003046_pt1 | contig 17814 bp, 20 predicted proteins | sample 041ome_10_FD_179953 | JGI IMG/M metagenome (GOLD analysis project Ga0255753, IMG submission 179953) | Coastal salt marsh microbial communities from the Groves Creek Marsh, Skidaway Island, Georgia - 041412US metaG (version 2) | ecosystem: Environmental > Aquatic > Marine > Intertidal zone > Salt...
TCATCCAATATAGCTTTGTTTTGTTCGCCTAAATAATGCATAGGCACCATTGGATAGTCGGCGCGCGAGCCAGATAAATACGCCATAATTTCACGCTTGTACTCTTTTAGCAAACTGATTGTGTCATATTCAGGATGCCCTTGAAAAAAGACAATGCGCAATAAATCTTCACTTACGCATAAATGAGCGCCGACCTCACTATCCACCAAAATCTTAATACCAGCTTCGCTAAATTGCTGTTTAGTAATTTCATTAAAGCGTGAATGTGGCACATTAAAATTGGTATTCACGCCACTGACCAATGGATGACTCCGGTCTGTAATTTGGTGTTTAAAAACGCCCCAACATTTTTTACCAATTGCTTGGCGTTTTTGCTGATACCTGAATTCCATCACTGCATGGGTGGCTAAACAAGAGCACAGGGTTGAGGTTACATTGGCATAAGACCAATCGATAACTGTTTTCAGATCCTCATAAAAAGGCGCTTTTTGTAAATCGGCCTGTTCAACATGAGCGCCTGTAATAATGAGTGCATCTAAACCTTGAGACATTATTTCATCAAAGCTTTGATAATATTCGCTAATGTGTTTAGCAGCCTTATCTCCACGTGTAACAGAAGGTAGTGTGAAGGGATGCAAGTAAAATTGGGCAATTTGGTTAGATTGACCAATCAGGCGGAAAAATTGACGTTCTGTTGCCTCCAAAGCAGCGTCAGGCATCAGATTTAGTAGGCCGATATGCAGTTCACGAATCACCTGGTGATTAGCACGATCTTTGCTTAAAACAACTTCCCCTTCAGATTTTAGTCGTGCAAAAGAGGGGAGTTTCGAATGGGCAATTAAAGGCATTAAGACATCGCTCCTGCAATCAGTTCTAGCGCCTCATTGGCATGACGACATTGATACAAGTCTTCGCTATCAATAGTGCAGCCATATTGTTTAGCAATTTGCTCATACTTTGGTTTGCGGTGCTCGAGCAAGCGAGGAAATATCCAGCGCACAAATGCATCTGGATTAATTTGCGCAACATAAGAAAACTGATTTTCTGCCAAATAAATAGCCAATTGTTCTTGTAAAAAATGCGTCTGATAGTACAGTGGTTTCGGGTGTGTTTGCGCACGCTTTATAAGTGTTTGCTCGTTATCTTGACTAGCACGAATATATAAAATAATAGTATGTTCAGACAAAACTTGGTAAACATTTTCATCGTCTAGTTCGCATAGACTGCCACCAGCATCATTAATGAAATTGCTCATGCCCTGTTGTTTTGCTTTGGCAATAAAGCTAGGCACGTCTAACATAGTTTCTATTTCAGCCTTTTTGTGCAAAGCTTGGCGACGGGTAAATTCACCAATGGGTAGTCCGCCCAATTCAGGATTTCCAACCTTTCCTAAAAAGGCTGATGCCGACGAGAGATTGTCAAAAGTAATATTATTCTGGATACGGATTGATTCATTTTCTAATAAACTTTTGAGCCAATCATCTTGCTTAACCCTATTGATTACATTTTCTAGGATGTCGTTATTGAGGTATTGAGCGCTTATACGATAGTCGCCCGAGTAGTGAAAATAAGCATCTTGTTCAGATAAGAGTTTGGCTAAGTGTGTTTTTCCAACACCCGACATGCCTAACAAAGTTAAACATTTTTGCTGAGCATTAAAAAAGTGGTTAGCAGATAGTTTCATGTATTGTGATTTTAACGCTAATTTTTTACTTATAGTAATCCATCTGCTTTAAACATGTCACGAATGCCGCGAACGGCTTGACGGGTTCGGTGTTCATTTTCAATGAGGCCAAAACGCACATATTGGTCGCCATAATCACCAAAGCCAACGCCAGGAGAGACGCCAACTTTGGCAATTTTTAGCAATTTTTTGGTAAATTCAAGTGAGCCCATAGATTGGTAAAATTCAGGAATTTTAGCCCAAACAAACATAGTGGCCTTAGGTGGCACCACTTCCCACCCAATGCTATTTAGACCGCTACACAAGACGTCACGACGATCTTGATACATGTTTGATATTTCTTGAACGCAGGTCTGGTCGCCTTCGAGCGCCTCAATGGCAGCAACTTGGATTGGGGTAAACATGCCGTAATCAAGATACGATTTTATCTTAGCCAATGCGCCCACTAAAGTTGGATTGCCCACCATAAAACCTACACGCCAACCGGGCATGTTGTAGCTTTTAGAAAGTGAGAAAAACTCAACGGCAATATCTTTAGCGCCTTTAACCTGCATAATACTTGGAGCAACATAGCCATCAAAAGCTATATCTGCATAGGCTAAATCTTGCACTACCCAAATTTCATGTTCTTTGGCTATCTTGATAACTTTTTCAAAAAAATCCAGCTCAACACACTCTGTGGTTGGGTTAGATGGATAATTTAGCACCAGCATTTTTGGTTTTGGCCAAGTATTTTTAATTGACCTTTCAAGCTCAGCTAGAAAATCGTCGTCTGGCCCACAGGGGACGTGTTGAATATCTGCACCTGCAATAACAAAGCCGTATGGATGAATAGGATATGCTGGATTAGGCACTAAGACGGTATCGCCAGCACCTACAACCGCTTGCGCTAAGTTAGCCAGCCCCTCTTTTGAGCCAATGGTAACAATAGCCTCTGTTTCTGGATCGATATCAACATTGAACCGATTTTTGTACCAATTAGAAATGGCTTTACGTAGACGCGGGATACCACGTGATGTTGAATAGCGATGTGTGTCCTTTCGACGTGCTGCTTCAACCAATTTTTCAACAATATGATCAGGTGTTGGCTGGTCAGGGTTGCCCATGCCAAAGTCAATGATATCTTCCCCACGAGCCCGTGCCTTTGACTTTAGCTCGTTAGTAACGGCAAAAACGTAGGCAGGTAATCTTTTAATTCTAGGAAAATCGTCGTTCATAATATTTTTTATTGAATCGCTAAAAGCTCAACATCGAATACCAAGGTTGCATTAGGCGGAATAATGCCACCAGCACCCATCTCCCCATAGGCTAATTTTGAAGGAATAGTTAGCTTGCGCTTGCCGCCTACTTGCATACCCTCAACGCCTTGATCCCAGCCAGGGATAACTTGTCCAACACCTAGTTGAAAATTAAAAGGATCATTGCGATCAACGCTTGAATCGAATTTTTTTCCATTGGTCAACCAGCCAGTATAGTGCATCGAAACCTGGTCGCCTGCCTTACACGCTGTGCCTTCACCCAATGCTAGTTCTTCAATAATTAAATCTGCCATAGTCTTTTTCCTAATAAGTTAATGTAATATTGTAAGCGCTAAATTTTCTAATATTAAGCACACCCGCATCCAGTATTAAATACTGCGCCTTGATGCCTTTTAAAACGCCGGTAATAACGGGTGTTTTGTCAAAATTTAATGAGCTAATTTTGCTGGGATATTCTACCACAGGGTAGTTTATATCTACAACTTCATTGTTAAGCATCTGCGCATCTGTAGAGTCGATCGTATTTTGGATTTTATCCAGCAACTCATCTCTGATAAGAGCTAAATTAATTTGGTTGGTCTCATTTTTGAGCATTTTTCTCCAATTAGTTTTGTCATTGATATACGATTTTAGAGCTATTTCAAGGACACCTGACTTTAGACGTGTATCTACTTCTAAAATAGGTAGAGCGCTAACAGCACCTTGGTCAATCCACCTGCTTGGTGTATTGCGTTTGCGAGTGATTCCAACCTTGGCACCAGAAGAGTTTGCCAGATAAACAACATGAGTAGAGAAGCAATTGTCTAATCCCCATTGTGGTTCACGACAAGTGCCTAGATGGTGGTGACAAGTCTCAGGTTTCATGATGCATAAGTCGCAACTCGCCAATTTTTGAGAGCACGGATAGCAATGACCTTGTGCATAGCTTTTATTAGTCTTTTTGCCACAATGGGAACAATAAATAAGATGATTAAAGCTGAGCGTGATTTTTTCACCTACTAGATCATTCATATTGAGTAATTTGTCGCCAATAGGCAATTGGTACTGAGCAAGCCCTCTATTAAGATGGGTTTGCATTTTTTGAATCGCGCCACTTAATTGCATATAAATTTATTGGGTGAGTAATTGCTGTACCTGTTGGTATTGTGACGCTGTTTTATCAATAATGTGTTGAGGCAATATAGGTGCTGGCGGAGTTTTATCCCAGCTTAGGGTTTCTAAGTAGTCACGAACAATTTGCTTGTCAAAGCTTTTTGGGCTGGTACCTATTTGATAGTCTTGCGCTGACCAGAAGCGAGAGGAGTCTGGTGTTAACACCTCATCCATCAGGGTCAAAGTATTATTTTCGTCTAGACCAAATTCGAATTTAGTATCGGCAATAATAATGCCGCGCTTACGTGCAAACTCAGCAGCAAATTGGTAAAGCGCAAGACTAGCTTGTTTGACTTGTTGTGCCATATCTGCGCCTAAAATCTCAACAGTCTTGGCAAAATCGATATTTTCGTCATGTTCGCCAACGACCGCTTTGCTAGAGGGTGTATAAAGCACTTCTGGGAGTTTTTCTGCTAATTGTAGATTGTTTGGCAGGGGAATCCCGCATATGCTGCCAGTTCGCTGGTAGTCCTTCCAGCCCGAGCCAATAATATAGCCACGAACGATCGCTTCTACTGCTAAAGGCTTTAGTTTTTTCACAATAATACCGCGCTCTTCAATTTGCTTTGCTTCTTGGTCGTTTAATACGCTATTCAAAGGCTCATGAGTTAGGTGATTTGGCAAAATGTGTTGTGTTTTATCAAACCAAAAATTAGCGACAGAGGTTAGCACCGCACCCTTTTTAGCAATTCCCTTACTAAAGACCACGTCAAAGGCGCTCAAACGATCGGTGGTTACAATTAGCATGCGACTGTCGTCAATATCATAAATATCTCTGACCTTGCCTTTTTGAATTAGAGGCAGGCTTAAATTGGTTTCAAATAGAGTTTCCACGAAGTTTCCTTTGACAAAAGTTTGCAATAAATGTTTGCTCTATTTTAATCGATTGTCTGACTTAAAATTATGATAACTTTTGCCGTGGTAAAATACCTTCTAAAACGTTATGTTAAAAAAAATACCTATTTTTGTTTTGTTATTGAGCTTTTATGTTGGCGCCTCTCCACTCTCGGATGGAGCGCTACGCTTAATCCAAATTGGCAATGAAATCGGCTCAAAAGACGTTGTTCTTAGGGGTAAGTCGTTGCTATTGAAGGGCGCATTCGATCTGAATGATTTAGATGCTATGTATGAAGCGTCCAAGCAACTTCGCCGAGGCAATGAGCTAATGGGGTATGCTGCGCAGGAGCGCGAAGCTAACCAAATATTAATTAATTTAGTGCGTAGAAGCTATGATGCAGCACTTTATGAGTATGCGCTTTATTTACTGGACGGAGATAATGGGTTTGTTAAAAATGAGTTTTTGGCGCTAAACTTATTTGAGGAATCATTTAAGGTACACGGCAATGCCAAATCTGCAATGATGGCAGCCATTATTCGCAATGAATCATTAGTCCCTGGCACCAAAAAAACTCATCGTATTGAGGAACTTATTACGTTTGCTATATTAAATAAAGTGCCTGGTGCTAAGGCCTATCAAGCTAAATATATCGAAAAAGATTATTTGTTAGACTTAAACCCGCAGAGTTGGCGCCGTTGGATTGAAACACAATCTTTATAGGCTTGCTAAAACTCGGTTAACCTGTTCGCGAAATCGCCATAACTCTGAATGAGCAACCTTTTTCTGTTTAGGAAGTTTGTAGCTTAACGGGTCTTGACGCTCACCCTTGAAGCGTAGCTCGTAATGTAGGTGCGCGCCAGTAGACCTGCCAGTTGAGCCGACATAGCCAATCACCTGGCCTTTTTTCACTGAGCTTCCCTTTCGAAGGGATCGCGCATATTTCGATAGGTGTGCATAAACCGTGGTGTAACTGACGCCGTGTTTGATGATAACGGTTTTTCCTAGTGCGCCTTTCCAGCCTTTGAGTTGTACAACTCCGTCAGCAGTTGAAACGACAGGCGTTCCATAATCTGCAGCATAGTCTACCGCCCTGTGTGGTCGATAGGTTTTTAAGATGGGATGGTAGCGCTTTAATTGAAACTTGGAGCTAATTCGCTTGTACTTAAGCGGCGCTCTTAAAAAAGATGAGTTAAGAGTATAGCCATAACGATTGTAATAGCGTGTCTTTCCTTGTTTGTTGGTATGTAAGAAAGCTTCAATCTGTTTATTATGGCCTTCATATATAATGCCAATCGGTTTCGCTGAACCATCTGTAACAATAGAAAAGCGATCGCCCTTGTGCAGGTCGGTGTCAAAATCTAGGCGCCATGATAAAGCTTCAACTACAGCATCAACAACACTGAGTCCTAGTCCTGCCTTTTGTGCATCATAGCCAAAAGAATTGCTAATAACAACATTGATAGTCGAAAAAGGCTTGGCGTTTATTTTGCTATGAGTGGGTGCGTTAGAAAAACGGTTGCCAACAAGAAAAATCTCAAGATTTTTTTTGTCATTAGGATAATAACTAAGCGATTTAAAGCGACGATTTTTTTGCAAACGAATGGTTATTTTTTCACCAATCTTAAGCTGGTTAAGCTGCTTGTTTTGAGAGTTGGCAGAAAGCAGATTGGCTAACAAGCGATCCGACAAGCCGAGTTGAGAGAAGTATTTGCTAAGTGAGTCTCCTGGCTTAATCGTAAAACGATATTCATTGCTTTTTGCAAAAGTAGGTCCAGAGCCAAGCAGCAAAAATAATAGCAGGATGCTGGTTAAAAGTTTATGCATAAGCTTGAATAACCTCTTTGGCAATAGCGCGTGCATCTTGGTCGTTGATAATAACCGCATCAAGCGTATTAAGATGGGTATGCTTAGCCAGCTCCAGGGTTTTTTCAATAATAATTGCAATATCTACAAATTTTATTTGACCATTGAGAAAACTAGACACAGCAATTTCATTTGCAGCATTCATTGTGCCCATGGCACTACCCCCCTTTTTTAATGCCTCGAAAGCTAAGCGTAAGCAAGCAAACTTATCAAAATCCGGTGCATAAAATTCTAAAGGGGAGTTTTGTGTTAAGTCTAAGGAGGAGACGCCAGAGGATATTCGATCGGGGTAACTCATAGCATATGAAATCACTGTACGCATGTCTGGATTTCCAAGCTGTGAAAGCGTTGAGCCATCTTCAAAATAAACAGAGGAGTGAATAATGCTTTGCGGATGCACAACCACATCAATGCAGTCAGCGGGCAGATTAAACAAGTAGTGAGCCTCTATAACCTCTAAGCCTTTGTTCATCATTGTGGCAGAGTCGACCGATATCTTTCGTCCCATTGACCAGTTGGGGTGGGCACAAGCTTGTTCGGGCGTAATGGTGCCAAGCTCCGCAAGCGGCGCATGTAAAAAAGGTCCGCCACTAGCAGTCAGTTGGATTTTGCTCAAGCCAGAGCGCCCTCCTTGCAAGCATTGAAAAATTGCACTATGTTCTGAATCGACTGGAATGAGTTCGGCCTGGTTGTCTTTAACGGCTTGCATAAAGATATCGCCAGCCAATACCAAAGATTCTTTATTAGCCAGCATAATGCGCTTACCTGCTTGGGCAGCAGCTAAGCTTGAATCCATGCCAGCAGCACCAACAATTGCCGCCATAACGTAGTCAGTTTGTTCATGCGAAGCTATTGTGTTTAGTGCTTGCGCACCTGCAAGGACAACAGTGTCACCTTGAATTTTGTTTGATAGTTTTTCTGCAGCATGCGCATCGGTCATCACTGCAAAAGTTGGCTGATAAGTTTGGCAAAGCTTGAGCATTTCTTGCCAGCTTGTGTGAGCGCTTAATGCAAAAATATTAAACATATCTGGATGTAAGTCAACCACAGATAACGTGCTTTTACCAATTGATCCAGTGGCACCTAAGAGGGTGATATTAATCATATGAGAATAAGGCCTAGCAAGAAAAACGGAGCCGCTGCAGTTAGAGAATCAATACGATCAAGAATGCCACCATGTCCTGGCAAAATGTGACCACTATCTTTAATACCAGAAATACGTTTAAACAGACTTTCGTATAAATCACCCAAAACCGAAACACTAGAAACAACAATAGCAAGCAACAAATAACTTAGATATAATTCGAGACTGATGTTTTGCTGTTGTAAGAATGCCAGCATAATGATTAGGGAAAATCCAATACCGCCAATTACGCCTTCAACCGATTTTCCAGGACTGACATTTGGCGCTAATTTACGCTTACCAAAAGCTCGGCCAATAAAATACGCGCCCGAATCAGCAGCCCAAATAAGTAACATAAGTAGTAAAAAATGAACGCTGCCATAGAGTGAGTGTAGGTTGGTTAGTGCAACCCACATTGGTGCTAATAGCATCACACCACTCATCACTCTAATGATGCCAGACCCGTACCAAGATTGGGTATGCTTTGGGTAACTGATCACCCAGTAAAGATTTAAGCCCCACCAGACGATAGAGACAATCAAAACTATTTGTAAGTTAATGGCGTTTTGCGCATGTTGTCCCGCAACTAACGCACATCCCGTAATACCTAAAGCAACTAACGCTCTGTATAGAGGCTGTTCAATTTTGATAAGACGGGCAAACTCCCATGCGCCAAGTAAAACAAATAGGAGTAACAGATATGAGAAGCTATCTTCTGGTAGAGTAAAAACTGCCCAAATAAATAAAGGTGCTAATATTAAAGCAGTTAAGATTCTTGGTATTAACATGAATTGTCCTTGCGTGAGCCAAAACGGCGATCACGATCATTAAAACTTTTGATGGCTTTTTGGAGTTCAGCCTCGTTAAAGTCTGGCCATAGTGTATCTGTAAAGTAGAGCTCACTATAAGCAATATCCCAGAGTAAAAAATTACTAATTCTTAGCTCACCACTACTGCGGATTAATAAGTCAAGTGCAGGTTCGCCAGCCAAAGAGAGATAATTTGAGAACCTCTCAATAGTAACATCTTCGGGCTTAATATTACCCTTAACAACGGCCTCAACAGCTTGTTTTGCCGCCTGTGCAATATCCCACTGACCGCCATAGTTGGCAGCAATAACTAGTGTCAATCCAGTGTTGTCTGCCAACTGCATTTGTGCCTCGGCAGCTGTTTTTTGTACGTCTTCTGGAAATAATGATAAGTCACCAATAATTTTTAAGCGTACATTGTGTTTATTGAGTTTTTTAACTTCCTGTTTAAGAACGGTCAAAAATAATTTGAACAATAAAGAAACCTCTTCTTTAGATCGGTTTTTATTTTCGCTACTAAAGGCAAACAAGGTTAGTGTCTTTACCCCTAACTTTCCACAAGCCTTAACAACGGTGCGAACAGCGTTGACGCCTTGTTGATGGCCAGCAATACGGGGCAAGCAACGTTTAGAAGCCCAGCGACCGTTACCGTCCATGATGATTGCAATGTGCTTTGGGATGTTCATAATAATTGAGAATTATACCTATAGAGTCATAATTGGCCACATAACAAACTTTGGAATGTAAAATTCACCTTCATGAGTTTAGCAAAAAGAATTATTCCTTGTTTAGATGTGCGCGACGGCCGTGTCGTAAAAGGCGTGCAGTTTGTTGATATTAAAGATGCAGGAGATCCTGTTGAAGTGGCCAAAGGCTATGACGAACAAGGTGCGGACGAAATTACGTTTTTAGATATTACCGCATCACACGAAGGCCGTGACACCACCATTCATATGGTTGAAAGTATTGCTGAGCAAGTATTCATTCCGCTGACAGTGGGTGGAGGCATTCGCAAGGCACAAGATGTTCGTGCTATGTTGAATGCAGGTGCTGATAAAGTGGCAGTAAATTCGGCTGCTATTTTCAACCCAGACCTAATTCATGAGCTTGGCAAACAGTTTGGTTCACAATGTATTGTGATCGCCATTGATGCTAAAAAAGTCTCAAGTACACCGAACAAGTGGGAGATTTTTACCCATGGTGGTCGTGAGCCAACGGGTATTGACGCGGTAGAGTGGGCAGTAAAAATGACAGCAGGGGAGCATGGCGCAGGAGAGGTGTTACTGACTTCAATGGACTGTGATGGTGTTAAAACAGGTTTTGATCTTGACCTTACTAAAGCAGTATCAGATGCAGTAAGTGTGCCGGTTATAGCCTCTGGTGGCGTGGGTAATTTAGAGCATCTGACAGAAGGCGTCTTAAAAGGGGGTGCTGATGCAGTCTTGGCAGCCAGTATTTTTCATTTTGGGGAATATACTGTGGAACAAGCAAAACGTGCCATGCAGGCAAATGGGATAGAGGTTCGACTTTAAAAAAATTAAAAACCCACCTTAGAGAAATAATCCAAGTATATTATTAGTTAAATTTTAAATAAAGGTTTATATGAAGTCTAAAAAAGAGCTGTGGGTGCTATTAGCCTCTTTTGTTTTGCCAATTGCTTTTGGAACTGCTTTTTTCTATTTAAGCCCTAATTCCTTTACTAAAAGTACCGTTAACTATGGAGAGTTTGTTAATCCTGTTATTGAGACAAAAGACAGTGATCTTGTTTTTAATAAGGGGCAAAAAGGCAGTCTTCAAAATATTTGGACATTGGCTTATGTGGCCGATCGGTGTGAACAATCTTGCTTAAATGCACTAAAGGACATGAATACAATACGCATTCTGACCAATGAAAATATGCGTAGAATTCAGAGTCTTTTGGTAACGAGTGATCCAACTATCAAAGCCGATCCAAAAGTACTCCGCGCTCAGGGCAGTGCCCATTTAATGCAGCAGTTGAGCAAGTTTCCTAATAACCATCTGTTTCTCATTGACCCTCTGGGAAATATCATGCTACATTACAATCCTGCTGACTTAAATATTAAACGGGTCATTAAGGACTTGCATCGTCTCTTTAAATACTCCCGTATTGGCTAATGGTCAAAGAGTTTATCACTTCGATCTCTAATTTATTAGACCTTTGCAAACTCAAAGTAGTTGCATTGATTTTGTTGACAGCAATTGTCGGTATGTTTTTGGCGGTGCCTGCACCTTATTTTCCAGACTGGCTGCTGGTTGTTAATGCATCGCTAGGCATAGGTATGGCAGCGGCTTCAGCGGCTGTTTTTAACCATGTAGTTGATGAAAAGATTGACACCCAAATGTCACGGACTGACCAAAGACCTTTGCCACAAGGAAAAGTAAGCCGCTATCAGGCGCTAATCTGGGGCGTATTTTTAGGTGTTATAGGGCTTGGTATATTGGAACTGTTTGTTAATACTTTGACTATGGTTTTGACCTTTGCGTCTTTGATTGGATATGCGGTAATTTATACGCTATATTTAAAGCGAGCTACGCCGCAAAACATTGTGATAGGAGGGGCAGCTGGTGCAGCTCCGCCCGTATTGGGCTGGACGGCGATAACGGGCGGACAAAATATCGAATCTGCGCTGCTGTTATTTTTGATTGTTTTTATTTGGACGCCACCACATTTTTGGGCATTGGCAATACATAGGGTTAAAGAATATGAAAAGGTAGATATACCGATGTTGCCTGTGACTCACGGCCTAGCTTATACAAAAGTCCAAATTTTGCTCTATACAATCTTGTTGGTTGTAGTTACGGTTTTGCCCTATCTAACTGGTATGTCAGGACTAATTTATTTGGCTGCCGCACTTATTTTGGGTGGAATTTTTCTGTGGTATGCTATTAATATTAACAGTCGCTCAAAGGATATAAAGATTGCCTGGAACACTTTTACGTACTCAATTAACTATCTCATGCTGTTGTTCTTAGCCTTGTTAGTGGATCACTACTGGTTGATTATTTTGTAAACGATTAAGGAGGGCTTTTGGGTCAGTTGAAGCAGGCGTTTAAGGCAGTTTTTTCAGCCATAGTCGGTATCGGCAAAAGAGAAGATTTAGTCAAAGACTTTGAACAAACAGCAAAACAGGGTCCGTGGCTTTATATTGTTGTTGCCCTAGTGATGACCGTTGGGTTTATTGCTTTAGTGATGATGATCGTAAAGATTGTGCTTTCTACATAGACACTGTAGTCTGCGCCTTTTTAAGCCCTACGTGATAATTATCCCTTTTTGAAGGTTTTATGTATTAGGCTAACGAGGCTAAGTAATAGTAACAACGCTACGCCATTATGCAATACTGCAATGGATATTGGCAACGATAGAATAACGTTCAAAATACCTAGCGATATTTGAATGGTTAGCAAGCTGCCTATCAGCAGACGATGCTTTTTTAAATGTGCATAGCGTTTAAAAGCCACCAATAAAGAAATAATCAAAATAGTAATAACCAATGCGCCAATACGATGCAGCATCTGAATGGCTGTACGTGCTTGATCTTCAAGTACGCCATACTCATAGTTATATTGTGTGCCTATTGGACCCCAATATAAGGCATTGGAAAAGTCCATTTCTGGCCACCAGCTATTTAAACAAGTTGGAAAGTATTCTCCGCAAGAGAGTGCTGCGTAATTGGTACTAGTCCAGCCACCCAGAACTATTTGAGCGCTTAGTGTTATTAGCACGATTAAAAGTAAATATTTGTGTCGCTTGAGAATGTGATGATAAAAAACCCCATCACGGCTATTTTGATTAAGAAACAACCAAATTAGTAGAACGCTGGTAATAAACCCACCTGCAAGATGTATGGTGACAATACCAGGATGAACCATTAAGGTAACAGTCCACATGCCAAAAGCACCCTGCAGCATAACAAATAAAGCGGTAAAGCTGGGCAGTGTCATAGACTGAGGGCGCTGGGTTTTGCCTTTGAGGGCTAAAAACCATAGCACAAGAATGACTAATCCTAGCATGGAGGCAGCGTAACGATGGATCATCTCCGTCCAGCCTTTGTCTTTTTCAAGTGGGCGATCATAGCCTGCAATCTTGGTACCGTCAGCCATATCAGGAACGATGATTTGCCCATAGCAGCCCGGCCAATCTGGACAACCTAGTCCGGCATTACTTAACCTGGTGTAAGCACCAATTATGACAACGATAAGCGCTAGAATAATTGAGTATTTCAGCAATTTTGTATACATAGCTGGCTATATTTTTTTTCAAAAAAAAGCACCAGATCAATCTACGATCGAACCGATGCTTAAAGGTGTATATTTTGATTTATTTGACGTTACCAATCATTTCTTCATACGCATGCCAAGTGGCGTGCGCTAATATTGGAATTATTATCACAAGCCCTAAAAAATAAGGGGTTAGCAGGCCAATTATTACCACAGCACCTACAAAGATAATCCATGGAATCATGACCAGTGTATTTTTTGAGGCAGCTTTTAAACTGGTGGCAATGGCTGTAAATGGATCTACATCTTGATCGTGAATCATTGGAAATGAAAACCAGCTAATCATAAATGCGATTAACGCCAACACTAATGTAAAGATTGAGTAGGCAATAATGAACCCCATATTGGTGCCATTAGAAAAATCAGCAACAATATTTTGAATAATGGTTTGATCAGGGTTGACAATATTTAATGCGCCAGCGGTAAAAACTGTATAAATTAGCGGTGAAAAAACCATCCAGGCAATGGCTAGCAACATTAATGCAATTGATATAAAAACCGAAGGACATGCGCCATTTGATTTAATTGAGCTTTTTAATACGCTACCAATCGTGGGTTTTTCACCATTAGAAATTCTTCTAGATACGTCATAAAGACTAATAGCAGATATAGGGCCTAGAACCAAAATGATCATTGCGACCAAGGGTGCCGAGACATCGTGAAGTGCAGCAGACTGCTCAAGGAGTAGCCATAAATTGTAGACGATTAGAGTAAACAGCCCGCCATAAAAAATAGCTAATTTTGGACAAGCAATAATGTCATTTAAAGCTTTGCGAACCCAAGTAATTGGTGATCCTAAGCCAATTATATTAATGGTTGCTTTTTTCCCTGCATTCTTTTGCATTCTAACTGTTTGAATGATAGCCATATTTTCTCCGTATAAAAATAATGTGTATTCATTAAAGCATTCATTTTGCAACTTGTCAAGAACATTAGAGTATGTTGATTTAAATAATGGATTTTTTATGAAGAATAGGCTAGATAATTTTAAAAAATGTAGTATGATTGATCTAAATTTTTTTGATCAGTTTGGCTGTTTATGCAAACGATTGCTTTTATCTGGGGGGATATATGAGCAAATTATCAATCGCTATAGCGTCGTTTATAGCACTAATTTCTACAGCAGTGTTTTCAGAATACGGCTTAAATATGACCGAAGGCGTCACTTCGATCAGTCGAGATATCTACAGTTTGCACATGATGGTGTTTTGGGTTTGTGTTGTTATTGCGGTTATTGTATTTGGCGCAATGTTTTATTCTGTTTTTGCTCACAGAAAATCAAAAGGTGCGGTAGCGGCTCAATTTCATGAAAGCACTAAGGCCGAAATTTTATGGACGCTTATTCCGGTTATTATTCTTGTGGCAATGGCCATTCCTGCTTCTAAAACATTAATTGATTTAGAAGACACTTCAAAAGCTGAAATGACTATTAAGATTACCGGACATCAATGGAAATGGCAATATGATTATCCTGAAGAAGGCATTAGTTTTATTTCAAATTTGGCTAAAAGCTCAAAAAATTCCTTGAAAACCGACGACAAGCCTCAACATTATTTGCTTGAGGTAGATAAGCGTGTTGTGCTACCTGTTGACACTTCGATTCGATTTTTGATTACTTCAAATGACGTGATTCATAATTGGTGGATCCCGGCATTTGGCGTTAAACAAGACGCCAATCCAGGGTTTATTAACGACGCTTGGGCTAAAGTTGACAAAATTGGCACTTACCGTGGCCAGTGCGCCGAGTTGTGCGGTAAAGATCATGGTTTTATGCCAATTGTTGTTGATGTTGTGTCAAAGGCAGATTATGCTAAGTGGGTTGCTAAGGAACAAGCGGCAGCTGAAGCCGCCGCCACTAGTGCCACTAAAACCTGGCTTAAGGCAGATTTAATGGCTAATGGCAAGAATGTATATGAGGCGAATTGCGCGGGTTGTCATAAGATAGACGGCTCGGGCATACCACCAATTTTTCCAGCAATGAAAAACTCCCCTATTGCCAATGGTTCATCAGCAGAACATATAAAGCTTGTACTGCATGGCAAGGGAGGCATGCCAACATTCAAAATGTTAGGCGATGCTGATTTGGCATCGGTTATTACTTACGAGAGAAGCGCTTTTGGCAATACTGGTAGCGTGGTCCAACCTTCAGATGTTAAGTCTGCACGTTAATTAAAGGAGAATATTATGACAACAGCAACAGCTTCTCATAGCGAACATCATCATGGCCCTGAAAAAGGATTGATGAGGTGGGTTAAAACAACGAACCATAAAGATATCGGCACGCTGTATTTGTGGTTTGCATTTATCATGTTACTGATTGGTGGTGCGCTCGCCATGGGGATTCGAATGGAGCTACTGCAGCCTGGCTTGCAGCTAATGGATCCACATTTTTTCAATCAGCTGACTACTATGCATGGACTAATCATGGTGTTTGGCGCTATTATGCCCGCTTTTGTGGGCTTAGGGAATTGGTTGATACCAATGATGGTTGGCGCACCTGATATGGCACTGCCGCGCATGAACAATTGGTCATTCTGGATCTTGCCTTTTGCAGGAGGAATTCTTTTGAGCACATTTTTTATGGAGGGAGGCGCGCCAGCATTTGGCTGGACTTTTTACGCCCCTCTGTCAACTACATTTGCACCAGATAGTACTGATTTCTTTATTTTTGCAGTTCATTTGTTAGGATTTTCATCTATTATGGGTGCGATTAATATCATTGCCACTGTGCTTAATATGCGTGCTACTGATATGAAGCTAATGGATATGCCATTATTTGTATGGACATGGCTGATTACGTCTTTTCTACTTATTGGTGCTATGCCTGTTTTAGCTGGCGCTGTTACGATGATGCTGACTGATCGAAATTTTGGTACTGCGTTTTTTGATGCAACTGGTGGCGGAGATCCAGTCATGTTCCAGCATATCTTCTGGTTCTTTGGCCATCCAGAGGTTTATATTATGATTTTGCCGGCTTTTGGTGTGGTTTCCCATATTATCCCGACCTTTGCTCGTAAGCCATTATTTGGTTATTCTTCCATGGTGTATGCGACAGCATCTATTGCTTTCTTATCTTATATTGTATGGGCACACCATATGTTTTTAACCGGCATGCCGGTTGCTGGAGAGCTTTACTTTATGTATGCAACGATGTTAATTGCAGTGCCCACCGGCGTTAAGGTGTTTAATTGGATTTCCACCATGTGGCGAGGGTCCATGACATTTGAGACGCCAATGTTGTGGGCAATATCATTTGTATTTTTATTCACAATTGGCGGTTTCTCCGGCTTAATGCTAGGTATTGCGCCTGCAGATATTCAGTATCACGATACATACTTTGTGGTTGCGCACTTTCACTATGTGCTAGTCACCGGTGCATTGTGGTCAATCATTGCTGCAACTTTTTACTGGCTACCTAAATGGACCGGAAAAATGTACAACGAAGGTTTGGCAAAGGTGCACTTTTGGTGGGCGGTTATCTCGGTTAACGTATTGTTTTTCCCGCAGCACTTTCTAGGTTTAGCAGGCATGCCAAGGCGAATCCCTGACTACTCCCTGCAGTTTGCAGATTTTAATATGATTTCATCTATTGGAGGATTTGCATTTGGCGCATCGTTTATTTTGTTTACCTATATTGTGATTGACTGTATTCGCAACGGAAAGCCCGCATCGGCAAGACCGTGGGAAGGTGCAAAAGGCTTAGAGTGGACCCTAGCACCAAAAGCACAATACCATAGTTTTAATACGCCACCATCAAGAGCGCTGATTGAGTCAGAGTCTCAGCATTCTTAATGGATAGTCAAAGCAGAGGTGTCATGATGACAGCCGTTATTACTGCTGCTATAGCAGCAGGTGTGTTTGTCGCAACTATTGTGTTCTATGGCTAATGACTTAAGAAAAAGAAACAAAATCAAAACATCTTTTTGGGTTAAGTTGATATCGGCACCTATTTTTATGTTTGTATTTGCCATTGTGCTTATGCCGCCAATTTATGATGTATTTTGTGAAATAACAGGATTTAACGGAACAACTGGGCGAGTAGATGCCAGTCAGCAATATACCGCTGCAGATGATCGTAAGATTGAAGTGAGTTTTTTTGCAATGACAATGGGTGGGTTTCCTGTTCAATTTAATCCAAAGGTTCATTCAATGGAAGTGGTGCCGGGAAAGTTTTATACAACTAGCTATATTGCAAAAAACAATACGAATCAAACCATTATTGGCCAAGCAGTTCCGAGTGTAGCACCAACAGAGGCAGCGCTCCACTTTAAAAAATTAGAATGCTTTTGTTTTAATAGGCAGGAGTTTAAGCCACAAGAAGAATTGGAAATGACCTTGCGTTTTGTGGTTGAACCCGAGCTTGATGAGCGCATACAGGACGTAAGCCTATCTTATAATTTTTTTAAACTTGAGAGCTAGAAAAAAGAGGAGAAGGAAATGAGTGAAAAGCAATACTATATACCAGACGGTACTTATTGGCCGATTATTGGGTCAATTGGTATCTCGATTCTATTAATTGGTTTTGCCAATCAAATGCATGGCGTTAGCTGGGGTTCTTCGGCGATGGTGCTTGGCTTTGCCATCACGATTTTTATGTTGTTTGGCTGGCTTGGACAAGTGGTTAATGAGAGTGTCAATGGCCAATACAATCAACAAGTAGATCGATCGTTTCGCTGGGGGATGAGTTGGTTTATTTTTTCAGAAGTGATGTTTTTTGCAGCTTTTTTTGGCGCTCTATTTTATGCACGAACCTTAAGCGTTCCCTGGTTAGGCGGCGCAGATAATAA
>Ga0255753_1003047_pt1 | contig 17811 bp, 8 predicted proteins | sample 041ome_10_FD_179953 | JGI IMG/M metagenome (GOLD analysis project Ga0255753, IMG submission 179953) | Coastal salt marsh microbial communities from the Groves Creek Marsh, Skidaway Island, Georgia - 041412US metaG (version 2) | ecosystem: Environmental > Aquatic > Marine > Intertidal zone > Salt...
GGACACGACGCCTAGGAAGGACTATTTCGATACGTTTGGAGAATACTTTGAGACGTACGCGGCAAAATGTCTCAGGGAGAACGAATTGTACGACGAGTGTCCGACCGTGCCCCCGCCCCCGTCGCCGCCGCCACCGGGCGAGGGGTACAGCTGCATCTCAAACATGGCACCGTTTCTCACTGCTTTACAAGCGGCGCTGGCGAATCCAACCGATTTGGCAAAAGGTCTCGAGATGTGTGGTTTAGCGCAAGGGTATTACGGAAATTATTGCATGTGCGATCCAACTGTCATAGCGTACGTCGCGGGAGGCGGTTCTACATATGCTACTGACGATGCAGTCAACGTTCAAGTTGCCAATAAGTGTGCCGGAGGAGGCGTTGCCGTTCGAGCGCACTCGTGCACCTCTGCGGAAAAAACACAACACGACACGTGCGCGGCTGACTACGACACGTATCGAGATAATTGTCTCGTTGTCCTCGGAAAAATGAACCTAGGAATGACGCCAACAAATGATGAAGTTCTAACTTGCTGTAATTCCGCAAACGTGATGGCAGCTAATGCATGTCCGTGCGTCCACGTGGACGACGGATACGGCGTCGATCGTTCTGTGGCGTCGTCGTCTGACATCCGTCTTGACTTTATTCTTAACACCCCAGTTAGTGGTTGTGTGGCCGCGCTCGGTGGATTTGGTTGGGCAGCGAACACATACACCTGCCAGTCGCCGCCGTCGCCGCCGCCGTCGCCGCCGCCAGGTGACCCCACGTATACGCTACCAAGCTCTAAGAGACACGCTGTGGACGAATCCGAAGCGGAATCCATCTTAGAGGGATGGGAGAAAGCGTGGCTGGACGGCATCGAAAATGCGACGAAAGATTTTGAACACATCGAAGTGTCTTGGTACGCCTCGCGATCTCTCGAAGATGTCATCAGCGACGCCTCGAAGTCGGCGTATGGATTCATCGCCATCGGATACGCTTTGGTGGTTGTGTTTTGCTTCTTCTTCTTCATCAGAGGTATCTCGGCCCAGAGCGGGAAACCTCCGGGACCTGTGCCGGCAATTTTAGCCACCATCGTCTGTATTCTGAGTACGGCTGCCTCGCTCGGGTTTGCCGCGTTTTACGTCGAAGCTGGATTAAAATTCAACGCCATCACGTTGCAAGTCGTACCGTTCCTCGCGCTCGGTCTCGGCATGAATGATTATTTCGTATTTGCTAAATACGTTGGAATTTGCCACGGCGAGAGCCCGAAAGGGTCGTCCGCGCAGTACATCATTAGGAGAGCGTATAGAAAAGCGGGAGCGAGCATTACGGCGAGTTCTGCGACGAACTTTGCGGCGTTTTGCCTCGGTGCAATTACGCCAATTCCAGCTGTTCGCGCGTTTTCGATTCAAGTCGCGATGACGGTGGTGTGTAACTACATTGCCGCCGTGGTCATTTTCCCGTGCCTTTTGCTCTTCGATCTTCAAAGACACGTAGACGCGAATCCAGACGCCGTCGGCGAGCTCGAGCATTCGTCAAAGAAAGCGGGAGAATCGAGCAGTACCGACGGGTTTTCGTGCGTCAGATGTTTGGGCGCGTTTGCGAGCATCGTCTTTCGGATGACGTGCGTTGCACTTTCGGCGGGATTTTTTGCATTTTGTGCCGCTGGAATTGACAAAGTCAAGTTGGGCTTAGATCTCGAAGATGTCGTGCCTTCCTCGTCGTACATTTACGATTACGCTTTGAACACGAGAAACTATTTTGCAACCTACCAAGTGTCGTTGGTCTCGTCTGGTGTTGACTTCTCGACCACTACGGAAAACCAAGCGTTGCTCGAACACGATTTTGTCACCGCGCCGAACGTAAACGTCGAATACGGCTCGGTGAATTACTTGCGATACCTTGCAGACGAAACGACAGGGAAAGTCAGCGGAGGTGAAGTTTGTAGCGAGGACACGCTCTGGCTGTACGATTACATCAACCTCAGCGACGAATCGTTGGAGAGATGCGCTGCTATCAACGAAGACGCGAGTTTGTCTGCTTCCGAGAAGAAATTGAAATGCTTTCGAACGTGCATGAATGCGGAGCCACAAATGGCGTACGCACCAACTACGCACAACCCGACAGTCACTGATGCCTCGAAGACGTACAGATGCTCGTATAACGCGACGAACAATCACTGCGTGTGCCCGTGGCGTCAAGTGTATAAACCGGCGTTGTATAATCAAAACATGCAAACCTTTCTCGACGGAGGTGAGAGAGGACAGATTTCGCAATCGCTGATGATTACGAATTCTACGCCAACGAGTGTAGGGTACACGACCGTCAGCGACGTGCGCGCCATCTTTTACGTGGAGGATGTGTTCTCGTTGGAAGACAAGTTACATCACATGCGGGAGGCGCGAAAGATTGCCGAAAGTTCTAAGCTCGCCACAGAAGATGGTGCGACGGTATTTCCATTCGACTACGCTTTGTACGCGTTGAACGAACAGTATTTGAACATAGAAAGAAACACTCTGCGAGGTTTAGGCATTTCCGTGGCGATTGCCTTTGTCGTCATGTATCCGTTCGTGACGTCCTTATGGCTCGATGTTATCTTGACCTTTGTGATTGCGGTGGTTCAAATCGAGCTGTACGGTTTGATTCATTGGATTGACTTAAAATTAAACGCAGTCACTATGGTGAATCTAATCATGACGGTTGGTATTTCGATCGAGTTTGTCATTCACGAAGCTCGCGCGTTCGCGGAAGCGAAAGGCACGAGACCGCAGCGCGCGGCTCAGGCGCTCTCGGAAATGGGACCGGCTATTTTTGCCTCTGCTTTCACGACATTTTTAGCGGTGCTCCCGCTCGTCGGCGCAGATTACGAGTACTTTCAAAAATACTTCTTTTCCATGTATGCCATGATTTTGTTCGTTGGCTTGTTCAACGCTCTGGTGACGCTTCCGGCGCTCTTATCGTTCATCGGCCCGCCAGAGTTGGTCGAAGACGCCGTTCGCGACTCGGAAGGTAAGCTCGACAAAGAAATGGTATAATTTAAGAGAGAGACGAGGAGAGAGAGAAAAAGAAAAGAAAGAGAAAAGGAATTCAAAAACGATGCTGAGGTTTGGATGTACCATGCATCTAATAATAATGATTACACTGATTATGCAGTGATACGTATAATACGCAAGCGAGCGCGAGTTGATAGTATTTTTTTCGTATTATGTTTTCCGTAGACACGAGTATTTCGATAAGAATGATACTACAAAAACTCATGCACACTCAAAAATTCAAACAGTAAAACTTAATCGATCTTATCTATTCTCTCCCCCGTTTTCAAATCCTTCAACTCTACGTCGCCAGCTGCTGGTTCCTTCCTCAGCTTTTCTTGCTTTCCGTCCTCGCGCAAGCGCTTATCTATAGATTTACAAATCCTCTCCACGATCGTCTCCACGCTCGCGCCGTACGCGTCTCCCTCATCGCCATTGACCGAAACCGCAATGTCACACTCCGCGTACATCTTGCCTCTGTCTTGCCACAACGACTGAATCTTCTCTTCGATTTTAGCAATCTGCGCCTCTTCGTCCTCCTCGGAGAGACACTCCTTCAACAGAGGCCTCGCGTCGACGCCGTCTTTATGCACCCGCCTCGCCAACGTTCGATGATCGCCCTGTAAACACACCGTCACGCCGTTGTGCAAGTGCATCCAGTTGTTTCTCACCGTCACGATGCCCCCACCGGTGGATACCACCACTCTTTTATACGACGCCACTTCCGCTAATATCGCGCTCTCCGTCTCTCGAAACGCCTCTTCGCCCTCCTCCTCGAATATCTCGTGCACTTTTTGCTTCGTTATTTGTTCAATCAACTGATCGGTATCGAAGTACCCGTAACCCAAAGATTCGGCGAGCTTTTTCCCAACCGTAGTTTTCCCGGTTCCCATGAGACCGACGAGGAAAACCGAGGCTGATTGCAGCGCGTCCGAGGTCGACGCGTGCGTCGGTGCCGCAGACGACGCCGTCGCGATTGGATTTTTGCTTCCCAATCTGCTGCTTCGCGTGGTCGGCGCACCCACGCCGCGCTTCAAAAGCTTCCCAGCTTTTGAATTGACCGTTTTAAAAGCGATGCATTTGTTGTTGTTGTTGTTTCTGCCGCCGCCGCTGCTGCTCGCGGCGGCGGAGGTCGAGCATCGAACGACCGACGCTAAAGTTACATTCGCACTCATTTTTTGTTATCCAAAAGAAGAAAATGGCGATAGAAATTGTATTGTTTAGGGTTTTCAAATTTTTTGTCTCTCCCGTTTTTGCGTTTTGCTCCTTCACGAACAAAATCGCTCCTACTAGCCTCACTCAAAGACGCGAAGAACACAACCAACAACATGGCTTTGATTGTCGGTGACGATTTCCAGCACATTTTGCGTGTTTTAAACACGAACGTCGATGGACGCGAGAAGGTACGATAGTTACGGACCGCTTTTATGGTTCGCGAGGATGCGCGCGCGGTTGCATTTCGCGGCGCTCTTCTCTTTTTTCCTCTCTCTCTTTAGCCCTGGGATTTTTTGGAGGATCCGGGCGCGCACGCATCTCGAGTGGGTGATGGTGTGGAAAAGTAAACGCGCGAGGAGTAGCGTTCGCGGCGTTCAGAAAGTACTTCTTAGCGCGAATGCGGTCCGTTCGAGCGCGCGTTGCGTTCGCGAATGCGCGCGCGGCGGAGCGCTACTTTCTTTTTTTTCCTTCCATTTTCGCGCAAACAAGGGTCCACGCACGGGGCTCCCGTTTCTTTTTCTTTCTCTTTTGAAAACACAGTCGCTGACGCGCCTTTCTCCTCTTTTCTCTTTCGCACGCGAACAGGTCATGTACTCTCTCACGAAAATCAAAGGTATCGGGCGCAGATTTGCGAACATCATCTGCAAGAAGGCGGAAATCGATATGGGTAAAAGAGCCGGGGAACTCTCCGCCGCTGAACTCGAATCGTTGATGGTCATCGTCTCCAACCCGAGACAGTTTCGCGTGCCGGATTGGTTTTTGAACAGAAAGAAGGACATTAAGGATGGTAAATACACTCAGTTGACTTCCAACCAGTTGGATACCAAGTTGAGAGACGACATCGAGAGGTTGAAGAAGATGAGAAACCACAGAGGTTTGAGACACTACTGGGGCATCAAGGTGAGAGGCCAACACACGAAGACGACCGGGAGAAGAGGCAAATTGGGCAGATAAACGGCGCTCGCGTGTGTTTGGGGAGTTCATTTTGCTCGTCGCTTACACGCATCGTCGCACCAATCATTGGTGCGTTTGTATGTGTGTGTGTGTGTTTGATGAGTTTTTGAGCTCCTTTTGTAGTCAAGACTTAATTAGAGGGAGAGAGAGATAAAGAAAGAGAAGACGAGCTCTTCTCGTTTAGACACTTATTTGTAGTAGCATTCTACACAACTATTTAGCATTACACAATTTACAAAACTAACACTCTATGATCTATCTATTTCGCAAGAGCTAATGTGCTACCAAGTAGCGCGTCCCTCTAAAGGTATTCGTCGTCTTCCCTCGCAGGCGCGACGCTTCCTTCCGGAGGCAGCGGGAAGCACAACTTCAAGCGGAACGCATCCGTCCCGCTTAAATAATACCGATGCAACCGCTTATCCCGAATAAAACCCAAGTTTTCGTACAATCTCAACGCGCCTTTATTCGTGCTCTCCGCCTCCAACACGCACTCATCCGCGCCCATTTCGTGCATCACTTCTAGCGCTCTCTCCACGAGCATACTCCCCAAGCCTAACTTTCTCGCCTCCGGGGCGACCACCAACATCGCCACGTACCCTCGAAACGACCCGCGATGGTCGTCTAATTTACACACGACCGTCCCCACGCACTTCGAACCTTCGTACACGAGAAATGTCAGCTGCGGCCACTGGTTCAAGAAGTACCGGTACGTGAATATCGAATACGGTTCGCTGAGTTGCTGTTTGATTAGAGTTGAAATTTCGGGAAGCTGTTTGTCCTCGTCCGTGTATTGCGTGAACGTCAAGGTTTTATTCGCAGACGGAATGTGAACGGTTTCTGGAGCGCGGAGAGGAGGAATTGGTGGCGGTGGGCCCGGTTTGACCGGCATTTATTATTACGCGAAGAGAGTTTAGTATGTATCTTCGTCGAACGTGTTTATATGCGTGAGAGGCGTTTTTTTTAGAGTGAGGTGGGAAATGTAACACAACTGCGCTAAAATAAGGGAACCTCTCTTGCGTTGTTGTTCAACTCAAAAATTCGCCTTCGCTTTCCATTTTTGCCAAAACTTTGAGCACGGTTTCAGAGACGGAGTCGCGCCAATTGTTGAAATCTTTTCGAACGGGCGCCCAGTAACGACCTCGGTTCGGTTTCGCCTTGGACGCGCGAGCGAGGACGTCTTCTTTCGGCGAAGTGGTAGTGTCGTCGTTTTTGGCTTTCTTCGCCTTTTTGGCGTTTAAGGGGTTTATGTTGCTTTCTGCGTCGTCTTCTAAAGACTTTTCGAACGCGTAGTAGCGGACCCAGACGTCACCGTCTTCCGGGCGTAACGTGGCGGCCCTGTTGAACCACGCGCGGGCTTTGTCTAATTTGCGGTCGTTCCAGAACAGACGAGCGACCGCGCAGACTACGTCTGGGTCGTCGTCGCATGCTTTGAGCGCGTCCACGGATCGAGCCTTTCGTTGTGGACGAGGCGCTGATTTGATGGCTTCAGCGTGGAGAATACCGGCTTTCGGGCACTCGCGAAGGGCTCTGGCTAACAACGCAGACGCCGCGGTGTGCTCGCCAAACTGTTTCTCCACCATGACAGCTTCGAGCCACAACTCTGGAATTTTGGGGTTCTTCAATCGCGCCTGTTCCAGCGTCGCTCGCGCTAAGCCAAACTTCTTTTCCAACACGTCCAATCGCGCTTTAGCAATCCACATCGGCGAGGCATCTGGACATTTCTTTAATCCTAAATCGTATATTTTTCTCGCCTCGGCATACTTCTTTTCTCTCTCTTCGAGTTGGCCGGACATAATCCACAGCTTCCAAAATTTCGGGTGCAACGTTCGACCTTTCTTCAGCACCTCGCGTTCTTCCTCCGCATCGTTCATTTGTCGAGCACACACCGCTGATTTCATCCACACGCGAGCGGAGTTTGTCTTGTCTCCATCTTCTCTATTGCGCGCGTTTTTCAAGAGTAAACTCGCGCGCTCCAACTCTTCGTTTTCAAATTCTAACTTGAAAGCCGCCAACCAAATGTCCTCGTTTTCTGGGTTGGCAGAAAACGCCTCTTCTAACACCGATCGCGCACCCGTCACATCACCTTGTAACCATCGCTCTTTTGCCGCCATGAGCCACAAGATCTCCTCGTTCGGAAGTTTCGTCGTCGCGTCTCGCAAGACTTGGTCCATGCCTTTGAAATTCTTGCAATTCTTCTCCAGCGTCGCGGCGTCGATCCAGATTTCCACGTCGTCAGGAAAGAGCTCGATGAGTTTCTTGCGAATCGTTCGTGCGACTTCAAACGAGCCATTCTTTTCAAAATCGGACGCATCTGCAGCGTACGTGAGTTTCTGATCTAGTTCGTCCACGTTCTCGCCAATGACTGCGTTGACAATCGCGCGACAAGTATCCAGCGATTGCGGCTCGCTCTTTTCGCACGTTTCAGCTTCTTTCATCCATAAATCTCTGTCAATTTTCACATTCTTACCTCTCAAAGACTTGATCGCCCGGTCGATTATTTTTTGACACATTTTACCGTTTCCGTTGGCTTCTTCTAATCGCGAAGCGGTGACCCAAATCGAGCGTTCCGTCGGCAACGTTTCTCTCGCTTTGTTCAAAACTTTTCTCGCGTTATCGTACGATTCTAATCGGGCTAACGCGAGCCATAACTCGACGTGTTGTGGACAACACTCCGTTGCTCTTTGAAGCAACGCTCTCGCATCGTTCTCGTCGGATAGATCTACCAACGCTTTCCACAAACGAACAGAATTCGGGACGTTTTCCAACGCTTTCCTCAAAACTCTTCTCTTCCGATCTTCGTCTTTTTCCGCTTGCGTCGCTCGCATCCAAATCGCGACAGAATTCGGCAACGATTCAACAGCCGAGGCTAATATAGCTTTCCCTTGATCGGAATCCGTGCCGTGTAGACGTGCAGCTTCGATCCACGCGTCTTCGCTTTTCGGACACGCCTCGCACGCTTTCCTCGCCAGATCTTTCGCCGCTTTCAATTTTCCCGCAATCTCTTCCAAGCGAGCTGCTGCGATCCAACCGGGCGCGTGCTTTGGGTTCGTATTAATCACCGATTTTAACAACAATCGCGCTTTCTTAATATCCGAAATTTCCGCCGCCGAGTTAATTTTCAACGACGACAGAGAGGTTAAATACCCTCTCGGATCGACCGTAGATGACCCGTTTTGACTATCTTGCGATTGCTGCTGTTGCAAACCGTCTAATTTTAATCCCAATCCTAAACCTCTCGCCTCTCCCACCGCGGTTAAATCCGTGCTCGCTCCATCACCTCCTCTCTCGTGATCTTCGTCCGTATTCACCGTCTCTCGTTCTTTCAACGCCGCCGACAATAGTGTATCGGGCGCCGGCGTGAACCGCTCGTACGCTTTGCTCTTCTTAATGCTATAATCCCCAATTTCTGGAATCTGATCCCACTCTTCTTCGCTCACTTCGCTTAGTTTCCTCTTCAAATCCGCGAATTGATCTTTAATCGTTCCTTCTTTCACCGCGTTCTTCTCCTCTTTCCGCTCGCGTTTCAACCTTTCCTTTTTCGCTTTCGTCCTCTCGTCGGTGTCGCAAAACGCGTCGATGGCGGCCCATATCCGATCCGCCTCTTCGTCGTCCTCGTCGTACGAACCATCGTTCGCATCTTTCGCGAACAACCCCGCGTCGTCGTTCCCTTTTTCCCTTCGTTTGTTCGGGTTCAACTCTTCGTCTTCGTCTTCGCCTCCTCCTCCTCCTGAAGCTCCTCCTCCGGAGACAACCGTCACCTTCCCAGCGGCGGTTTGTTTCACCGCGCCGCCAATGTCGGACCGCGTGGTAAACCCAGTCGCGCCGCGTCCAACGCCCGCGACGTAGTTTGGCGGCGGTTTTTGTTTCAGAAAGTCGAGTCGGGAGACTCGCGGCGGTGGTATTCCCGCCATATTCTTCGTCGTCGTCGTCGTCTTCTCTTCTGTCTACGAGTGCGCTTTTTCTTTCCGATTCGAATCTCTGTTCTTTTCTCTCGCTCTCTTTGTCTTTTTCTTATAATCTCCCGTCTCGTTCCTCCTCCTCGAAGAGCGAAGCTCCCTCTGGAAGAAATCTCCTTCTCCGTCGAAGCGCGCGCGCGCTCGACGATTCTCTCGTCTCTCGTCTTGTTCTCTGTCTCTCTTCGCCTTTTCCGACGAACGCGGAGCTTTTTTTTCTGCGCAAAGTGTTTAGGGTTTTCGTAGTTTTACGCGCCAACCGTGTGGCCGTTTGTGTTTACAATCGTCCTTTCGTTACTCCTAGCGGCAGTCAAAACGGTGCGAGATATAATAAAAGATGGCGGAAGAAGGCGAGATTGAAGAAGAAGGAGAAGAAGAAGCGGGAGGAGGAGGAAGAACAACGGCCGCGAGCAACGAGAAGAACACAACGAGCGAAAACTCCTCCCGGGAAATTGAAAAAGTGAAAGACGGAGAAGAGGAAGAAGAAGAGGAGGTGGAGGCGAAGGAAGGCGAGCGGTACTTTGGGTCGCTGGCGAAGGAAGGGAAAGCGCCGCCGGGGACGAACCCGTTCGCGTCGTCCTCTTCCGCGATCGATACGGCGGAGGATATCAAGAAAATGATCGAAGACGCGAAGAGGCAAACGGAGAGACAACGCGTGGAGCGAGAGAAGATTGAAAAAGAGGAACGAGAGAAGGAACGGTTGGCGGCCGAGAATCGGGGGCTGACGTATAAACCGAGAGCGAAAGCCGGGGAAGGGGAAGAGGAGAAAGGGGAAGTGGTGCGAAGGAAAGTGGTTCGAGCGAAGCGACCGGTGTCAACGAATAGCAGCGGCAACAACAACAACGAGGAGACGGACGGCGCTGCGAAGCCGAACGCGTTTGCGAGCTTAGTCGCCGGAGGCGCGAAGAAAGCTGCGGACGACGAGAGCAATAAGAAGAAGAAAGAAGACACGCCGCAAAAAGGAAGCGTATTTAGCCGGTTGAGTAAGAAAGAAGGAGGAGGAGGCGAGGACGAGACGCCGACAACGACGACGAAGACAAAGAAAGCTTCGCCCGAGGCGAAAAGCGCGAAACAAAAACAAAAGAGCAACGAAAAAAAAGACGATCAGCAACAACAACAACAAACGCAGCCTGGCTTCGCCTTATTCCCAGGCCTCGCCAAGTTCAAAGACGACGAGAACAAAAAGCCGCCCCCGAAAGGCGGCGCGGGAGTCTTTAGCGGCTTCGCCGGCTTCGCGCCTCGACCGAAACCGACGGCGGAGGCGATTGAAAATAAAGACGACGAAGAACAAAAAACGTCGTTCAAACCGTCCGCGTTCGCCAAAGAGCTCGGTCTCGAGAGCGTTCCGAAAGAACTCGACGCCGTGAAATGCGCCAACGCCTCCGAGTTTGCTAAGGAGATATTAGGATCGTGAAAAACGAACGACCGAGAGCATAATAAAAGAAATACAAACAAACAACTTTGTTTTTGGAAGCAAAGTTGAAACCCTAAACAATCGAAAGTCTTTCCCGCGCCACTTTGCCCAAAACCATCGCACATAAATTTAGAGAGACGCGCGCTGTATCATCGCGAGAGACAGAGAGACGCGAACGCTCGCGGCCTACCTCGTCGTTTGCCACATCTCTCGCATCATCCTCTCTCTCTCTTTCTCTCTTTGAAACGAGGAAAGAAAGAGAGAGAGAAAGATGCCGGCGAGCAGCGAGAACGAACGAGCGCCACTGTTACGGGAGCCCGCGGGGAACGTCGATACCACCGAAGACGGCATCTCTCCCTCCTCCTCCTCGCCGTCGCTTCTCGCGATCTCCAAACCGTCGCAGTCGATCAAAAAAGTCCTCACGTTGACTCTGGGCATCTGCTTGCTCGGTTTTCTCGCGTGCGTCTCCTTGGCGTCGCTTTCCGACGATAAAAAAGGTTGGCATCAGAAGAGCGGTGGCAAAAATGGTCTCGGGAAACGCATCAACGAGAAGAATTTGAGTTGGCGAGCGGACGAGAAGATGGAGTCGATCGAACGCGTGACGAACCCAGGTGGGAGACGGTCGAAGAGGAAGAAGAACATCAAGTCGTCGTATCTGTCGTCTTTATCGTCGTCGTCGTCGTCGTCGAGCGTTGGTGGGAAAGTTACGTGGGAACTCTCCGAGTACGCCTCGAAGGATGGGAAGCAAGAGAGCGAGAGGAAGAAGAACGCGGCGAACTTGGTGGAAGCGCTGAAGGAAAATCATGTGGCGAAGGAAGACGAAGAGTATGAAAAACCAAAGAGACGAGAACAGAGAGCACCGATCGTTGTTGTTGGTAATATGGATAAGAGAAATAGCAACACGAATATTGATTATTTAGGCTCGTCGTACGGCGAGTACGCGTGGGAACCGCCCTCGGATTTGCCGGAGAGTTTCGACGTGAGAGATAAGTGGCAGGAGTGTTCGGACTTTATCGGCGAGGCGTGGGATCAAGGCGAATGCGGTTCTTGTTGGGCGATCGCACCGACGAAGGTGATGAGCGATAGGTTATGCATCGCGAGTGGAGGTAAAATACAAGAGAGATTGTCGGCGGCGGAGATTTTGTCGTGCGGACAGTTGGTGTCGGAGTTTTCGTTTGGTTCGTGCGAAGGAGGGATGCCGGACGACGCGTACGAATTCGCGAAGGAATTTGGTGTTGCTAGTGGTGGAAAGTACGGAGACGAGAAAGGATGCGCGTCGTACCCGTTTCCGCCGTGTCATCATCCGTGTCACGTGCAACCGACGCCTACGTGTCCGTTGAAATCGGAGTCGGCGCAGTGTCAAGGCGATGAGGACGAACACACTAGAAACGAAGTCGCGCAGCACATCGATAAGTTGGTGCACTGTCCCGATGGGGATTATGATTGCATGGCGAGAGAAATTTATAACAGTGGACCAGTTTCTTCGTACGCCGGAACAATTTACGACGAGTTTTATGCCTATAAAGATGGAGCGTACAGAACGAGCACGGATTCGGAAACGAGAGGAAGATCTCATGGCGGGCACGTGATTGAAGTCATCGGATGGCAGAAAGAATCGGACGGGACGTATTCGTGGAAAATCATCAACTCGTGGTTAAATTGGGGAGATAAAGGTCACGGGCGCATCGCAGTTGGCGAGTTATCCATCGGTGACTCGGTCGAGTCGGCGACAATGTTAGCGGATACGAACGTTGCCCGGTAACTCTTTCTCGTTCGGGAAGAAAACGACGACGACGACGACGACGAGAGTTTTCTGCTTCATTATTATTTTAAGTTCTAGTAGGATTGTTTTGAGTGTATGCATATAATTTATTATTGATTACTATAAATGCGTTTTTTTTTACAACAACACAACAATAAATAAACAATAAATAAAAATACAGTAATAAACCGGGCTCAATGTAGTAGCCTATCGGAGCGGTTGATTTGAGACTTTTATACTTTTCCGGTTGCACCAGCCGGTGCCACGGCGTGTTCCTTTGATAGTGCAACTTTTAACGCCACCGCGTTTGTCTCGTCGTCACCGCTTGGATTAGAGGTGGCGATAAACGCAACCATAATTAATAACAAATCCGTAAACATCACGATCGTATTTGCGCTCTTCGCCAAGAAAGCAAAGATGAATGAGAATAAGAAATGTACTGTCTCGGTACCAATATTCGAAACTTCGCCGACGATTGCTTTTATTCCGTACGTTTTCAAATAATCATCCGTTAACACCGCCGCAATAAAAAATCCAACGGTCATTACAAGCAGAGATTTGATGATCACGAATGAAAGAAACGAACCAGATCGTTCCTTCCGATATTCCTCGCAAGATTCATGATTCCTCGTGTGTACGACCCCATTAAAGGTAACCTCGCAGACTTTCATTACTAGGAAAGCGGCAACAGCACATGTGACAAAAGGACCTGCGTAAATTTGAGACAGTCCGCAGAATATCGCAGCTGCCCAAGGCAAATAAAATATTGGCATAAGCCGGATTAGCCAACCGATCCATGCTAATGAAGTGAAGAGCTCCTTTACTTGAATCGAGGCCTTCGCAATACCACCAGGCAAGGCAAGTGCAGTCAAGGCGAGGGGTAGTAAAGCTGATGCCATCGTTTTCAGACGAAATTCAATATCTATGGCGGTATTGGAGACGTCTTGTCCAAAAACTGCATTTTCATCGAGGAAAGAAATAATCGGATAAATGATGGATTCACGCATACCATATTGGTTAGCTTCGGCTGGAGTCAAGGCATTCATATACTTAATACCATTATCTAAATCAGCAAAATCGAGATTCTTTGTGAGAACGTTGTTAAAAACCTTTTCACCGTCCATTTGCGCCAAGTACGCGAGAGGCATCATGGCCAAGACACACGAGATCACAAACGGCGCGATCCATGAAGCGGCGGCAAAAATTTGAGAAAGTCGCATATCAGCCCATTTGTATGAAGCAATCCATGCGGAAAGCATACTTATGCAACTGAGCGCAAGATTTACGATCGAAATGTTCTTTCGGATATCTACAAGCTCTGGTGGATTCTTCGCGGAGGTCAAAACTTCCTCACTCGTACAACACGGTCTACTCATAGTCGGGAACGCACCCCCGGCACCCCCGCACGTCGAAGCAGTCGCAACCTTAGTTGAGCTCGTATATGCAACAACGGTTTCAAATGCAGTAAAAGGCGCAGTGTCAGTATAGACGGCGAGATCCGCAGCGTTTTCAATATACCATGACGTATCTAACCCTCCGCCCATTGTTGCATTCGTAAAGCACTTAATATTAACCGTAATACGAACATCTTCGTCGGGTGGGTGGTCGAAGGAGGCGAGGGTACCATAGTTGGTCGAACACTCCGGGTATTCATACACCTCTGAATCGCCAAGCCAGTACTGCAACAACGGCCCAAGACCGTAAAATGCATCGTTAAGTGTAAAACCTACGGGGGGGTCCACGCTCGACGACTCGGTAGTATACAAGGCTTCATCAGAAACATCATCATCATCATCGATAATTTTAACGAATTGAGAGAACGGCGTGATAACAGCTAACTGGTCGTTCGGGCGCCCTATGCACATCGTTGAATCCGCTTTTACATCACTGCACACTTCGTCGTCATCCTCTCCAGTACACTTTTCTGCGTATCGGTATTGCACGTGGTCCTCGCACTTGCCCCACTTACTCCCCCCAAAGGCTGGGGCAACGGACATCAACTCCTCGAATGATTTCGTCATGAGATCCGATTCAGCGCTCTGTGGACACCTCCGTATGTCGTCCAAGGTCTTAAACTCTGTAGTTATCGTCCAAATTCGATCCAGAAAAGCCACGGTATAGAATAAGGCCATAAACGTAATCAGCGAACGACGATGCGTCATGAGCCGTTGCAGTTTCGGTCCGTGGTACCCTAATTTTTCCAATTCCTTTGAGCTTTTCTCGTCGACCACCGCATCGGCGGGAAACGAAAACCGCGCTTTCAGCACCGCCAGAGGAGATGCGCCCATTTTCTTCGGAACTTTCTTCTCGTTTGCAACTTCTTCGAAAGGAAGACTCTTTTGATGGAAACACGACGACGCGATGAGAGGGACAATTACTTTCTTTCTTTGAGTGCTGAGTACGGGAATCTAGTTAAAAAAAAAATCTTATCCCCTGGGACGCCCAGTTCAAAGGCAAAAAAAAAATTTTTTTTTTTTTCCGCCTAAAACTGGGTGTTCAAACTGGATCACTTTTGTTCAAACCGGATCACTTTTTGTAATGGGGTATGGGTGCGCGCGGAGGAGCGTGCGAGAAAGGATACGAATGGTCCTATTCTATGGAGAATAGTTTGTAGAGGTTGTAGATGGTCTTTTTTCTGATTTTTATGCGCATTCATATACTTTTCACTCGCGCATTCAATTTGGACGGTCGTATTTGGCACCTCTCAGAAAAGGTGCCTTGAAAATACGGAGCTCCACATTCTCCTGATTTAGAATGCGCGCTAAAGTGGTATACAAACATAGTTCAAAATTTAAAAAAAGACCACCCACAACCTCTACAAACTATTCTCCGTAGAATAGGACCATTCGTATCCTTTCTCGCGCGCTCCTCCGCGCGCACCCATACCCCATTACAAAAACTGCTACGGTTTGAACAAATTTGCTACGGTTTGAACACCCAGTTTTAGGCGAAAAAAAAAAAAAAATTTTTTTTTGCCTTTGAACTGGGCGTCCCAGGGGATCTTATTTAAAAAAAAAGAGCTTCAGAAACGCACGAGAATGAAAGTTGAGAATTTGAGACCCTAAACAGAAAACCAAAAATTCCGGCGCGCGCATTTTCTAAATAACTCTCTTCACACCACAATTCACAACTTGTTCGTGCGCGCGCGCGCGCTTGGTGGTGGTGGTGGTCGCGGTGGTCGCGGTGGTGGCACCGCATCTTTTTGGAATAAAAAAAAATGCGTCGTTTTTGTCCTAAACTCCCGTCGTCGTCGTCGTCGTCGTCGTCGTCGTCGTCCGTTTTCGTGTTAATCGTCGCGGTAATCAGCGCCTCCACGGCTGGAGCGATATTCAAAATACTCGAGAGGGAACCGTTGTACGCGAACAGGAAAGAAGACGAAGAAAAAGTGGCGGTATTGCTCGCTTCCTCTCGCTTAACCGCGACCGCCTTGGTACAACTGCCGATATTTTCGTGGTGCTACTTTCGAGGAGGAGGAGGAGGAAGAAGAGGAGACGAAGGGATGGATGAAAACGACGCGCGATATCTGCGCGAAAACGCGCGAATGTTCATTTTGAGCGGTTTCTTCTTGTGCTTACACTTTTTCTTCTGGATGAACGGCTTGGTGAGAACATCTTTATCGCACTCGCTTTTGTTCGTCACGAGTTCGCCTATAGCTTACGTGTGTTTGACGGCGATGACGTTTCGAAGCAAGACGGTGCAAAAAATCATCGTTTGGGTGGTGACGACGAAGAAGAATGCTGGTATGAACGATGTTAGGGGCGAATATCTAGGTGGTGGTTGTGGTGGTGATGGTGGTGATGGTGGTGATGGTGGTGGTGGCGATGGAGACGACAGCAACAACAACGAGACTCCCCGCCACGATATTGAGTTGCACGAATACAACGCGGAAGAAGGAAAAGGAAAAGAAATAGAAGAAGACGACAAAGAAGAAGAGCGAGACGGTAACGACGACGACGACGACGAATTTACGGAACTGTACACCGTTCCACGTGGTTCTTCTTCTTCCCCTCCTTCCTCCTCATCTTCTTCAATTCTTCGATTTAAAGACGTTTCAAAGTTTGAAGTCATCGGTTCCATTATAGGTTTCATCGGCTCGTGCATCATCGCTTTTGATGCAACAAATAGTAATAGCAGCAGTATCGATAGTGGTAAAACTACAAGTGAAAGCACTGGGAACGTTCTTCATCGATCGGATGACGACAGACCTTCTTTGAAAGGAGACATTCTAAGTCTGTTGTCTGCGATTTTGGTGTGCGGATATATCGCCATCGGGGCAAAAATACGCGGCGATAGACCGTCAATGCCGATATTTGTGTATTCGTTTCCCATCGTCGCTTCGGCGGCGTTCTTTTTACAAATCTTAGTCGTTCTTTTGTACGCGTTCAACGACCATGCTGCTGCTGCTGCTGCTACTGATGATGATGATGATGATAATAATGGTGGTTTTTCGCCGGCTGTTTTTTTCGAAAGCTATCGATGGATGAAATTTTGGGATGCCGCGGTTGGCCGAAAGACGTTCTTCCTCGTCCTTTTCCTGGCCATCGTACCCGGGACGTTGGGACACTCTGGTTTTTTCGTCGCCATGAAGCACTTATCTTCGCTCACGGTCACATTTGCGTTATCCTTCGAACCAATCATCGGGTCTGCTATCGGATATCTCTTGTCCGTTTCGGCGATTCCCGGCCCGGCGACGTTTGTGGGAGGATTTGTATTGTTAGTCGGCGTGTATTGTTGCAACTTGTAAAACAAAAAGTCGTGCGTGTTGTATTTAGTTTAGATGGGTTTTAGAAAATCCGCGCTGCAGATGTAGTAACAATAATAGTAATAATGCACATACAACAACAAAAGCTTCATTCAATTCACTACCTCGCGATCCGAATGCGACTCAGTCCGACCTTCTCCAACGACTGATCCGAGGAACTCATGATCATATCAAACGGGTCAACGGAATCTGCCTCTATCGCTTTCTGTCTTATTTCATTCGCGAGCGCGATCCGCACTCGTTCGTGCACTAAATCTTTATGCTTCTGACTGTTTCTTTTTAGTTTTGTATTTTTCTCATCCGCTGCTTTTTTGTTCTTCTTCTTCTCGTCGTCGTCGTCGCCAATTTCTTCACCGGCATCCTCGTCCTCATCATCGCTACCGTAAATCAAATCCAACTCCGCGTACAATCTCAGCTGCACCTCGTCCTCTTGTTGCATGCACTCTTTCGTCTTCCTCCACAGCTCTTTCGCCTCCTCTTCGGTTAAATCTGACGCTTCTTTTCTAAACTTTTCGTACGCGTTGGACCATTTTTCTTTGCTTCTCGTCGTTGAATTCATCTTCGTCTCGTCGTCGTCGTCGTCGTCGTCGTCGCTGTTATTTCTATTGCTCGTCTTCCCTCGTCTGATTGTTCCGCAGGACAATTTACTGTCGCCGCCGCCGCCGCCGCCGCCGACGGACGGCGCGCAGAATATCCGCTTCATCTCTCCTTCTTCTTTCTTTTTTTTTTTTTTAAATGCCG
>Ga0255753_1003058_pt1 | contig 17783 bp, 18 predicted proteins | sample 041ome_10_FD_179953 | JGI IMG/M metagenome (GOLD analysis project Ga0255753, IMG submission 179953) | Coastal salt marsh microbial communities from the Groves Creek Marsh, Skidaway Island, Georgia - 041412US metaG (version 2) | ecosystem: Environmental > Aquatic > Marine > Intertidal zone > Salt...
GAAAGACATAATCTACTCCAATCATTGCATCTCTGAGGCTGTTTTCATTTCTCACGTCTCCGATAAAAAACTTTATTTTAGGATTATTATATGCAACCCTCATATCGTGCTGCTTTTTTTCATCCCTAGAAAAAATTCTAATTTCCTTAATATCTGAATCTAAAAATCTATCTAAGACAGCATTCCCAAAAGAACCTGTCCCGCCAGTAATAAGAAGTATTTTATTTTTGAACATCTTAATTAATTATGAAATTCATAAAGTTATCTAATTTATTTTCAACCAATACTTTTGTTTCAGGTAAATTATCTGTTTCAATAGCTTTTAAAATGGCATTAGAGATGCTTTGTGTTGAATACGGATCAAAAGTTAGAGAAGGTTTAATAACTTCATAAACATATGGTAAGTCTGCCGCAATAACTTGATTTCCTAGTTGAGCTGCTTCTATTAGTGGTAATCCAAAGCTTTCCTTTAAAGATGGATAAATACAAAAACTATTTTCTTTATAACTATTAATCACCCCTTCTTTTGTTAAAATGCCAAGATTATGAATTTCTAATTTAGAGGAAGAGGTATGAAAATTTTCGCTCAAAGAAGAAAAAATATTAGGGGGGAGTGTTAAACTTAAAGTTAAAGGGGTTTTAGATTGTTTTGCGGCCAGACTAAATCCCAAAAGTAGTTTTTGATGGTTTTTATGGGCTTCTGGTCCCGCAACATAAAGAAAACTATTTTTTTTAGGATTACTTTGGCCTTCACAAGCTAATGTCTCAAAGAATGGCAAAACTTTAATTCTTTCGGTTTTTATCCCCAAAGAGATTGATAACTTCTCTTGCATCAAAGATGTTTGAACTGCCCACAAGTAACTTGGCTTATTTTTAAAAGAAATATATCGTTTTTTTAAAAAAAGTAACAGCTTCGTCTTTAAACTATGGCCCGTAGCATTTGAACTAAGTATCAAATCATTTTGGAAATAAATAACTACTCTTTGGTTAATCGAAATAGGAGGAGGTACATTACCAAAACAAAAAACAGCGTTAAAAGAATGATGATGACGCTTGTAAAACTTTCCTCTTTGATATAAAGATGCATCAAGAAAAGTTATTTTATGTCTATCTATTGAATCAAGCAAGTTTTTGTCGATCCTTCTATCAAATAAAAACCAATAATTATTTTTAGTTGATTTGACTATCGTGTCTATTAACACCTTTAATAAAGTTTTTCCTCCACTATTGTGAATGTATAATGAATCAATAAGAATCAAACCTCAAGATAATTTAACATTTGCTTTACTTTATCATCAATTGAATTTTCCTCATTAATTATCTTCGAGTATGTCTTTTCTTTATATTCTAATAATTCTTTTTTTGAAAGGCTTTTAATGACCTTAATCATATTATTTATGTCTTGAGTTCCTTGGAAATAAAAACAATGTTCCCCAAGAATTTCCATAGATGATTGATTTTTCTCTGTAAGTAATATTCCTCCAGAGGCTATAATTTCAAAAATTTTAAGATTGGTAAGATCCCTGTTTTCAATGGTTAGGATATTTAAATTAATCAAGCTTGTTTGCATAACTTCTGAAAACTTGTTTTGATCTAAAATTTGTCTATGATATAGAACGTTACTTTTAGATATTACTTTTGATTTATTCCATCCTGAACCCCATATCTCAATTGAATTATTTGAGTCAATTTTATTAATTATTTCTTCTCTTCTCTTACTGTAAGTCCCAACAAATGTAATTTTATCAATTATTTTTGAATCAATTTTATACCTCTTATGGTATTCTGGCAAAAAATACCATTCTAAATAAATTGGGTTTTTTATACCTCTACGAATATATTCATCAAACAAGTGTTTTCTTGATGAGAATACAATGTCATAAATTCCCAATGAATTTATTATGTTTTTATTTGAATTTTTTGAATTAAAAAAATCATCAGGATTCCAATTCGCAATTAAAATATTCTTCTTCTTTATTTTTAAAAGCGTTTGTGGATAAATATCTATTCCTTTTGAAATCAATAAAACTGTAGGTGAAAATTTATTTATTTCTATTAAAAGACTTCTATTAATTCTTTTTCTATTTGCAAGTCTTAATGTCTTTCTAAGTATTTTGTTAATCAATTCATATTTAAAATAATAATTTAAATAATGATAGAAGTTAAAAGCCTTATTTTCAAAACCCAACTTGTTTAAAACTTTTGATATTGAATCAATATGTGTTCCTCCCCATAACTCACCATAAAGTAAAATTTTCATAAATTATTTTTTTGCACGGACAAAAATATGTGAGGCTAGAAAGCCTTCGAAAAGACCTAGAGTCAATTTATTCAAAAAATCACTTTTAGTATTCTTACCAATAACTCTTGAGACCGATAAATGATTAAAATCCATTTTAAAAAATAATCTAAATAAAGATTTTTTCGTGAAAAATCTTAAGTGAGTGAAATCAAGTATACCCCAATCCTTATATTCCCATTCATCTTTCAAAACTAGATCAATCAAAGTTTTCCAGTATCTTATATTAGGAACTGTTAAAAGAAAAGATCCTTCTTTTTTTAAATATGGCTTTAGTTTTTTTAAAGTTGACATAGGGTCAATCAAATGCTCTAGTACATCTCCCATAATTATATAATCAAAAGACTGTTTTTCGTATGAAATTTTTACAGATTCTATATTAGCATGTATGGCATGATCCAATTTAAGTGATGCCTTTTCGTATGCCTTCTTATTCAACTCTACTCCATAAACGATGGTTTTAGATTTTTTTTTAAGTGCTTCTCCTAATTCACCAGATCCACATCCTATATCAAGTACAATTAGATTATTTCCGTTTACTTCATTAATAATTATTTCTCTTTCTAAAGAGAAATAATCTGAAGGTTTAGAATTATATAATTTTTCTACTATATCTGTTTCCATTATTTATTTTTAAAATTCCAAACAATACTTTTATAAAAAAAAATGTGGTTTTCAATGAAGCCGGATCTTCTAAGGCGATTTACACTAGGGTCATTTTTCTTGTAAAATGGGTTATAAATTATGTGTATTATTGATAACATGAGTTTTAAATATCCCCACCTATTTAAATTTTTCCTTGCGAACATTATTGAGTTTCTGTAAGCCAACCATGAATTTTTTTTTAAATTTAATTCTGAGCCTTCAGAATAATGAAATACTTTAATTGGAGACTCATATATAGCAAATCCAGCCTTTCGAGTTCTATAAAAGTAATCATTATCCTCACCATACATAAAATACGATTCATCAAAATATCCGATTGTATGAATTAATTTTAAATTGATTACGTATAAAAAACCCTTAATAGTTTTTACTTTATTTTGAACTTGGCATTCCTGACTGGTCAGATTCTGCTTTTTAAAGCTTTCATTTATTTCAGTAAAACCCAGCAAGCCCCAATTGATAATATTCCTTAGACTCTTTAATGTTAATTTATAATTTTCAAAGAAATCATCTGAAATCTCAATATCACTGTTTGCTACTATGAATTTTTGATATCCTTTATCGACAACATTTTTTAGTACATTATTTAAATTAGCAGCATATCCTTTATTTTGACCGGTATTCAAAAAATGGGGGATTGAATTTTGTTTCAAGTAAGTAATAGATTCGTCTGTAGAATTGTCATCTCCTACAAAAAAATCAACCTCTGATCTTTCACATAACCTGAAAATTTCATTTAAGTTGGATTTCAAATAATCAATTCCGTTGTAGTTCAAAACGATCAAACAAGAATCATTTTTCATTAAGTGTATTTTTTTAAAACCATCTTATAAAAGCTCGAGCATCTCCTCTACAGCTTTCTTGGGAGTTAATTTACTCTTAGTTATTTTAAAATTTAGTTCAGATATATTGTCAATGATTTTTTTTAGACCATGATAGATGTTTTCAGAATGACTTGCGTCGGCTACGATATGGTTATGATCCGTTAAAAGGTTATTAATCTCTTTATTCTTATAGGTTAATGCAAAAATTAATTTCCCTGTTCTCAAATAGTCGTAAGTCTTAAAGGGAATAGTATTCATACTCCTATTATCTGTATTTTGTATAAGTAATAAAACATCTGATTTTAAAGACTCATTCAAAGCTAATTCTCTGGATACAAGACCATTGACTACAAAAATATCATGCTTGAAGCTTTTTATTTCATTAAGTATTTTTTCTTCAATATTTCCAAAAAGATCAATTTTAAACTTGTTGAGATAAATCGGATTATCTTCATGAAGTTTATCAATAGCCTCCATGAGATTGGTCACGTTTCTCGTAGAATATAGAGATCCTAAATAGGTGAATCTGATCTTTTTTTCAGAAAAATTTATAGATTCTACACCTTGTTCAAGATAGGATCCAGGGTAAATATGATGTATTTTTTTTTCATATTTAGGGTAACTCTCCTTAGAATATTTGCATGCATTTTTCGTGCAATAAATTACCCGATACGCATTCTTTACAAAAAATTTCTCAAATAGTGAGAGCCCTAGTTTTGAAAATTTATTCCTCCCAATATCCTCTCCGGTCAAAGGATCTTGTAATTCAATAAATAACTTAGACTTCAATAATTTAGCATAAACTATTCCCAATAAGTGTACACTTGCAGGTCCTCCGGTAGAATAAATGAATGTATACTTACCGTGACCATAGAAAAGCGAAAATAAACTAGACAATGCCCAGTTCCATCTTCCTTCACCTGTTTCCAAACCTATTTTTTTCATGATGAAATCAATAAAAGCCATTACACGATAGTAAAATCTCAAAAGCAAATTTATTTTGATCTTTCGTGATTGGATTTCGTTTAATTCACTTTTGGCTCCGTGAGGATTAATACAGGGGATCCTAATGTGTCTGATCGAGTCATTTTCATGTTTAAAAACTCCCCGAGAAGAAATCAAAGTGATTTTAAAGCCTTTAGTAATAAGGGCATTCATTCTATCATCAACCCACTCTGCCTGACAAGAACCTGGCAAATTGGTGTAAAACGAAATAACTAAAGCGTTTTTATCTGTTTTCATTTTACTCAATAAAATAATTTAAAATTCTTTCAGAAGCTCTCCCGTCTCCATATGGGTTTTTTAAAGACTTGAAGCTAGAATAAAATGAAGGTTCACTCAATAATTTAGAAGTAACAGATACGATTTTGTCTTTATCTGATCCTACTAAAATAGAGGTTCCTGCAATGACACCTTCCATTCGTTCTGTAACCTCTCTAGTTACAAGTACCGGGACACCAAAACTTGGAGCCTCTTCTTGAATTCCACCACTGTCAGATATAATTATAAATGAAGCTTTTACCAAATGTGTAAATTCAGCATAATCTAGTGGGGAAATAATTAAAATGGAATTATGTGATTTGAAATAACTAGAAGCCAGGGATTTAATTTTAGGGTTTGGGTGGACAGGATAAACAACTATGACATCATCAAAATTTGATGTAATCTCATTTAATGCTTCAAATATTTGTTCAAATGGTTTACCAAAATTTTCTCTTCGATGACCTGTAAAAAGAACTACCCTTTTTCCATTAATACTTGATTGGATATTTTTTGAGAGTTTGGTTTTACTATTTTTGGATGTTTTGAGAACTGAATCCACTACGGTATTACCCGTAACAATTATTTTAGAGGGATTAATATTCTCATTAATTAAGTTTTTTTTTGCAATTTCAGTTGGACAGAAGTGCAATGAAGCTGTTTTTGAGGTTAGTACTCTGTTCATTTCTTCGGGGAAGGGTGCTTCAAAATTATGAGATCTTAAACCTGCTTCTATATGAACTACTTTTATTTGTAAATGAAATGCAGCAAGTCCAACTGCAAATGAAGAAGTAGTATCACCGTGGACAAAAACGTAATCTGGATTGAAATCATTAAGTACTTTTTCGCTCTTTTCAATAATCAAACTCGCTGTTTGATTTAAGCTTTTAGAATCCCTCATTATCTTAAGATCGTAATCGGGGATTATTTCAAAATATTCTAATAAAGAGTTAATTAAATCTTCATGTTGTCCTGTATTACAAACCCTGATATCGAACTGTTTGCTTTTTTTAAAAACCTCAATTAGAGGAGCCATTTTGATAACCTCAGGACGTGTTCCAAAGGAGAATAAAATTTTTGGTAATCTCATTTCACTTCATTTAGTAATCCATTTTCAATATGAAGAATTCTGTCACAGAAAGTCAATGTTTCCTTTCTGTGAGAGGTTAAGATTATTGTTTTATCATTTTTATCTTTCATAATTCTTCTCATGATCTCTATTTCATTATTCAAATCAATATTACTTGTAAACTCATCCAGGATTAGAACGTCTGAATCCTTGTAAAGAGCTCTTGCAATTCCAATCCTCTGAAGTTGCCCCCCTGATAGATTGTTTCCCTTTTCTCCAACAACAGAATTTAATTTGTCTTTTTTCTTTAACAAAAAGTTCTCAACATTGGATTTATAAAGTGTGTCAGCTAATTTTTTTTGATCCACTTTAGAGGTGTAATCGTTTAAAATAATATTGTCCAAAATGGAGTTGTCAAGAAGATAAACAAATTGCGGCACATAACTTATGTGGGGAGTCCATTCATGATAGTTTTTTGATGACAGAGCGAGATCATCTACTAAAATTTGTCCTGAACTAGGCTCGATAATTCCCAAAAGCAAGTCTAAAATGGTACTTTTTCCTGCTCCACTTTCCCCTGTAATTCCTATAACCTCCCCCTTGTTTATATTAAAATTAAGGTCATTTAGGATTTTAGAATTTTCATTGTATTGATAGCTAACCTTTTTAAAAGTTATCTGATGGTTAAATTGGATTTTAGAATCTTTTTTTGATGCCTCTTTCGGCTTTTGGTTCGAGAAATATTCATTAATAATAATTGCTACTGATGCATCGTAGTATTTCATTTGCTGGATATTAGAAATAACTTTATTCAATGATCCAATCAGTTTAAAAGATGCGCCTACAAACATTCCAGATTTGGAGATAATACTATTAATCTCTTCATTTTGGAAAAAGAGAATTGCTCCAAAGAATAACATTCCAAAGATTGCAGTTAGTTCAAAGAGATTTTTCGGAAGTTGACTAACAAATAAATGTTTAAAATGGATATTGGCTTTTTTAAAAATACTCTTATTAAAGTTATCAATAAAAAAATTTTCAATTTTATTCACCTTAATCTCTTTGATGGCTCCAAATCCTTCGTGTACATTTTTGGAAATACTCTTATCTATTTCTTGCCTCATTTCACCCCAAGAAGACAATCTGTTTTTTGTTAAATTAAGAATTAAAAACGCACTTATTCCAAAAAAAACTATGACTGAAATTGTTCCTAAAGGCTCTATAAAAATAATTATTGAAATAATTGCTACAATAAAAGTTAACTCTGTTAATAAAGTGATTGCTGAAGAAAAATAACTCATAAAATGAGTGGTTTCTACTAAAATATTTTTAATTAATCCGGAAGTATTTGTTTTGATGAAGTATTTATAATCCTGATGAATATATCCGCTCAATAAGTCTTTCGTAACCCTATGACAAAAAAAAGAGACAAATTTATTTTGAAAGTAGGATAGAAAGACTAAAAAGAGAAAACGAACCAGATATAAAAGAAAAAATAGAAGTAGGATTAGGGTGAAAAAATTCTGATTAGTTAAATTTCCAAAATTATAAGTTTCAATGAAATTGGGATCCAATATAAGATTTAAGGCAGGAAAAATAACACCAATACCCAATGCCTCTAAAAACATTCCAAAGAAAATAAACAAGAGAATTAAATAAAAATTTTTATTCTCATTTGGATTAAACAGCTTAAATATGTTTTTTAAATTTTTCAAATCAAATTTTATCGAAAAGGTTACGCATTTTTATAAATATTTTTTTTGGAATTAAAAATTTAATAGTGCTTACTAACCAATGGTACTTAAGATTATTGTTATAGAATCGCTTTAATTGATATCTATACCCTCTATTATATAAGACTAGTTCAGTGTTTAAAGTGTTAAAAATTGAATTGAAATTAAAGTAGACTTTATTTTCTAAGCCAATTTTAAGCATTTCATATTCTTCTGCAGCAATCAAACTGTGCTCTAAATCTTCTTTTAGATAGGTTCTATCAAAAAAAGAAAGACTTGATATTAGTGCATTTTTATACGTTTTATAAATTGCTGTTTTGGATGGTTTCTTTAATAATTCATCTCTTAGATAAATCATAAAATTATCTATCCAACGCTGATAATAAAAATTAATCTTTTCAGTAGTGTTTCCTGCTTTTGGAAATTGAAACGGGAGGTGTTTACTCTCGTTCAGATCTTCAAAGCAGCGCATCCCTGTTGATATATAGTATCCATCAAAGTGGCGGAAGAATTCTCTTGAAAAAAAATAGTAACGAACCTGTAAATTATTAAACTGAACCCCTGGCCAGTCAAATCTTCCTAAATAATCACCACTAAATTTTAATTGATTCAAAATATGAAATATCGTTTCTAGGGTAAGAATTACAATGGAATCGAAGTAAGTATTGACTCTCTTGGTTCTAAAAATTGGTTTTTCCTCTTTCAAAAACAGAAAAGCCCCTCCTTTTTGTGCACCATAACTCATTGATGTAAAGTCTGGAGAATGAGAATAAATTAAACACTTGGAGAAATTATTTTCTACTTTTGGGAAAACAGAATTTACAACTTTTTCAAAAGAAGAAGATTGGTAGTCTACAAAAGGATGATCATGGTTTTGACATAAGAAAATTGGCATTTCATCACCAAACCGTTCTCGAATACCTTCCAAATCTTTTTTCCAGTCTTTTAAACTACTCGGACGCCTTTTATTGATTAATAGATCCTTGCAGTTGAAATTATTAATTATTAATTCCTTTATTTCTTTGAAAGATTCTTCTGAGTCATCTATTTCAATATTAAAAATACAGGCAATAAAATTTAATTTTGAATAAGATAGTATAGTTTTATTAAGTATTTCCATGTTCCCTTCACAATTATACAATTCGTTTTTAGGAAATAAAACAGGAGTATATGTAGTTACATTTATTCCGCTGTTAAAAAAAACAGGGGTTGATGTTAACTTTGTATTAAAATATAGAACCATATCAAAATTGATTTTTTTTCAGGCTATATAAATACACAGTTCGCATTTATATTCTCAATAATATCATTTTTTATCTCTTCATTATAAACTCCGGCTCTTAAAATTACAACTGGATTTTTTTCTTCTGAAAGAGTTTTTGGAGATTTAACAAATAAGTCAGTTCCATACAATCTTTTGCCTTGCTTTTTAGTGTCATTATCTAAAATAAAACTAATCTTGGATTGTTCAAGACCAAATGAGAATAAATACTGAGAGAAAACATGTGCTCCAAACAAATAAACATTGGAGCTAGTATTATGAATTTTTTTGTTTAGTTCATTTATTAACTCTAGGTGGTGTTTAACATAACCCAAAAATAAAGTCTTGTTGTTTAAAGCTTCTTCCCCTAACAAAGATGTAGTAATGCTCTTGTTTTTAACTGCTCTGAAAAAAATACTATGGTCTTCCATGAAATATTTTTTTTCTTTTATTTCAAAATTATTACTCGACAAAAGAAAGTAAACATATTCTTCAGATAAAAAATAAGTATGTTCAAAATTTAAAAAATTTGTATACTTCCTCCTCAACATTTCATTCATATTTGGAATACTGAAAATCAATTCTTTTCCTTCTTCCAAAATATTTGAAATATTTTCAATAAATATTTTTGGATTATATAAATGTTCAAATACGTGCGAATGAACAATTGCATCTATAGACATCTCCGTTTTAAAGTCTTCATCAAAAAAACCTTTTATGAAATTTGCTTTGACATTTTTTAGAGGTGTCGGATTTGGTTCAATAATTGTCCAATTGGTATTTTCGATTTTATCATAATTTAAAGATAATATTCCATGACCCCCTCCAATTTCTAAAATATTTTTAGGCTTGGTCTTTCCAATGAATTCAGCAAATTTAGAATGATGTAGTTCCCATAATCTCCCTACACAACCCGAATTATGAAACTCTGAATATACAATATCTAGAGGAAGTGGTTCTCTTAATTGAATCATTCCACTCTCATTGAAAAAGATCCACTCCATATCTGCTGTTAAATCAGATTCAGGTAGTTGATCTGTACAACCCATAAAAACTGGAAAGTTTTTAAAAACATGGAGTGTTTCAAATTTTTCTGATCCTGAAATAACACATTGATCTCTTTTTATTTTTTTCATTTTAATAAGTATTTACTGAGCATTGATTTTCCTAAATAAAATAATAACTTGTTATAAGGGTAATGATGAAGTGCTGCAATATTAAGAAAAATTAACGCAGTCATTATCTGCACCTTTTTAAAGTCGTATTTTTGATCATTAATCCAGTTTTCAAAATATTTTTCACAATCAATCAAGTTTTGTGTTCTATGAAAATCAAATTTAATATGATCTAAATTCGTTTCTATATTAAAAAGATTGTCATCAATAATCTGATGAGAAATAATTAGTCCATGATTTAACTTGGCAAAATCATAATATATATCACCATGTTCCATGTTTCCTCCAAAGTCTTGACGCCAATCCAAGAGCGTAAAAGGTTGATCTGAATTTTTGTTAATCAATATATTTTCAAAATGTAAATCCCCATGAAATCGAACAGGGGTCCCTTTAGAAATATATTCCCAATCTACCTGATCTAATAGTTCAAATATTTTTGAAGTTTGAATACCATTGATGTTTTCCTCTGTGTCAAACCTTTCTAGGTTGGTGAAAAATAATTGAACTCTTTTATAGGTTTTATCTTTATAAAAATTGTTGCAAATAGAATAGAAGTTTTTCTCTTCGGATGATGAAAGTTTTTTGAATTGCCAAAAATCTTTCATCCAATTTAGTAAAAACTTGAAGTTTGTTGCCGTTGGTGATTTTGAAAAAACATCGCCTTCAACTTTTTTATATGCATACATGTTCTCATTCGAAGACAAAACACTTGGAATAAATTTTTCTAGACTATTAGACCTTTTGACACGGTTTTCAATAAATTTTTTATCAATTGAAAACTTGATGACCTTATCATTTTGAAACCAAATGGCTTCTTCTTCTTTTTCAAGGATGTTATAATCATTAGTTTTTGAAAAATATTCTCTTGTTTTTTTTAATTTTTCAATATTTCCTGTATCAAACCATGTGAAATCAAATAAAGAGATCCCTAATGGAATTAAACTTCGAAGACCAAAAGATTCTCCAATCTCTATTGAACCTTCATTAATCCCTTTTTCCATAGATTTCCAAAATTCCTTGTAATTATATATTCCAGCTAAACCAATATATGCTTTGGAATTTCCTTTATAGTTTTTAGCTCTAATTTCTTTGACTTGATTTTTAGATGCAACAATAGACCTATATTGACTATTATCAATTAAATCAGTTTGCCCCATCCAGTTGTATGTCGGTGGCTTTATATCTTCAAGTACTATTGTATCATTTGATGAAAAAACAAATGGACATTGTAAATGCTTTTTACATTGTAAGATTGAGTAGCCTAGTCCAGATCCTTCTCCTTCGTACTTATACACCTCTACAAAAGTTATTTTTCTGTCGGGATAAGCAATATTTAAGTAATCTTTAATTGATTTTGATTTGTACCCAACAGCAATAACGATTTCAATATCTTTTTCAAATTTTTCAATGATATAGGAGATCGCTGGTTTATGAGCTACAGATATCAAAGCTTTGTTGATATTCTTAGTCATCCCTTTGAGTCGATTCCCCAATCCTGCTGAAGCAATCAAAACCTTATATTTAAATTTTAAATTGTTCCCCATCAGTTTTTTGATTTATTAATTAAGGGTATTGTACTCCTATCAAAAGGGACAAAAAAAGTTTTTAAAACATGAAGAACAGCTTCTGCAACAGCTCGATCACCTCCTTCACGGGTAGTTACATAATCTGCTTCTTGTTTTGCAAAAGCATCGGCATTTGCTGGAGCAATTGAATAACCTACTTTCCTAAATACAAAAGGGTCGAAGATTCCATCACCCATATAAATTATGGTTTTAGGATCGTACTGTTTCTCAATCCATTCAATCCTATTGACTGTACTCACCAAATCAATGGGTCTTTTCATGTCTTCTCCAATTCTTTTTTTTGTAATTGGAAATCCCCTTTTATCACCCGATATAAATCGAATGTCCATATAAGGATCTAATAAGCTTAATGCATCATTATCATCAGGCCCGAATTTTTTCATTACTTTTCCTTCTGTTGAATAATAAAACTTTCCATCAGTCATAACGCCATCAACATCAAAAATAAAAATTTTTGGATCTATTACTTTATTTGAATTTTCGTCACTATTAACCATTAATTATATTTCTAATATATTTTGTCTTGTTTTTGATTGTATCTTCATGAGGTCTAAAGATTGTTCCATTTCCACAAACTAAAGCGTCTGCACCAGCCTGAATCATACTCGGAATTGTATCTGGGGTAACCCCTCCATCCAACTCAATGATTAGGGATGGGTTTTTATCATTAGCCAGTGTTCTCAATTCTTTAATCTTGTTAAGCATTTCTGGAATAAATCTATGCCCTACTATTCCAGGATTAATTGTCATCAAAACAACCATCTCTATATCTTGTATAATCCAATCTAGAAAGCTTAGAGGGGTGTCTGGATTCAAGGCAATTCCTGGTCGCATGCCTGCCGCCATAATTTTTTTAATTATTCGATGTGCATGATTACAGGATTCAATATGAAAATTAAAATAATCTGCTCCTGCATCAGCGTATAATTTAATATAGTCTTCGGGGTTTGAAACCATCATATGAACATCTACAAAAGGGCAATTATCTTGTTTTTTGATTTCCTTTAGTATTTCAGGATATAATCCGTACCTCGGTACAAAATGACCATCCATAACATCAAAATGAATCAAGTCGACTTCAGCTTCGGTGAGATGATTCATCTCCTGTTCTAAATTTAAAGGGTCAGCACATATTAAAGATGCTGCGATTTTAATTTTATTCATAATTATTCTAGATTTGAATGTCTATTCCACATAGTATCATGGGTCTCTCCAGTTATATCCATTATATTTAATACAATAGAATCAAAAAGAATTGTTAAACATTGTTCGTTTAAAGTTGTCATTGGTTGAATTGAAGTGAGACCATCAACATTTTTAGTTTTAGAAGGCGCGTTAAGCATTAATGTTTCGTCTGAAAGAAGTCCTATTCTAGAATTAGTATTTGAGGTAATAGCAAAAACTTTAGCTCCGTTCTTTTTAGCTATACTTGTCAAGTCATAAATTGTTTGAGTTTCTCCAGAACCAGATGCTACTATTAATAAATCTCCAATACCAATAGATGGCAGGGTAGCATCTCCTATATGGTAAGCTTTAAATCCGAAATGTCCAAGTCTCATACAAAATCCTCTGATTGCCATCCCAACTTTACCTGCACCACAAGTAATAATTGTATTTGCATTAATAATTGTATCAATTAAGTTTTTCACCTCCTCTTGATTAGTTGATTTTAAAACATTAGATATCTCATTTAATATTTCTTTAGTGTAATTTTTCATGTCAAATTTGTATGTCAATAATTGTTATTTTAAATTCTTAATGTACTTTTTTATAGATTTTTGTGGTTTCCAGCCTAATTTGATGGTTTTTTCAGTCATTACTTCGGCTGAGAGTCTATTGCCCTTTCTTTCGGGTAACATAATAATTTCTCCTCCGAACAAATTGGCAATCTCTAGTATACTATACGATTCATCATTTCCTATTCCATAATCATCACCAATACCTTTTTCTCCTACAAGTATTAATCCATTTATAATGTCGTCAACATGAGTGAAATTTCTTTTTTGAGTGCCAGGGCTAACTACACCTAAAGGCATATTTGTTTTTTTTAATTCTTTGAATAAAGCGATTAGAGTTGCGTATTTTCCTTTACTAATTTCTCTAGGACCATAAACATTATAAAAATATGTGATTGCATATGAAATATTAAACCATTTGCCATAATTAATTACTAACTCTGTGTTTGAAGCTTTAGTCCACGCATATGGACTTTGATCTCTGCCCAATCCTCCATCGCCAAATTTTGTGCTACTACCGGCATAAATAATTTTAGCACCTGTTTTTCTGCAAAATTCAAGCACAGCAAATATTCCATCTTTATTAAACCTCCAAACTTTTTCAATATCGTCAAAACTTTGTTCAACCCTTGAATATTCACCTAAGTGATAAATTAAACTTGGTTTGAAAGATATTAAATTATCAATTTCAGATGTATTACCTCTAATATAAGTAACTCCTTTAATATGATTATTTTCATTTCCAGTAAAATAATTATCCAAAGAGAATACTTCATACATTCCTGAGTTCAAAAGTTTTTCACAAAGATGAGATCCAATAAAACCAGCACCACCAGTAACTAAAACTTTTTTAATCATATATATACTTATTAAATTTTAATATCATCAAAAGATGGTTGATAGATATCTTTGTCAGAAATTTTAATATCACTCTTTTTTAATTTCCAATTAATTTCAAGTGCTGGGTCATCAAAAGCTATTCCTCTATCAAGTTCTCTATTATAATAATTATCCACCTTATATGAGAAAATAGCTGTTTCACTTAGCGCAATAAAACCGTGAGCAAATCCTCTTGGAATAAATAATTGTCTTTTATTTTGATCATTTAACTCTATTGCTACATATTTACCAAAAGTTGAAGAATCTTTTCTAATGTCAACAGCGACATCTAAAACGCTTCCCTTGATTACTCGTACTAACTTAGCTTGTGCAAAAGGTGATTCTTGGTAATGCAAACCTCTTAAAACACCATAACTTGATTTAGACTCATTTTCTTGACAAAACTTAACATCATAGCCTAAAAATTCATTTAATTCATTTTCTTTAAAAGACTCAAAAAAATACCCCCGCTGATCTATAAAAACATGAGGCTCAATTATTATTATGTCAGGTATTTCTGCTCTACTAAATTTCATGCATTTTTTTCTGGTTCGCTATTCTAATTAAATATTCCCCGTATGCGTTTTTTTTAAGTGGCTCTGCTAATTCAAGTAACTGATTTTTTGAAATATAACCTTTAATAAAAGCTATTTCTTCAAGACACGCCACTTTAAGACCCTGCCTGTGTTCTACTGCTTGAATAAAATTAGAGGCCGCTAAAAGGCTTTCATGCGTGCCGGTATCTAGCCATGCATAACCTCTGCCTAATAAGTTAACTCGAAGATTTTGATCCTCTAAGTACTTCTGATTTACAGAAGTAATTTCTAATTCTCCTCGCAAACTAGGTTTTACATTTTTAGCAATTTCAACAACGCTATTTGGGTAGAAATATAAACCAACAACAGCATAATTACTTTTTGGGTTATTTGGTTTCTCTTCTATGCTTAAAGCGTTTCCATAATCATCAAAATCTATTACGCCATACCTTTTCGGGTTGTTTACATAATATCCGAAGACAGTCGCTTTTTGTTTTTCAGTTACATCTTTTAAAGATTTTTCTAAAATCTTTGTAAGACCTTGTCCGTAAAATATGTTGTCTCCCAGTATTAGACACACATCATCATTTCCAATAAAATCCTCTCCGATAATAAAAGCCTGCGCTAATCCATCAGGAGTGGGCTGTTCTTTATAAAATAATTTAATCCCTAGCTCACTTCCATCTCCTAAAAGTCTTTTGAAATGTGGTAAATCAATAGGTGTTGAGATAACAAGTACCTCTTTTATTCCAGCAAGCATAAGAACAGAAAGTGGATAATAAATCATCGGCTTATCATTTATTGGAAGCAACTGCTTAGACACGCCTTTAGTAATTGGGTATAATCTAGTTCCTGAGCCTCCTGCAAGAATAATTCCTTTCATTTTATGATTTTTTAAGCAGCCATACTTGACTGTATTTTATCTCCTAGCCCGTCTATAAGTGCCACATTCATCTGCTCGCAAATAGGTTTCTCTGGAATGGTATCATTATTTTGATCTCCTCCGTTAGCAAATCCTAATTCAAACTCCGACCCAAACTCCTCAGCGATCATTTTAATGGTGGCACATGCGGTTCTATCAGTATCAATAGAAAGAATAGCTTTGTCCACTGCTTTAATGTTAGAGACAATTATCATTCGTTCATTCTCATCCTGAAATTCCTTACTTCCATTTAACTCTCTTTGATGGTCGTTATTTACAATCACAAAAAGCTTGTCAGCAATGGCCTTTGCATTATTAAAATACTCTAAATGCCCTTTATGTATGGGGTTAAAGTATCCTGAAACGATGATAGCTTTTTGTTTTCTCATTATTAAAAAAGATTATTAATGATTTTTACTACTGCTGGTAGGTGAAATTTCGTTTTTGATAAAATTAGTGCTCCTTTCATCCCTTTCCAATTGAATAGGAGCTTTTAGCTACTACCCCTCTGCCGTCAAAAACTACAGTTTTTGAAAAGTCTAAACTTTTAAAAGCCTCCCACTCGGTTAAAATAGCTGTAGCATCATAACTGAGGTCTAATGTACTTTCAAAATCAAGTACCGAAATCTGCGCCTTTAAATCTTCTGTTTTTAAGGCATCCCAATAAAAATCAATATCCCTAAAAACAGATTCCATGGATACCATCGGATCGTAAATCTCCAGAATTGCTCCCGCTTTAAATAACTTTTCAGCAACAAAAATCGCAGGGCTTTCTCTAGAGTCATTTGTATTTGCTTTAAAAGCCCATCCTAAAATTGCAATTCTTTTCCCGTTCAAATAACCTCCAAAGTGATCAATAATTTTCTGAGCAAAACGATCCTTTTGATAATTATTTATTTTAACTACTTGATTCCAGTATTTCGCAACCTCATCAAGTCCATAAAACTTACATAGGTAAACTAGGTTTAGAATATCTTTCTGAAAACAACTTCCTCCAAACCCTACAGATGCTTTTAAAAAGTAAGGCCCTATTCGGTGGTCCATTCCAATAGCTTTGGAGAGCTCATCAATATTAGCGCCTGTTTTTTCACAAAGGGCTGAAAGACTGTTAATTGATGAAACTCGCTGAGCTAACATCGCGTTAGCTGCCAATTTAGAAAGCTCTGAAGACCATACATTGGTAGTTAATATCTTGTCTTTTGGAATCCAGTTTGCGTAAATATCCACTAGAGCTGATACACTTTCTTGACCGCTTTCGGTTTCGTCTCCCCCAATCAATACCCTGTCTGGTTCTAACAAATCCTGAATGGCAGTCCCTTCGGCTAAAAACTCAGGATTGGAAAGGATTTCAAAATGCAATCCATTTCCATGTTTATCTAAAATTTCTTTTATTTTTTCTGCTGTTCGAATTGGAACAGTTGATTTTTCAACTACTATTTTTGAGGTTTTCGAAACTTCCGCAATCGTTTTAGCACAAGATTCTATGTAACCTAAATCAGCTGCCATTCCCGCGCCTTCCCCTTCTGTTTTGGTTGGGGTGTTGACCGCCATAAAAATCATTTCAGCCTCTTCAATGGCCTTATCTACTTCTGTAGAGAAAAATAAATTTCTTCCTCTTGCCTTATCAACCACTTCTGCTAAACCGGGTTCATAAATGGGAAGGTTTTCTAAAGGGCCATTCCAAGCAGCAATACGCTGCGGATTTAAATCAACTACAGTAACTTTTATATCGGGGCATTTTAATGCAATCACAGCCATAGTTGGCCCTCCAACATAACCCGCACCAATACAACAAATATTTTTTATCTGCATTTTATTTTTTTAAAAGCCATGAAGA
>Ga0255753_1003059_pt1 | contig 17767 bp, 12 predicted proteins | sample 041ome_10_FD_179953 | JGI IMG/M metagenome (GOLD analysis project Ga0255753, IMG submission 179953) | Coastal salt marsh microbial communities from the Groves Creek Marsh, Skidaway Island, Georgia - 041412US metaG (version 2) | ecosystem: Environmental > Aquatic > Marine > Intertidal zone > Salt...
TATCAGTAAGAGATGGAAAAATCAGAGGGACCAAGACCCATTATCTAAAAGGCAATCAATTGTATGATATTGATAGATTATTTCAAAGTTTAATATTTTCTTACTATCAAAATAGATTCTCTTTGCCTAAGAAAATTATTCTAAACATGAAATCAATCAATCTCTCTTTAATCAAGCAAGCAGTAAAGCTCAAATTTGGGAAAGATATTTTAATCTCATCAAGTGTGAACTCAAGTATTAGAAAAGTTCAAAAATTAGGCGAATTAAATGCTAATCAAATTATTGAAAATCGCATTAATCAATCTGTAAAGTATTCATATGCCTTGCAAGATCTTATTTCTTACTTAGCTCTAAATAATAAAAACCCCATAATAGAAGGTTACGATGTGAGCCATCATTCTGGGAAGTATGCAGTAGCTTCCTCAGTAAAATTTTCAAAACTTGGGCCGGAAAAAAAATTCTATAAACTTTATAATATTCCTGCTCTTTACTCTGGGAATGACATCGGCTCTATCAAGAATGTTTTAGAAAGACGGATCAAGCGCTCACAAGAGAATCCTCTGCCAGATATAATCTTAATAGATGGTGGATTGACCCAGTTAAATGCAGCAATAGATACTTTTAAATTTTATGAGAAAAGAAAGCCTATTATTTTGAGTATTGTGAAAGGTGCAAAAAGAGTGAGGGCGACAGAAACTATATTATCAAATAAGGGGATATTAGAGATTCCTCTTGATAGTCCTGCTTTTAATCTGTTGCAGGAAATTAGAGATGAGTCTCATAGATATGCAATCACTAATAATAGAAAGAAAAAGAATAAATCCGTGGCATATTCCCTTCTTGACAAGGTGGATGGACTAGGTTCAAAGAAAAAAAAGATTCTTTTAAGAAAGTTCAAATCCATAAAAGCTATTAAAGCTTCTTCGGTGGAAGATTTATGCATAGTAGATGGAATAGGCGTTAAACTAGCAAATAAGATAAAAAATGCACTAGATGTTTAACATAAAAAAATTAATTAGCTCAAAACTGAATAAAATATTATCTAACTCTCAGGGGATAGTCTTCGAGTTCCTGTTTAATTTAAAATCAATGCTCTTAAAAACACCTAATAGAATAGAATTCTTGTCTTCAGAAGGGTACTATCAATTAAAAGATATATCTAATCCCACACAGCCTTTATTGATTTTTTACCACGAGCATCAGGCAGCTCAAGCATATGCTCGAGGTCTAGAGTTTAGAGCGACTGCCTTAGGCCAGTCTTATTTTCTTGATGAGATAATATTTGCAAAAGACGATCTTGTTATTGATTGCGGGGCAAATGTTGGAGATTTATTTTTTTGGTTTAAGCATCGAGGTCTAGAAATTAATTATTTAGCTTTCGAGCCTTCCATAAAAGAATTTAAATGTTTAAAAGAAAATATTTTTCCTCACAAGCCAGTGAATCAGGCTTTATGGTGTGAGCATGCAGATATAAATTTCTATCTAAACTCCCAAGATGCTGATTCTTCATTAATTCAACCAGAAGAGTATGATGAGGTTCAGCCTATAAAGGCTATTCCCTTGAACAGTATTATTACTTCAGACATTAAGTTGCTCAAGTTGGAGGCAGAAGGGGCAGAGCCTGAGGTTATTCAGGGCGCAGGAAGTAAAATAGAATTTATAGAGTTTATTTCTGCTGATTTGGGGTTTGAGAGAGGCCCTAGCAAGGATAGCACTTTTATTGAGGTAACAAATTATCTGCTAAATCATAACTTTGTTTTATTGAAGTTTTCAGAAAAAAGAAGGTGCGCCTTATTCAGAAATAAAAAATACTTTAAACTTGATGCAACATCATAAAATGAATGACACATAATTTTTAATTTATACAAAAATGATAGTTGATACCAAAAGTAGCATTATTAGCAACTTAGTTGAGCTTTTTAGCCATTTACCATCTCCTTATAAGATAAGGTGTCTTGCTTTAATTTTGCTGATGATAGTTTCTTCAATTGCAGAGATTTTTTCTATTGGAGCAGTCATACCATTCATAGCTGCACTCATGAGTCCCAGTGAGATACTCTCCTACCCGATCTTAGGAGATGCCTTATATTTTCTTAATATTGAATCACCTAAGCAGGTCGTTTTTGCAACGACATTAATATTTTGCCTCGCTTCTGTTACTGCTGCAGTGATCAAATTATATTACCAATGGGCGCAGGTAAAATTTTCTACGTCTATGATTAGAATATTTGCCTTAAAGGCTTATAGCAATATCATTAATTTGTCTTTTGAGGAACATGTTCAACTTAATAGCAGCAAGATAGTTTCAGGTGTCTTTCTTAAAGTTAATCACGTTTTTGTTCAAATTTTGGTACCTTGTTTTTCTCTGACAAACTCTTTAATCATGGCAGTGGGGATTATTACCATTCTATTAATTATCAACCCATGGGCTTCAATACTATTAATTTCTGGACTTGGTTTAGCTTATGGCATAAGTCACTTTATTCTCAAAGCAAGAATTGATAATCATGGGAGCGTAATTAGTTCAGAGCAAGACACCATTGTCAAATCTCTTAAAGACTCTATGGGATCTATCAAAGAGATTATCATGAAGAACACTCAACCTCTTTATATAGAAAAATTCAAATATTCTGATCGTAAATTAAAAACCTCACAAGCGTTAATTGAGTTTTATAAAATTAGTCCAAGATATATTGTTGAAGGAGTTATTATGATTGTTTTTGCTGTAGCTGCCTATTATATGCTTGAGGTTAACCAATCAAGTCAACCTCAGGCTTTTGCTTCTCTAACGGCAATAGCATTGGCAGGCATGAAATTATTTCCAGTTGTGCAAAATAGTTTTTCTAATGTTGCTGGAATCAAATCTTATAATTCTACCTTAAGCGATGTTTTAGGAATGCTGCGCTTACAATCCAATCAACCCCTATCATCACAAAATGCAGCAGTGCAGTTCAGCTCTTCAATCAATCTTAAAGATGTCTCTTATGAATATAATACTAATTCTTCTAAATTATTAAATAAAATTAATATGAATATTAAGAAGGGCAGCAAGCTAGGGATAATTGGTAAAACCGGGTCTGGCAAAACAACACTAATTGATCTCTTGATGGGATTGATAGAGCCATCTAATGGGGTGATAACCATAGATGGAGTGCCCTTAGATTCAACGCGCTTAAAAAATTGGCGATCAAAGATTGGCTTTGTACCTCAGGATATTTTCCTTTTAGATTCAACCATCAAGGAGAATATTGCGTTTCATGCAGATGAAACAGAGATTAATATGAATGCTGTTATTAAGGCTGCTAAAAAAGCTAATCTTGATGGTCTTATTGCATCTTGGAAAGATGGGTACGATACGAGGGTGGGAGAGCGCGGTGCAATGATCTCAGGAGGTGAACGACAAAGAATTGGCATTGCTAGAGCGTTGTACTCTGAACCGGAAATTTTAATTTTAGATGAATCAACGAGCGCCCTAGATGGTAATACAGAGGCTGAAGTTATGAAATCTATAGATGAGTTGAATAATGGAATTACCTGCATCATCATTGCTCATAATCCATCTTGCCTAAAAAATTGTAATGAAATTTTCGAGCTAGAGAATGGCCGTATTATAAATATTGGGTCACCAAGTCAGCTATTATAATTTCAGGAGCTAAGCTTTATTATGCAGATATTTATTAACACTTTAACTCTATCTAGAATTATTTCTGCTCCCATAATTTTTATTTGTATAGCTCACTGGCAGTACTTTGGGATTGCAATCCTCTTATTTGTCCTTGCCAGTATTTCAGATTTTTTTGATGGATTTCTTGCTAGACATTATCAATTAACCTCTGAGCTGGGGAAGATTTTAGATCCAATATCTGATAAAATTTTGATAGTTTTTGGGTTGATTGGCATCGCTCTTTATCTAGAAAGTTTCTACGTCGCAATTACTACATCTTTTATTTTAGCAAGAGAACTTTGGGTGAGCGCATTAAGGGAATTAAACGCAATTAATAGTAACTCGAAAGCCACTGACGTTTCATTTTTAGCAAAAATAAAAACTACCATCCAGTTTATTTCAATTGCAGGATATATTCTTGGTCTTTATATGAACCTTTCATTTCTTGTATTTTTAAGCAACTTTATATTATTTCTAGCTTTACTTATAACTTTAATTACTGGGTTTGAATATACAAAAAATTCATTTGGACTTCTTGCTCCTAAAGAATAGTTTAAGAGAATATGTCTGTATAATAGCCTCTGCATAATTTTTTATATATTTATGAATATAACAGTTATTGGGTCTGGTTATGTCGGCTTAGTATCAGCAACTTGTTTTGCTGATTTGGGCAATAATGTCATTTGTCTTGATCAAGATAAGGCCAAAATTAAATCTCTTCAAAAGGGTGACATCCCATTTTATGAGCCAGGCTTATCTAATATGGTAACAAAAAATATATCTTCTAATAATCTATCTTTTACCAATTCTTATAAGCAAGCTATTTCTTTTTCAGATGTTATTTTTATATGTGTAGGCACTCCCCAATACAATAATGGAAGACCAAACCTTAAATATCTATTTTCTTGCATAGAAACTATTGTCAAGCACTATAAAAAAGAAAATAAGAATAGGCTATTGCATTTATTTATTAAATCTACAATTGCGCCCGGAACTATCAAGAAAATAAATAAAAAAATTCAACACCAAGGTCTAGAAAAAATGCTGATAGTTTCTTCAAACCCTGAGTTTCTCAAGGAGGGTGATGCTGTTAATGATTTTTTGAAACCTGACAGAATAGTTATTGGTTCTAATAATGCTGAATCAATTAGAATTGCTGAATCACTGTATCGACCAATATGCTGGAAATCAAATAGGGTGCACATTGTCTCACCAGAATCAGCAGAGATCATCAAATATGCTTCCAATGCTTTTCTAGCTACAAAAATCAGCTTTATAAATGAAATAGCCAGACTTAGCGATGCTGTCGGTGCTGACATAGAGGATATTAGAAAAGGTATTGGTGCTGACGAGAGAATTAATCCGAGTTTTTTATATGCTGGTCTAGGATTTGGGGGCTCATGCTTTCCTAAAGATGTTAGTGGACTAGTTCATACTTTCAAAGAGCTTAAAATAGATTCCCAAATAGCAAATGCAACTCTTCAAACCAATAAAGAGCAAATTAATTATTTTGTAAATAAAATTAAAAGCTATTATGGCAAAGATTTAAAAAACACACAGCTTGCTATATGGGGGCTATCTTTTAAACCAAATACAGATGATATAAGAGACTCTAAAGCAATTGAACTAATAAGAATACTGTCTTCAAAAACCAAATCTCTCATGTTGTATGATCCGATTGCAACAAAAAATGCAAAATATGAACTTTCACAATTACTTAATATAAAATTTCATAAATCTGCAAAATCTGCATTAAGAAATTCTGATGGACTAGTCTTGTGCACTGAATGGAAGGAATTTTGGTCTCCATCATTTCGCGATTTATCGCTTTTAAAAAAGAAAGTAATTTTTGATGGTAGGAATATAATGGATAAAGATAGTTTAACTCAAAAAGGTTTTAAATATTTTGGAATAGGCAAGTGATATGATCTTATTGTTGCTTTAGTTTTGAATAAAAATTTTAAGCTAAACTTAAAAGACCTTAAATGAAATTGTCGTTTATAACTACTTTTTATAATTCATCAGATTATATCTCTGAGTGTCTTAATTCAGTTCAAGAGATAAGCTCTCAATATAATATTGAGCATATTTTAGTCAACGATGGTTCTACAGATAAATCCTTGGAGATCGTCAGCAACCCTAAATTAAAAAATATTATGATTTTAGGAAAGGATCATATAGGACGAGGGCCAGCACTTAACTTAGGTTTTGAAAATGCAACTGGAGACTATATATGTATTTTAGACTCTGATGACATAATTAATCCAAAATGGATTGATTTATTTTTTAAAAATTATATGGAATATGACCATATTAGTGTTTTTTTTGGTCAGATTGCTTCGAATTTAGAAATCTTTAAATTTTATGAGCCACCGAGTCAAATTTACGAAAGCGTTCTTAATCCCATAAAGTTACTTTTTTATAATCCCATCTGCCATTCAGGCACAATTTTAAGGCGTTGCTCTGTCGCAAAGATTAATGGCTATTCGACCTCAATAAAATCTCAGTTTGATTGGGATTTATGGTTAAGGCTTTCTTTTATTAATGAGAATTTTATTTCTATAGATTATCTCGCTGCATTCAAGAGGCTTCATTTAAATCAATCTTTTGAAAGTAGAAACCATTTTTTTTATACAATCCGTGGTGCTGTTCTTCAGCTTAAGGCAACCATGAATAGTAAACCAATTTACTTTTTACCTGTTATGATTTTTGCAATTATCAGGATCATATGGTCATTTTTTCCAAGAAAATTGAGAACATCAAGGTTGCTTGATATGTTAAGATGATATCCGTGGCTGGATGGCAGAGTGGTTATGCAGCGGCCTGCAAAGCCGTTCACGCCGGTTCGATTCCGGCTTCAGCCTCCATATAATAGAAATAAATGCAACAGAAACATCAATTATTTTTCTTAAATTCTGTTGTATCTGTTACATTTTTTTCTGCCGTTAGATTTTTTCTTAACTTATTATTTACCAGAAATCTTTTTCCAGAAGATTTTGGCTTGATAGTGATGCCATTACTCATATTTTCTTTTTTTGATATTTTTGTAGAGGGTGGCCTCCAATCAGCAATTATTAAACATAACACAACTACTCAAAATATTTTTGAAATACAGAAAAGGAGACTACGTTTCTGGCTTTCTTGGTCTCCATTAGTTCTAATTTTCTTATTCTTAATTGAAATATTTATTCTTGATTACTCGATACCAGTTTTGATAATCGTTGCATATGCACTCGGCTCATTTTTCAAAATATTTCAATATTTTGTTGAATCAAAATTAATTTCTGATGGGAGATATATCTTTACCGAGAGCATTGGTTTTATTGTTTCAGTTGGAATATACATTTCTTTAATAATTGGTATCAACATGAACTCCTCTTTACCTGGATATTATTTTCTGTGCATTTTGGCTTTAATGTATCCTCTTATTTATTCAGCTTTTCTTCATTTTATTCTTTCAATACATCAAAGCGATTCTGAAATTGCTAATAATGAAAAACTAAATACTTTTTCAAATAGTACTTTGAGATCATCAGTAATTGAATATTTTGGAAGTAAATTAGATGAGATTTCAATTGCATTAGTTTTAAACCCAAATATGCTTGGGCTTTATTCCAAAATAAAAGAGCTAGTAATAATGCTAGGAACTTTTGCTAGCAAAATTATTTGTAGACCATGGTTTTATTTGTCTTCAAGGTTTGAAAGCAAATCAGTTTTATATATATGGGCCTTGTCACTATTAATTTCAATAATTTTAGGAATTCTCTCAATACCATTAGTATTATTTTTATTAGGCTTAATAGTTAATATTCTCGGAGATAATTGGAGTGCAATGAGTGAATATCTTTCTGTAATAGGCATAATGGTGTACTTATATTTTGTAGTCACATTCACGCGATATACATTGCTAGGCCTTGATTTACCAAAAAAACAATTGATGGTAGATAGGATAATTTTTCTTGTGCGAGCCATGTTTTATGCATCTTTTGTTTTTATTTTGTATGATCCAACTACTTTTAAACTAATTAATATTTTTTACATTGAAATTTTCTTATATTTACTAGCACTTATTATGCAAGCTTTTTTTATGTTTCTTGTCTTGAAGTCAATATACTCATCAAATGAATCCTTCAGTGACAAATAATGGATAGATACTCAAACTTAGGTTTTTACAATTTGGTAAAAGTGACTTGTGCATTTTCTGTTGGAGTTGCATTGGTTCTAAATTCTTTTACCTCATTAAGGGGTGACGGAGGAGGGCCTTTCGAAGTCTTATTGTTGTCGTTTTTGATTATTCTAGGATTTTTTAAAGTAATCGAGAGATATAAATTTAATTTTATACCACTTATTGCAATAATTTACTTACTAGTAATTATGGCGCCCATAACATTTTTAAATTTATATTTTGATCAAATGGGCTCAAGCACTAGAACTCTTTTTGCATTATGCTTTGGTGCATTTGTAGGTTTCATTATAGCAAATACAAATCTAGTAGAGCAGAAATATATTGCACAAGGAGGAGCATCCGTCCTTATTGTCTCTTTTTTTCTTGCCATATATCTGGAAATTGATTTTTCTAACTTGCAAAGACTTCTCTTTCTATCTGATAACCCAAATCAAATAGCTCTTTATTCTCTGAGCATGATTTTCTTAATCTCCTGGAGCATTGAAAATAAAATTTTACTTGCAATATTTAATTTCTTTGCACTAGGTTATGGATTTTTTGCTCTATCAGATAGCTTTTTCTTTTCCATTATCATAATAATTTGTTTTGTTTTCTTTGGCCTCCTCATTAGAGGAAAAGCTTTTTCTTTATTGATGATTTTTTGGGCATTATTATTTGTATTAATTTATGTATTGATTTTTCCAGAAAACGAAATTTTAGAAAATATAATTTATTTTTGGCAGAATGCAGATGAGGGCGGCGGAAGACTTGCGCTGGCATTAAATGGAATCTTAGCTTATTTAGAATCTCCAATATTTGGACATGGTGCAGGGGCATTTTCTGGGGTTGACATACCTATGATGAGGTTTGAGGCTCACAATACTCCTATTGATTTCTTAACTATGGGAGGCATCCCACTTGTTATTATAGTTTATGCTCCATTTTTTCTCGCTGCAAAAGAATTGCTGCTTGACTCTAAGTACTTTATTTTGGGCATATTAATTTCGCTAATGTTTTTTTCATTTTTTCATTTCATAGGCAGGCATCCAATATTTTGGTTTGTTTGGGGTTACTCGATTTCTATATTCATGCATTATAAAAATTTTAATAGAAGAAAACTATGTGCGGAATAGTTGGAGAATGGAACCCAGGTGGCATTGATAGAAATAGTTTTATCAAGGGTGTTGATGCCTTAACGCATAGAGGGCCAGACAATCAAGATATTATGATATTACAAGAGGGTTATTTGGCTTTTGGCCATACTAGGTTATCAATTTTAGATTTAAATATTTCGGGAAATCAACCAATGATATCTTCCTCAGGACGCTATGTGTTAACTTTTAATGGAGAAATTTATAATTTTAAAGATCTTAAAGCCCAGATAATTAAAAATTCCCCTGGCACTATTTTTCATAGCACTAGTGATACTGAAATTATTCTCCACATCTTTGATCAATTTGGAATTGAAGATGGAATTCAAAAATTACGCGGTATGTTTGCAATTGCAGTTTGGGATAAGCTGAAAAATACCCTTTCCCTTGCAAGAGATAGGGCTGGAGAAAAACCTTTATATTATGGTTATATAAATTCTGTTTTATATTTTTCATCTGAACTTAAGGCAATTCAAAAACTAAATTCAAATCTATCAATTTCTAAGGAAGGTTTGAATATGTTTATTGCTCAAAATAATATTCCAGCTCCTCTTACAATTTACAAAAACTTCTTTAAAGTTTGCCCTGCACAACTTATTGTTTTCAAGGAATATCAGCAAATCTCTTCCTTTGATTATTGGAAGCCAACAAAGCCTAATAATAATTTTGACTCAAGATCATATCAATCTTCATCTGATAGATTTGAAAAAATTTTTTTAGAAAGTGTAAAGGAGCAAATGATTTCTGATGTTCCATTGGGCGCATTTTTATCTGGAGGTCTTGATTCATCAGCTGTAGTAGCAGCAATGACTGAATTATCTGACCAAAAAGTTGAAACTCACTCAATTGGATACTCGGATAATCACTATGACGAGCGACCCATTGCAAGAAAGGTAGCTGAGCATCTATCAACAAGCCATCATGAATATGAGTTTACGCCTGATGATGCATTAAATATCATACCTAAATTAGGAAGTATTTATTGCGAACCATTTGCAGACTCCAGTCAAATCCCAACATATTTTTTATGTAAGGAAACAAGAAACAATGTAAAAGTTGCTCTCTCTGGAGATGGGGGAGATGAGCTATTTGGAGGGTATAATAGGTATATACTTTTTAGTAAATTTCAAAAAATACTTAAAAAACTTCCTTTAAAACCAAGATTAATTTTGGCAAAGGTGCTTCTATATTTTGCTGCCAATAAGTCGACTTATAAGGTATTTGAGGTGACTGCCCGCCGTATTTTAAATTTAAAATTTTCATCAGAAAAGCTCGAGAAAGTCGCCCTTGGGCTTTCCCAGGATAATTTGCGTGAAATGTATTTTGTTTTACTGCAGCAATGGAACGCATCAGAGTGGCCACTGAAAAAAATACATTCCTCAGATATAACTTCTACGTATTCAAAACTTAATAATCATGAGATTAGTTCTTATTTAGATATGAGATTTCATGACTTTAAAAATTATCTCCCTAACGATATTTTGGTTAAAGTAGATAGAGCGGCTATGGCAAATTCTCTTGAAACAAGAGTGCCATTTTTGGATTCTCGTCTAATAGAATTTTCAATGAATCTCCCAGCCACCCATTTAATATCTGGAAATAATGGAAAGCTGTTGATAAGGGACTTTCTAGCTGGAAGAGTGCCCGATCATATTTTGAAGCTACCAAAAAGTGGGTTTGGCATTCCCATTGACTCATGGTTAAGAGGCCCATTAAAAGATTGGGCAGAATCTACTCTGTTTGAAAATAGATCCAACTATGATCCTTTTAATTATGAAGTATTAGATGAAAAGTGGAATCAACATATATCTAAAAAATATAACTGGCATCATCACTTATGGAGTATTCTTATGTTAAAATCATGGTCGGTTAATAATGCCATGCCACTCGATTTAAATAATTGACTCAGCTGCCAGTAATATAAAAATAGAAGACACATAATGTTTAAAAAAATTAAGAAATTAATCAAAAGCAACAGGCGCCAAGCTTTTTATGTTTTTACTTTCCCTATTTTGATAGGCATTCTAACTGCACTTTTTACTTCAAACCAATATACCTCAACTACTGTAATTTCGCCAAAAAGATCTAGTCCTGAGGCCTCTTCAAATGGGGTGGGATTTTTGGCTGCATTGTCTGGAATTGAGGATGAAAAACTCTCACCAGAATTAAGATTTGCTAATAATTATTTTTATTCAAATAAGTTTTTATCAGATTTTATAATACAAAATGACATCATTGATGATATTTTAATGTTTAAGTCTTATGATCAAAAATCCAAAAAAACTATTCTCAAAAACGGTAGCGAAAAATATTCTGTAAAAAATCTTTTCTCAGATGAAAATCCATTGCAAGGTGCAGCTATTCTTGATAAGGCGACTACAGAGTTTAAAAAATATATAAAGATGTTTCCTAGTAGGTCTGATCCTTCATTGGCTGTGCTTGAGGTAACACATTATTCTCCAGATTTTAGCTTCAGAATGTCAAAGGAACTAATTAAACAGCTCGATAAAAAAATAGCTGCACTTGATATCAGATCATCTGATAATCAAATTGAATATATTAATTCTATTCTTCCATCATATGATTCTATTGAAACTTCAAAGATACTTGGAAGTATATTAAACAGGGAATTTACTAAGAAAATCCTTGCCAACTCTTCTGATCAATATGCTTTTTTGATCTTAGATCCTCCTGTTTATCCAATTGCTAAAAGCAAGCCCAGACGATCCATTATTTTGCTAATATCAATTTTATCCGGCCTTTTTCTATCATCATTATTTCTAACATATAAATTTTTAGTTCAGGAAAATTACATAAAAATTAACTAATATATGAAATAAAAAATAAGTTGTTAGTTTAAAATATAAAAACAGGATCATCATGAAATTAAAGATTATAAGAGTTCTATCTAAGGCTTTGAATGAATTAAATATGCGTTACATTTCTTCATACTTCTTCTTTCTACTTTTTTTCGCATTAGCTTTAAACATACCCAACATCTACTCTCAAAACTCAGGAGAAAAAACGCTTGGTTTAAGTGAAGATTTCCTGAATTCATTACCTGAAGATGCAAGAACCGAACTTTTGGAGCAATTAGAATCAGATCAAAAGGGCTTAGAGGATGTTAACTTTGGGGTATTTTCTACATTATTGGATGAAAATTCAGCTAAGAAATACATTGATCAGGAACTGCTTGATCATAAAGACCATATAAGACCAGAGAACATAACAAGAGAATCATTAAAAGTTTTTGGCAGCAACTTTTTTTCCGGTTTCCCTACCTCTTTTATGCCCATTAGTGAACCATCCCTATCTTCTGATTATATTTTAGATAAAGGTGATACCTTAGCTGTCGAGGTATTTGGATCAGTTTCTATCAGTGAAACCAGTGAAATTAAAAACGATGGATCAATATCAATCCCAAAAATGGGTAAAGTTTCATTGGCAGGACTCTCTTTAGAGTCTGCGCAAAAACTTGCTTCAGATTTTGTAAGCTCTAAAAGTGCTGGTTCTTCAATAACTATATCCATAGATGCCGTGCGAGATATTCAGGTCGTGTTGAGTGGTTATGTTTCTGTCCCAGGTATATATACAGTTTCTGGAAATTCTACAGTTTTAAGTGCGCTACGGGTCGCAGGTGGCATTGCTGATGGTGGCTCATATAGAAAAATTATAGTTAGGAGAGCTGGTAAAATTATTAACGAGTTTGATTTATATGAATTATTGCTTAATGGAGATTCTTATAAAAATATTAACTTAAAAGTAGGAGATATAGTTTTTGTTCAGCCATCTTCAGATATTGTAGCTGTGTACGGGGGGGTAAAGAACCCTGCATTATTTGAAATAAAAGATGAATCAATCAATGATCTAATAAAATATGCTGGTTTTTCGCATAATGGCCAAAGCATATCAGAAGTAACCTTCTCTAGAAAGCAAGGAAATTTATTAAACGCATCTCAAATAAAAAGCGATTTATTTAAATCTACTCTTCCTAGCGGAGGAGATGAAATATTTGTTCCATATATTGATAATATTTATTCAACAGCTGTAAAAATTCTTGGAGCCTCATCAAGTCCAGGGATATACTCAGCCGATGCAGCAAATATAATTAAAAATTCTGAGAGACTTTTCAGCCCTTTCTCATACAAGTTAGGGGTTCTCCATAAAGAGTTTTCTCAACAATATAATAATTATTTTTATAAAATGTATTCACAAAATGATCTACCAAACCTCAGTCCAGGCGACGAACTGGTTATTATTGATCAATTGATGATTGATTATCTAAATTCTAAAGATTTTTATGATCTAGTAACAAATGATGGGGCTATTCAAAACGATATTTCAAATTGCTTAGCAACTCATTATCTTGATTCTATTAGAGATACATCTAGGTTTGAAATGATTAAGTCTCTCTATCTGTCCTTGATTAGCTCAAATGAGAAACTCTTAATGGACGAAGAAGTGGATATTCAAAGCCTGAATAAATTATCTGAGCAGCCCTCAATTCCAACGGCTAAAGGTCTATTCAAAAAACTTGATAAACCTCAAATCAATTGTATAAATATATATGAAAAAGATCCTGAAATAATGATTGCGCTTCTTAGGAACTCCATTTTAGTTGAAGGCAAGGATGTTAAAAGTGGCATATATCCAATTGCAAATGACACGCCACTTTCTAGTGCAGTGAATTCATTTTTTCTTTCTAAAGATTTTTTAACATCTTCAAGAATTTCAATTACTAGTAAAACAGAAACATCAACATATAATCTCAGCGATATTCAATCTATTTTGGTCTCACCTGGATCTAACATATCTCTCTCTTCTATTGATTCCATTGAATCTGCAAGAGTTAAAATTTCAGGGGAAGTTTTAAAACCAGGAATATACTTTATATCTCCAGAAGATAGATTAAGTGATCTCATCGAACAAGCTGGCGGATATACGAAAAGTGCATATCCCATAGGTGGTGCTCTAATTAGAAAATCAGCATTAGAGTTAGAAAAATTATTTAATGAAAAATTATATAACGAGACTATTAAGAATTTATCGTCATCAATGGTTCAGGGCGAAGAAATCCCATTTGAGGCAGTCAGTATAATTTTAAATGAATTTAAATCTATAAAACCTTCTGGAAGAGTGATCACTCAATTCAATACCACTCTTTTGGAAAAGAATATAAGCTCTGATCTAATCTTGGAGAATGGAGATACAATCTATATCCCTAAACGCTCTAATACTATTTATGTATTTGGAGAAGTATTATCGCCTGGCCCGCAATCATTTAACTCACAATACTCAGTTAAAGATTTTATTAATCGAGCTGGAGGATTAACTACTAACGTTGATAAATCAGCCATCATTCTTGTCCAGCCCAATGGGGAGACAAAACTAATCAAAATGGGACTATTCCCAAGAAATGATTTAATACTTCCAGGATCAGTAATATATGCTACTCGAGATTTTAGCAAATTAAATAATCTTAAGTTGGCTTCAACGCTTGCGCCAATTGTAAGTAGCATTGCATTATCACTAGCATCATTAAATTCCATTAATAACTAGTAATTAATTGGGAATATTTTATTTTGATATGAGGTATTTTATTTTACTTCTTATATCTTTTCCTTTGTTGGCAGATATTGATGATTACTATGACTATTTAAGGTCACCATCCCATTCTGATTATGGAACGATTGGCCTTGTAAATATGCCTAGTGCAAGAACAATGCCTGAGGGTTCACTAGCATTCCATTGGTCCAGAGCTCAACCATATATGCGAGGAAGCATTGTAGGCTATCCTTTTTCTTGGTTTGAGGCTCTATATAAATACACTGACATAAATGACATTCCTTATAGTAAGTATAAAGATTTCAGCGGGGGTCAGTCTCTGAAAGACAAAGCATTTGATGTTAAATTTGTACTTTTAAAAGAAAGTAATTATTTTCCTCAAGTTGCCTTTGGTATAAGAGATTTAGGAGGAACGAATAGATTTGCAGCAGAATATTTGGTTGCATCGAAGTACTATAAAAATTTTGATTTTACAGTTGGCTTGGGATTTGGAACACTTGCAAGCTCATATAACGGTTTTTCAAACCCATTAATTAATTTAAGCGAATCTTTTAGGGTAAGGGGGAATTCAGGGGAAAGCGGAACAGGGGGTAGCATTAGTCCTGACGCTTGGCTGAGCGGAGAGAAGGTTTCAATTTTTGGAGGTTTTGAGTATTTTTTTTCAAACCTTCCTAATATTAGGCTGAAGCTCGAGTACGATACTACAAATTATGCTACAGAGGGAGAGCGTCCCATTCTGCAAGAATCTCCTTTCAACTTTAGTTTTGTCTATACACCCTCTAGGCAATTAAAATTTCATATTGGAGCCGTTAGAGGAAATACTCTTCAGATTGGATTTACATATGCAGGAGCTTATGGTGGAAAAGATCCTCTAAAAATAAAAAGAGATCCAATAAAAAACGTCCCAAGAAAAGAAATTATAAAACAAATAAATTCCTCTAATGAAAGAGCTTATTACCTTACAACCCTCGAGCATTTGAGAAGAAACAATATTTTTCTGCAGTCTGCATCAGTTGAAGGCAATGTAATGCATGTTACGTATGCCCAAAGAGTTCATCAGAGTTATATAAGAGCTGCTGGCAGAGTATCCAACATCCTAGATCAAATTAGCCCTGAGGATATTGAAATCTTTAAGCTTTCATCAATGAACTTAACCTCATTGATGCACACTATTGAAATTCCTAGAAATGAATTTCGAGCTAACTTGGAAGATAAAAATACAGCTAATGTTCAATATGTTGCAAATGTTTATAAATCCAATGATTCATATCAGGATCTTGAATTTAAACCTATTGCAAAATTCCCAGAGCATAATTATGGTTTTACTCCAGCGCTAAGAAGTCATATTGGGGGTCCGGATGGTTTTTATTTTGGAGAGCTATATCTTCGAGGGAGCTCTAATTTAACTTTCAACAGAAACTTATCTCTCACCACAATTGCTGGATTAAGTGTTTCGGATAATTTTGATCAAATAAGGCTGCCATCTGACTCTATACTGCCACATGTTAGAACTGACATAGTGGATTATTTAAAAGGTGGAAGAGGCTTTAGCATTACAAGGATGCAACTAGACTATATTACAAATCCATTAAATTCTATTTATACAAAAATATCAGCGGGTATTTTTGAAGAAATGTTTGGAGGAATTGGCACAGAGATTTTATACAGACCTTTTAAAAGTGACCTTGCGATTGGAGCGGAAGTTTACTATGCGAAGCAAAGAAACTTTCAACAAATGTTTAAATTTCAAAATTATGACGTAGTAACCGGACATCTAAACCTTTTTTATCATCACTCTCCATCGAAGGTTCTCACAACTATTCGAGGAGGCAGGTTTCTAGCTAAAGATTCAGGAATTACGGTAGATTTTTCAAGAAGATTCAAAAGCGGTCTATATATGGGAGCTTTTTTTACATTGACGGATATCAGTAAAGAGGAGTTCGGAGAGGGCAGTTTTGATAAAGGCTTCTATTTTTCAATGCCTTTAGACATTTTTCAAACAAAATATACAACTGGTAGGACTTTTTTTGGTTTAAAGCCGCTTACAAGAGACGGAGGAGCTTATTTGATCAAGGGGCTATCATTGTATGGTGTTACAGATCAAGGAAGTTATTCTTCAATAAATAAGGATTGGGATGATCTCTACGATTAAAAAAAGCCTCATCTTAGCCATATTCCTCTCTTCGTGTTCTAGTATTGAAAGAGGGTTGCCTATGTATTCTTACGGATTTAAGCAAATAAAAGAGAGCTTTTTTTCATTAAATAGTATTGTTGTAGATGAAAATTATCTTAAAGAAACACAGTATGCATTTATACGCATTAGGTTTGGCAGATCTAGATCTGTAATCGCTGTTTTAGTAAGAGAAAAACAAAATATTTTAGAATGGGTTTCACAAGATGGAGTAAAGCTTTATACCTATCATGGAAAAGTCATTAGAACAGATGGCTTGCCAAACGATATTGAGTACTTTAATTTCTCCAGTTTTAAAGAAGATATTTTTCTTGAAAAAGACGATTCATATATTGTTAGTTATTACGAACCGCAATTACTTGATCAAACTGTTGTTCTTGAGTTTAGAAATCAAGGAAAGATTGATATTTCTAATCCAATATCTGGCAGAAAACCTATTGAAACAGAGCTTATTGAAGAATCAATTTACTTGCCCTCTATAAATTGGAAAAGAAAAAATAAATATTACTATAATAAAGATGGCATCATAGAAAAAACACGACAGCATATTCATCCTTTTTTAAGCCCAATTGAAATAGAATTTATAAAAAAATATAAGATCAAATAAGAGTTTTGTTATTTACTCATTTGGTATCTTTATTTGATATGTAAAAATGTGTGTAAAAAAAAGTAGACTATCCTTAATTTATGCATATAATCAACACATACATACAGTGTATTTGAAATAAAAGCCTATATAATTTAATAGTGAAAAAAGAATTATGTACCAATTAATCAAATTGTTTGATAAGATTCAAAAGTATTGGTTTCACTTTCATAACAAAATGTATTTGAAATTAAATTATCTAGGTAATTAAAGGAAAATAAGATGGCTAAATTAATAAAAAATAAATTTAAATTCCTGAGCATTCTCATTGCAGGTTTATTCAATGGAGCTTCTTATGCTCAAGAGGCAGACACAGGTAGTGCTTCTGGTAATGAAGATGAAGCAAAGAAAGAAGCATCAGGTAACCTTAGTGCAGGAGCTATTG
>Ga0255753_1003063_pt1 | contig 17753 bp, 10 predicted proteins | sample 041ome_10_FD_179953 | JGI IMG/M metagenome (GOLD analysis project Ga0255753, IMG submission 179953) | Coastal salt marsh microbial communities from the Groves Creek Marsh, Skidaway Island, Georgia - 041412US metaG (version 2) | ecosystem: Environmental > Aquatic > Marine > Intertidal zone > Salt...
TGCACGGATTCATCGTCGGACAAGCGAGGAAAGAAAACGGGAAAGAACCGATAACGAGCGCGAATTTGTTCGCGGTAGTTGATTCGTCAGAAGAGGAGGGAGAAGAGGAAGAAGAAGAAGAGAAGATTGAAGAGGAGATTAAAGAGAATATCGTTCTCAGAGCAGGGAGCGGGCGAAGTAGAAGACCGCCGACGCCTGAAGGCGCGCATCATCCTCCGCATTATCCTCCGCATAATCCCCCTCCGCACCATCCTCCTCCTCCTCACGCGCATCATCAGCACCACCAGGATCCTTACGGTCCGCCGTCATTCGCGAGAGGAGGGAGAGGCGGTCCTCCGCATCCGCATCCTCCTCCTCCTCCACACGAGAGAAGCGGGTCTCCCTCGGGGGAGTCCGCCGCCCATTACCCGGGCATCGACCATCATCTTCATCCTCATCCTCATCGGTCGCCTCAGCCACCGCATCACGGCGGTCCTTCCTCGCCACCTCCACACCACGGCCATCCACCTCCGCCTTCACATGTGCAGCACGATCCGTACGGAACGTATCACCCATCTCCTCCTCCTCCTCCCCAAGTTCTCGCGAGCTCGTATCCATCTCCTCCGCCTCCGTCGCCGCCTCAAGTCCAAAACGAAGACATCCCTTTGGACGTCATAGTCGGCGAATTCGCGTCCATGGGATTCACGCGCGACGAAGTCATGACAGTGCTTGGAAAAATGGAAGCTAGGAACGAGCAGAAGGAAATGAATTCGATTCTAGACAAACTCATGGCGGGCGAAGGCAAATTGTAAAAGTAATATCAATAAAACAAACACAACGTCATTAAAGTACAATTTTGCTAACCTCCACTAATATCCTAACTTTTCCGCGTTTGAGCCGAGCTCCTTCTTAACCGCCTCAAAATCTCCAATCTCGTGCTGACGCGTGACCGCGTAACACTTGTGCGTCGTAAACATCCACTCGGCGAATTTATCCGGCGTGTCGTACATTTTCGCATTTTCTCTCAACTGCTTCTCGGATTCGATTTCCCTCTCCTCTCTGGCTATTAAAGTTTCCTTGGACAATCCCGAATCTCTCGTCGAAACGAATCGGATTTGCGTGTCCTCATCACCATTCCCTTCTAAAGGCATCCCCCACACCCACTCAAACGCCGCTTTCACTCGTCTCATGTGAAACTTAGACGTCACCACCTCTACGTTTTTCCACCCCCTCGGAATAGCGTGCACGTACCTGGTAAAATACGCGTTACCGATGGTATCCATGCTCGACGTATCCTTCAAAATCTTCCCGGGATGGACGTCGTGCGTATCGATTAAATATTCTGCCATCATCGTCGATTCGTGATAAATAAATCCTCCTTTTTGTAACGGAGGTGGTTTATGCGGCGTCGCCGATCCGGCTATGCATATGTACGCTTTCTCGTTCGCTTTTTTATGCGCCTCTGCGCAATAGTCCAAACGCTCCAGGACCCACTCGGGAAGCCACAAATTATCTGGAGTAAATCCACCGGCTACGACTACGATTGCATCTAAGGACGACGACGAATTATTGTTCTCGTCGTTGTTGTTGTCCTTGCGTCGTTTACCTCGCATCCATCCTTCCTCCGTCCCGAGAGAAGAAGAAGAAGAATACGAAGATTTTGAAAGATATCGAAAACGAGAGTGATGATGTTTCCCGCAAAAGCTGCTCCTCTTCTTTCCCCCAAAAAACAAAAAGCTTTTCACACCGCTTTTACTGCTCCTATTCCTAGTGTTGGCACAAAATAACGCCGCCGCTGCTGCTCTCGTCGTCGTCATCGTTCTCGTTCTCGTTCTCGTTCTCGTTCTCCTCGTCTCTACAAGCAGAAGAGAAAAAAGAAGAGGCACACACAAACTACTAACGAACTTGATGAAAAATAAAAGCACTCGTGTCTTTTTCTTCGCTTTTTTTGTTCTTTTTTCCTCTTTTCGTTTGCCTCCTTTTGATCGGAAAATTCTCTTCACTCTTTTCTCTCTCTTTTAACTAAAATCAAATATGTTTGCTGCGAGATTGCTGAGATTGTCTTCTCCTTCTAAAAAGACGACGACGACGTCGTGTTCGGCGGCTGCTCGATGCGTGGGAGCAGCAGCGTTTGCGAATACTACTGATAGTCTCAGCGGTGGTTTTGCGAGAACAACAACAGCGCTTCTTCTTCAAAATCATCATCATCATCGGCGTTTTGGGAATTTTGCATTTTTGCCGGCGCATCAGAGGAGTACTTTTTCTTCTTCTTCTTCTTCTTGTAAAACTTCTTCTTCCGCGAGTTTCGAGGAAAAGGGAAACGACGACGACGCGAAACAATACCAATTACGGAAGAATCAAAGAAGAGGAGAGGAGCGTGGTGGTGTTAGTATTGGCGGAAGAGGAAGATTTTTAGGAAGGAGATCGTTCAGTGCGGATGCTGGTTCGTCGTCGTCGTCCGAGGAAAGTGAAGGCGTCGTAACGACCACCTCTTCTTTGTCTTCTTCGTCTGAGAGCGCGCGATTGTCGGCGATTTTGAGAGCGGAGATTAAACACGAGGCAGAATCGTACGAACAGTCGGAAACGGCGAAAGGTGGACCACCGGATGGGTGGACGCTGAGCGAAAGAGAAGGGGATTGCGACGTGTACTTGTCCAAGGAATTTGGCGAAGACGAGGAGATTTTGGTGCACTTTTCCGCCTCGGACGATCCGATGGAAACGGAGTACGGACGAGACGACGATAACGGCGTGGACGATGTCATCGACGAAGGTTTAGGCGACGAGGATATCGAGGAGGAGTTTTCTGTGACTGTTTCGAAGACTGGAAGCGGGAAACAGTTGGAATTTTTTTGCGTCACGGATGGCGAGTTGATTGAGATTCAACACGTTCAATACGAAGGTTTCGAATGGAACGAAGGAGGAGGAGGAGAAGGAGGAACCGGTGGTGGTGATGATGATGCAGAAGGCGAGGGTATTTTATTTGACGAAGAGTTTGACGACAACAACTATCCCGGGCCGCATTTTGAGGACCTGGATAAAGGCGTCCAGGATGCTTTTTTATCGTATTTAGAAGAGAGAGGAATAAACGCGGCGTTGGCGGATTACATCGTCGAGAAGAGAATAGATAAAGAACAGAAAGAGTATACGAGTTGGTTGGAAAAAGTCGCAGACTTTCTCAAATAAGAATAGTAAACGTGTGATGTAATATACTTGTCCTTTTATACAGGCGAGAGGCGCCTCGTTCCGATTCGTTTTCTAAAACTTGTTTGCTATTCGTATTTTTACAATTTTTCGCGAACCATGGCGGTACCGAATAACTCCCACGTTCGCTTTTCATTACCTCGCGTTCGTTTGCGCGCCGGTAAGTACTGTCGAACACATATTTGGATCCAGTTATCCGTGCCGTTGCTCCCATTCAAGAGCGTATGTTTTCTAGTTCTCAGCTGGTGCAACGTCGCCCTATTCGCGCTCAAATCGCACGGGGGCAACCCTCTCAAGAAGTACTTACCTTCCTCTGGCGATACCGTCACGCGCAAAACGCCCGTCGCGTCTTCGACTAATATTTTGAAAACGTACTCCCATTCGTTCGTGACTGGATTTTTCACGCACCACTCCTTCTCGTCTTCCGGCCAGAACTTTTGCGCTCGAACGTATAATCTGTGTCTATTCGGTGCCTCTTTTAAAAGCGCGGATCGAATCGTATCCCATTTCACTTGCGGATGCATAATCATGGTAACGTTTGGTGCATCCACGCCTACGTTTGGCGCCCAATTCGCTACGATATTAGCCTTTTGACGAAACTGAACTTGGTCCAACCACGTCGGATGGCCTTTCGCTTCAACCATCCATTTTGAATTTGCGAAGAAAGCGCCGTTTAACTGCGCTCCGTGAACACCCGCGGTAAGATTTCTTAATTTCACCCACTGCCCTTTCTTTGGCATCTCGTCGCTAAAATCAAAGCCTCGAATGTACACCGGAAACGCCGAGCCGTAGGATACGGCGTCTCCCATTTCTTCGAGCATTCGTCTCGTCGACGGCGGGAAATCCTGGCCTCGTTCGATGACATCTTGCGTTGGATTGATGTCTTGATCTATTGGAAGCCAATACATGGGCCCGAGCGCCTCCGCTTGGTTCGTATCGTCCACGAGCTGCGGAAAATCCGGCGTCGATAAACTCATCGGCGCCGCATCAGAACCGTCCCAAACGAAAATCACTTCCGGATACCCGTCTCTGTACCCAACGTCTAATATCTTCACGTGCAAATCGTAATTTCTTTCTCGCTGAATATCTTGAATCCTTCTGTCGTACTTCCCTAAATACGCAATCTTTGGCATTCCCAAACATTCCGGCGTGTTCTTCCACGCGATTAAATTTTCAATCCTTTGTTGATCCTCGTCCGTAAACGTTATATCATTGGACGATCTCTGCTTCGCACTATCTGCATCCACAATCTGCGCCGGTTCGCCGCTAAACAGAACGAAGTGCGTTTTCGAATACGCGTTCCCGTTCGTAAACTGGCCTATTTTCGCGACGAACTGTATCGTCCCTTCCTCTCTTCCTCCTCCGTAGTGTTGGTTATTTCTACTATTCGGTCGGTAAAACGACACCTCCAACCGATGAAATCGAATCACATCTCCAACCTGCGCTAATATCGGTAAATCTTCCTTCTTATTCGCGAAGCACGCGATTTCAATAAACGGTGGATTCACTCGTTTCATCCCTTTCCTCGGCTTCATCTCGTCCCCGTTATAATCCGAGTTTAACGATTCGTCGAACAGTTTGAGTTTTAAATACGTATCACCACTTCTCGTGATTTGAGGTTGATATTTCTCCGCGACGATGCCGTATACGTGCGCGCGTTGCGTTTTCACGTTCGTTTTCTCCTCGATTTGATATAACTCCGCCAGGGAGAGGTACTCGTACTTCCCTCCCGTCGCTCTCTTCGACGCCATTCTTATTCGATGTTGTTGTCTGTGCACAAACAGGCGTTTGAATTTTGAGACGAAAAGAAGAAGAGAAAAGTGAGGACAAAAAGGACGACGACACAAACAAAAAAAAACGAAAAATCAAAATTTTTTCACGTCGTGCGTCTTCACTTCATTCGAGCGCCAAAAGCAGTGGTGGAAGGGGAACGCGGGGTGAGCGCGGGGAGAAAGAGAGAGAGAAGGAGAGAGACAGACAGAGAGAGACTTTTATTGCGAGTGGTGGTTTTCGACGCTTTCTTTCTTTCTCTCTGAACAACGAGAAGAAGAAGAAGAGAGACAAAAGAAAAGAATACGAGAGAATTTTTAATAACGTTGGACGTTGGAGAGGCACCCGGAAGAGAAAAACGCTGAGGCAGTCAACATCATTTCAGAGAGAGAAAGAGAAACGATGAATACTCACGAAAACAATCAAAACGATACAAACGACCAGCACGAAAGAAGAGAAGAAGAAGACAACAACAGCGAAGAGAAAACGGCGTCGAACACGACGGAAACGCGATCGATTTTTACAGGCTCGAATCACACGTACTCGGACCACTCGAGTTCAGACGAAGATGAAGATTTTGCGTCGGTCGGAGACGAATGCGCGGCACGAAATATTACATCGGCAGAAAACAATAAAGAGTTTGACGGCGAAGAGAGCGATTATTACGAACCGAGAGATTCCTTATCGCAATTTTCTGGGTCGGACAGACACTTGGCGGAAGTTTTAGATCGACAGTTGAGCGCGATGGGCCAATCGTGCGCGGACGAAAACTCGTTAGACCCGGAAGACTTGAAGGCGCCGAGCGTACAAACCGACCCGACGAACCCGAACAACGATATTTTGAATTCAGATATGGATGAAAGCGTGAGTGGAGGCGGGACGCCGAGAGGGATAGAAGCGGAGTTGCGAGATCCCACGAAGTTTACGCTAAAGAATTTAGACACCGGGGCGGAATATTTAGTCGGAGAGGAAGCGGCGAACGCTTTGTTGCACAAGAAGAAGAAAGAAAAAAGCGGCGGCGGCGAGAGGAGGAGCGAAGACAGGGAAAATGCACCAACAGTGACAGACTTAACGACTGGGACAGTCATGTCTGTGGTGGAAATGGAACGGAACGTAGCTATTGAAGCGGTGACGTCGCCGATTTTGAACGAAGTCGAGAGGAGAGAACGGCTGTCGATGAAAGAAGAAGGAGGAGAGCAAAGCGAAGACGACGGTAAGACGAAGAAGAAAGGAACGAGTAGCACAACAGCGGACGTCGTCGGTGATAAAAAATCGACGACAAAACCTAGGAATCCCGGCCGGTGGTTGAAGAAACGATCGACCGAGGCTTGGAATAAAACGAAGGAGGTGAGTAAAATCGCGGCGGAGAAAATCGTAGAGACCAAGTCGCAGTTGCAGCATTCGCTCGAGGATCGCAAACAGGAGAGAAGAGCGCAAGAGGAAGAGAATAGCTCACACCACGCTCAAACTATAGTCAAACCTGGTTGCGAAGAAGTTGGTCAGTACCTCAAAGTGCACGTGAATAGGAAAGGGTTCAAAGATTTCTCAAAAGTTAAAGTGATTCAAAGCGTCAAAGGCCACGAAGGCGCCGTCTGGTGCATGAAGTTTTCGCGAACTGGCAAGTTCTTAGCCACAGCTGGTCAAGATAGAATTGTTCGCGTGTGGACTATACAGTGCATGAAATCAGAAGCGCCGGAAAATGCAGACGAGTCGGAAAATTACCACGAAGACGGCGAGATCAAAACGTGTTCGTTCAAAAAGCGTGGAGAATCGATGTTCAAAGACGTTCCGTTGCGAGCATACGTCGGTCACAAAGGGGACGTGTTAGATCTGTGCTGGTCGCACACGGATTGGTTGCTTTCTTCGAGCATGGATAAAACCGTTCGATTGTGGTACACGACTATGAATGAATGCTTGAGAATTTTCGCGCACCAAGATTTCGTAACTGCGATTGATTTCAACCCGGTGAATGATAAATACTTTGTCTCTGGGAGTTTAGACGGTAAGTTGAGATTATGGAACATTCCCGATCACAGAGTCGTTGACTGGGTGGATATTGGAGAAATGGTTACAGCGGCGTGTTTTCAAAGCGATGGTAAATGCGTAGTCGCCGGATCATATCGGGGGAAGTGTCATTTTTACCAAACCGTCGGCTTCAAGTTTGAGTATCTCACTTTGCTCGACATTCAAAATCGCCGGCAAAGAAATCCGATGGGCAAAAAGGTTACCGGCTTACAATTCTTTCCCGGTGACGATCGCAAGTTACTCGTCGCATCGAACGACTCGCGGTTAAGAATTTATGACGGTTACCAGTTGAAGACAAAGTATAAAGGGCATAAGAATAAGAATTCGCAAATCAAAGCGACGTTTAGCGAACGCGGTGACTTTATAATTTGCGGTTCCGAAACTGAGTACCTTTTTGTTTGGCCGACGGTGAATACTTTCATCCCGAGCGCATTTCATGGCGGATATAAAAAAGACAAACACGCGACGTACGAAACTTTTGCCGCACAAACCGACATCGTTACGACGGCTGTATTCGCCCCAGAAGAAGTCATCATGGCGCGAATGCCAGAAAATGAAAAGAGCGCTTATGTATCGAGAAGAAAGTCCGATCAAGAGGAGATTGAGAGCTTGCGAATACTAGCGGCGAAAGAATTGAGTGAACAAGTAAAACAGTTGCGAATGAACTCCGAGGGAAACGAGAAAAAAGACGATAAAAAGGATACTCCGGCGTCTTCGTCAAATAGCATAAAAGCTCAAGCGTCGAAATGGGCTTTGGAAATCGCCGAGGCCAAAAAAACGTGCGAAGCGAGCTTTCGCAAAGCCGCTGGTCTCGGACAAATAATAGTTACCGCTGGTTACAGCGGTGAAATTAGAATATTCGAAAACTGTGGACCACCTGAGCAGCTGTCGTCGTCTCAGGTTGGGAAGTCTTCAAATAAAGAGTGAATGGACACTGAATTAGAAATAAATCGTCACGCGCTACCAAAAATAACAATGCAAACATGTCGCTAAAACTATCGACTAAAAGTATCTAATCGTCATCCGGTACTAACCCGGTTCTAAATCTAAACCCACCGCTACTATCATTCTCTCGCGTTCTAGGAGTAGGCTCTGCAGACCCTGCGTTTATCCTTCGCATCGCAGCTATGACGTCATCTCTCCCTTCGGATTCCTTTGTGTTCGTATTCATCGTCTTTGCTTGCGGCGCAGATCTTGCGAGGCGAGATTCTAACGCTGCATTTGCAGCCCGTAAACCCATCTCTCGTCGCTCGGCATCTTTCAACTTCACACGAAAGATTGCAGTTTCTTTTTCCATTTCCGCGAGTAACTCGTGAATCGAAGTGATGAGCCGAATTTGCGCCTCGTCGATAACAACTCCGTCCTCTTCTCCATTCTCATCTTCGTCGTCGTTGTCCTCTCCGTCTGAAGTAGCGGCGCTCTCATCGGGATTATTATTGCTACTACCACCCGTATCGCCACTCGCCAATCGAGTTAAAGCATCTATAAGTTCTTTTGTTGTCGCGACTGCTTCGCTCGTTCTCGTCTCGCACACAAAATCTGCTTCGGACGTGGACATTTCGAGAAACTCGTTTTGTTGTTCTGCTTCTGCCGAGCGTAAAGACGAAGACACGTTTTGCTCCTGAGATACGGGTTTAGCTTGCACCTGCTTCAACCAGCTCTGTAACATTTCAACGATGGGAACGTCTCCACTTTCAATCAGCGCTTGGATCGCGTTCGATTGTCCAACGCGTCTTTGCATTTCCCTTCTCTCCTCGTTCATAGCTTCCGCGAGATTTTGATAGTATACCCGATCCTCGTTTGCTACATACAAAGCTCGCTCTAACTCTTTCGATCGCTCCAACGCATCCGTTTGCGTGTTCTCGTACAAGAATAACTTTGACTTGTATTCTAAAACAACTTCCTCCAATTCGACTACTTCTCTCGCTAACTCGTTCGCGCGTTCTCGAGTTTCGATATACCCTCGCCTTGAAGCGTCTCTGTCGTTTGAGATGCTCTGTTGAACGCTCGAGTGTAACATCATCTCGCTCGAAAGCTTGTTCAATTCGTTTTCCAACGCCGTACTTCTATTCTTCGCATTGTTGAACGCGCTCGTTAACGATTCGTTTTCTTCCATCAAACTTTCGATGATCTTTTGGTTTTTATCCATCCCGCGCTTGAGACTTAATTTTTCAGTCGTCAAATCGTCAATCATGTTTTGCAACGAGGTGATTTCGTCTTGCTCGAGCTTGGACATTCCGTTACCCGTACTAATACCACCAAACGGTGTCAGCGTTGAACCTCTGCCGAGCATATCTGAAATCGAAGACTCTCCTCCCATTTGTTCCTTCCTCCGTTTGGATTCTAAAATTCCCCTCTCAAAACTCGAGAGCCGTTGTTCTTCATTTTTATTCTTCTCCCTCTCCAAAAACTTGGAAAAAGAGTACGGCACGTCGTCGGCGTCGTCGTACCCATCCTTCTTCTTCGTCGGGCGGAAAATCGCTTCTAACTCGTCCATCGGCACGTCAATCGTGGCTTTCTTCTGCTTCGTCGGTGGAGCCATTTTCTTCTCCGGAGTCACGAATCGATTCACGTACTCTTCTGGATCGAAACTTTCATCCAACGACGACATCTTCTTTCTATCAATGTCAGCGTCCTCTTGCTCTTCGAAGCCACGCATATTCATCTTTACCGGCGGCGTCGCCTCTTCTTCCATCATACTACCCCCAGCCGCATTGTAACTCTCGTCGAAAGAAAATCGAGGCGGAGGCGGGGACATAAACGCCGCAACGCCTCCTTCTTCTTCTTCTTCCTCCATTCCGCGTCGCGGTTGTTCAGCTGGAGCGGCAGGTTGCATCGGCGATGCGTGCGCGACAATGTCTTCTTCACCCTTAGTATTACCATTACTATATCTTACCGCATCTGGTGCCATCGTAAATGCAAACGTTTCGGTCGTATTCGCTGTTTCTTCTTCTTCTTCGTTTGTCGTCGGCGTCGTCGTAAAAGTCATTTTCATCGAGTCGTCACCTTTTGGTTCATCACCATCTGCAACTAAAAATGGTGGTTTCGACGCCACCCTTTCCCCTAACGCGTTTTGGTGGTCCTCGTTCTTCGCAAAATTCAAACCAGAGATTGAAGAAACGTCCTTCTTCTCCTTCTTCGCCGCTTTCTTCTTTCTGTACGCGTCCAACTGCACCGTTGTCATGATAAGAAGTGAACACAACAAAACTCGTTAATAATTACATCCATCAAGAGAAGAGACGTTTGTGGGAAAAAAAAGAGAGAGAAACGTATGCGCGTACCTTGGCCCGTCCCGCGGCTTTCGCGCTGTTGTTGTTGCTACTCATCGGGCAAAAACGATGTAATGAAGAGAATACTTTCTATTTCAGACAAAACCGCCGCTCATTCTTTTAAATCTGTGATGCGTGCGTTTATGTGTGCGTGTGTGTGTGTGTGTGATGCATTCTTTTCTTTGAAGAATGGGAGACGAATCCCCTACTTCTTTTGCCCCCTCGGAGACAGACAACATCATGACGAACAAAAACAAGAACAAAAACAAGAACGAGAATAACATGAACAACTCGAAAGAAGAAACCGAAGGGAGGGACACGCCTCTCTCTTTATACTCCGCGATCGTCGGAGGGGAAGGGCAGGATTTCGTGGCGACGACGCTGAGCACGAGCGCGCAGGTGTGTGACAGGTTATACACGAGAGCGTTTTAGATTTCATTTCCCCATTTCCCCGGATTTTCAATCGTGTTGTCTCTCTCTTTGCTCTCTCTTTCTCTCTCTTGCGTTGGTACGATGATGATGAGCGTAATAAATTCTGATTTCTTCTTCTTCATCTTCTTCTTTTTATGACGAGAACAGGTCGAAGCGGCGGTGCAAAAAGTCCAATCCTCGTGCGCGTTAAAAAATGCCTCCGGATGCGAACAATACCTCGGCTTGTTGGATCAGTTGGAGATTTCGCGACCGCTGGCGTATAAAAACATCTTGGACGACGCGTCGGAAGAATTACTGACTAGGATTAAAATAGCACCGCAAGGAAATTTATTGAGTTTATTGCAAGCCTCGTTCCCGTTTATCGGCATCGAGGAATTGAAACGGATCCCGTTGACTATTCTCGAAAGATTGAGTCCGGTGCCGGCGAACTATTTGAAACTGATATCGAGGGATTTGAGTATTTTTAGGCAGTGCTCGTTGAAAGTGCAGAGACAGGTGTGGGCGATGGATAAGGGGACGCTGAGGAAAAATTTGTCGAGCGTTTTAGATTCGTACGGAGAGGAGAAGGAGGTTGTGAGGAGACACTCGTCCATCGAGGACGTGCAGTTGGCGCCGTTAGTCCCCGAGGAGGATTGGAGCGCGCCGAGGAAAGAGTCCGAGGAAGACTTGGGTGGCACAGGAAGACAATCGCGCGGAAAACAAGTAGCGACAGCAGTAGGGGCGTCGAAGATAGCGAATAGCAAGAAGAGTAGTAAAGCGAATGCAATGCAAGCAAGGAAAGAGGCGAGTAAGAAAGCGACGACGACGGCAGGGGCGAAGACAACGAGCGCTGCCGCCGCAGCTGTCGCGGACGTAGTCGACAACAAGGACGTGCAACCAAGGCGAATATTGCGGGGGAAATCTCCAGCAATTCATCGTTTACGTAAGGTTGTCGGCGATAACATCACGCTGTATAATGCCGTCGTCCGAGAGATCCGGACGAGGTATGCCAATACCGGGGATCCTTCCACGTGCGCGTTACGCTCGCAATTTCTCATGGCATTTCACGACGACGAGGTGCAAGAATTGTGTGAAATTGATCCCTCACACAGACTCGCGTGGCTCATGGATGCCTGCGTTCGCGACAGGTACTTAGATAATAGAAGATTATTAGAAATGGGGAACATTCTAGACTCTGCGGAGTTAGCCTCGAGGAACGACGTGAAGAATAAAGGCAAGGGGCAACCGCCAAAGAAGAAATTAAAAGTAAAGTTCACGTTTGGTGCTGCCGCGAAACCAACCGTTTCGGAATCAGACGGAGGCGCATCGGCGGTTTCTCGCGTTCAAAAGATTGAGGATGTGGTGGAACCAGCGGAAACGATTTTAGGGGACATGGGAATGATTTTACGAGATCCTCCGGTGTTTCACTTGCTTTTACACGAGACCATGCGCACGTTACAATTCGTGGTGAAAGACGAACGACAACCTAAAACCGATACGAGATTGAAAAAGTTGGCAAAATTTGTTTGTTTAGCGCTTAATTCAAGAGAATTGTTGCAAAAAGGTGATATGGCTGTGGTATCCGCGGTACCTCCTGAGATTTTAGGAACATTTTTCCCGATGCTCGCCGATTTAATGATTGAAAAAATGCTCTCGGAAGATTCCGACGACGAAGATGAGTCAGACGATGAAGAGGCGAAGGAGGTCGACGATGCGGATGATAATGGCTCCGACGAAGCTTCCGACGAAGCTTCCGACGATGAGGACGACGACGAGGATTTGGAAGAAAAGATTGAAAAACTGGCGGAGATGATTACAGAGTCACCGGCAATTCGCAAGTTTGCGCTCATGTACGGAATAATTTGCTTGAAAGCTCCGGATAAAATCTCCTGCAAAGCGGCGAGATTAATGTTTGAATCCGTCGCAAAAGCATCCAAAGACATCGACGTGGTTGATGACAAAGACACCTATCTCATGCTCGCTACGCGAGTGCGCGGTATGTGTAGTGTGAACCTCCCTCAATACAAAACAAAAGGCAAGAGGAAGAAGAAGAAGAAGGAAACGAATGGTTCGCAAAACCCTATGATTCCTTTCAGCTCTTCAAATCAGGTGTGGCGAGCTTGCGTCGGCATTGCTTTGACGAAAGCTTCCATTGGTTCGTACGATATCCACGAAAAAATATTGGACATTCTAGCGGAAGCGTCGAAAAAATCGAGACGAAATAAAATGTCAGCGGAAGAATTAGGCAAAGCTGTCGATAAGGTACTCATCGCGACGAAAAAAACGCGCAGGGTGCAGCGAAAGAAGAGAGAAGCGAGCAAAAATTACACGTGGGAATGCGAGCCGTTACCACCGGGAGCGACGGAGGAGAAGCCAGCAGAGAGCAAAGAAACCATCGCGTTGGCGCTTCGCAAACCTGGCGCTGGTTCTCAATCGCCATTCACCATGGACGATCTTCGAACGAAATATTCTGAATTCATGACGAATTTTGGCATAACCGAAAAAGAAGCGCCAGCCTTGTTCGCCTATTTGTCCAAAAAAGAAAAGATGAAGCGCAGTCGAAGTGGTTTAGGCATGACAAAGACGGGAGACGACGACGATAAGAAGAACGACAATCCCGACTCCGAGGACGAAGAAGAGGACGAAGAAGAGAAGAACAGAGAAGAAGATGGCGATACCATGGATGAAGTTACCGGAGACGACTTCGATAACGAAACTGGAGGAGTTGAAGTCAAAGACGATGGCGCTGGTTTAAAATCTCCCGTGATGGACTATTGAGAGAGAGATTTGATTTGAATCGAATCGATTCGTTTGTTTTCTCTCTCGCTTGAGATTTTGTGATGCGCTACTATAGTACCAACTGGTACATAAAAACTAACTAAGGTCATCTATTTTCATCTGAATCGTTTCCAACTCCTTGAAAAACGTAAACAATTCCTCTTTCTTAAACTCTATCGACGTCGTGTCGTTCTTTTCCATGCGAAGCTCCAACACCGCGGTCACTTCGTCTCCTTTATCCGTGTTCGTCGCCGTATTATTTTTACTAGTTTTACTATCATACAAACTAACCTGCGTTCTCCAACACGCGGACTCTAATCTCTTCACCATTCCAAACGTGCCTCTCGCGAAACTCCTCTGTAACTTATCTTTATCTTTCGAAAAAATCTCGTGCATAGAACTCGCCAACTCCGCGCCGCACTCGTATTCCTTCAATAACTTCTCTGCCAAGGCATCCGCCGTCCAATCCTGGCCAACTGCTTTTTTCAAAATCAAGATTGCATCCGTCGCCAATTGCTCGATCAATCTTTCGAGTTTTTTTTCCTCGTCGTCTGAGACTGTTTTGTGGCTCTTTCCTCCTTCTCGTGGTTTGCGGTCGTCCTCACCATCACCGAACAGTTTCGAGTGCAATCGAGCCATCAATTTTCCTGTTTTCCAATTCGTCAAAGTTGACGCAAGGTGATGTCGATGATACGCGTCCACGAGGTGGTCGAGAAACTCTTGAAATCTTTCCGGAGAAGACGAGGAGCACTCGTCGCAGTTACGGACGGCGCTTGCGAATGCAGATGAGGAGGACATGTGGGATGATTGATCGTTGATGAAGAGTTATTATTATGTGAGGACATTATTATTATTACCTATTTGTCCTTTTTATTCTCCTTGGATTTAGCGTACGCGAAATAGGCGCCGGCAACGCCTCCTAACAAGGCGAGTTTACCGCAGGCTTCGCCGAACGTCTCCGGCCACTCAAAGAATCCTTTAATATCGTCCATATTAGGGGCAATCAGTCGTAAGAACAAAGGTCTTTGGGGAATTAAAACGACGTTGACTCTGCGCTCGACGGCTAAGGTTTTCGCCAGATGTTCGCGAATGATGGTTGGCGAGAGCGTTTCTAAAACGTCGCCGCGGATTTGTTCCGTGTTTACATACATTTTGTCGATGTCGCCGTTCAAGACCGGTAAGAGTTGAGACGTGAACATGGCGTCCACGTAGCTGACCCAGAAAGAGTTTTCCTCTTTGTGTTCTTGGATGGATCTCAGTTCGACTTCCTTCGCAGTTTGGCAGTCTTCCTCGGTCGGTCCTTCGCTAATTAACTGTTCAATCTCTTCCAGGGCTACTTTGGAGAGTTTTTCTCCGCTTTTCGGGTCGCACGCGAACACAACCATTATATCGCCTCTGTAAGATTCGCCGTTCGCTGCGTTCGGGTCTTGGTACGCGAACGAGGTGTTGGCGGCACAACTGTATATTTCGCCTCGTTCGAATCGCAGGCGAGCGAGTAAGCGGCGCTCGATGATGGCGGCAGAAATCACCGTGAGAAACTTGCTTCGAACTATCACCTGAGAGCCGGCTAAAGTTGGACCGTTGAAGTCCTCACCTTTTGCGATCGCTGCTTGCTTTAACTTCGCGTCTGGATTTTCAATCATCACCGGAAACGTTAAACTCGCCACGCCTTGATTTTCAATCATTTTCAATCGCACCCGTTTACTGACTGTTTTCTTAGGAAACTCAAACGGTGCCGGTGTGACTCGAGAGAGTTTCTCTTTCGAATCTATCGGGCGCGGAATAGAACCTATGTACTTTTCCAATAAAGGCAAAATCTTTTCTATATCGAACGCGCCGACGAGAACCATCGTAAAATGCGAAGGGTCCACGAAACACTCGTTGAAGTATCTACACGCTTTCTCCGCGTCCATTTTCGCGAGTGTTTTGAGCGTGATAGGTTCTGAAAGATACGAGTTGCCGTACGTCAAAGCGCGCTTGATTTCTGCAAATACTTTCATCGGGTCTCTCTTTGCATTCTTCACCAGCTCTCTTTGTATTTCGCGCAAAACTTCCAAATCGTCCTCGTTGCACTGATTTTCCACATTGTTGGAGAAGATCAGGTGCGTACACTGCAAAAGCACATCGATGTGATCTGGCGACGTTTCGCCAACGATGGATCTCTTATACGTACCTATATTTGGAACAACGTCGACTCTTTTCCCCGCCATGGCGTCGGAGAAAACTTCCGGTCTGTATCCAAATACGCCCAATTCGCGAGCAACAGTACCCGCGAAGATCGCGTCCTTATATTTTTCTTTTGGGACTTCCGATAATCCACCTCTGGCGACGACGCGCATCAAGACTTGGTCGTCCAAAAAGTTCGTGCTTTTCAACGCTATTTTTATGCCGTTCTTCAGAACAACTTCGGTTACGTCTGAAATTGAATGCGTCCGCGTGGATGCTATCGCCGACTCGCCTTCTTTCAGCGGTTGCGGATCCGCCATCAAACGCTCAGGAACGACGAACGTTTCCGAGTTTTCTTCAATTTCTCCGCGTCGCTCCTTTTCCGCCACTCGATTCACTGCTTCCCGTAAATCGTCTTCATTTGTTTTCTTCCTACCTTCCTGTAATCGAATCATGCAGCTTTTTGACACGCTCACTTCTTGCGCGTATTGAAAGACATCCTCCAAGGTGACTTTTTCTATGCAAGCGATAGCCAGAGACGCTTCTAATCCTGCACCGATGACCATGTCGCCGCGTAAGAAGTGTTGCACCAACTCATCGCGAGCGTCCGTGCAATACGTTTGATCTCTTTCCACATACAACTGTTCCATATCCGCTATTTGATTTAACTTGGCGATGCGCAATTCCTGCGCGCTGAATCCAAACAAGCGCGCTCTCGAGACTTCAGTCAAGACGCTCTCGAGTGCGTCTTTCACCTTGCTCGCTTCGCACGTCATTTGTACGGATAACAAAGCGCTCGTTCGCGACAAATGTTCAGAAGCGATGCCGGCGCTAAAAAAGTTTGGTTTCGGTCGTCTCATCAGTTTGTACAATCGATTATCCAAACACAATTGGTAACATTCTTGAACAGTTTGTTTGAAAAAATCTTCCGGAGTCGCGATTGGTTTTTGTTCCACGTGAAAGGTTGCGTTGACTACCGTGTTCGATAATTCGCGATCTACGTGACAGCACACGCGCGGTTTTGCGTGTTCTGGAAATGTCGGTCGAATAAATTTCGGCGGCGCAGGAACGTGCTCAGCCGGCGCTAGCGGGGAAAACAATCTGATAATTTTCTCCTTCACCACGCCTACGTCCTCGAAATCGCCGGTGACGATAACTGCCATGTTCTCCGGTCTGTACCACTTGTGGTAAAAGTTACGAAAGATTTCTCCGGGCGCTTTTCGAATAACCTCTTCCGTGCCAATCGGTGAGCGATCAGCGTATAAGCTCCCTTCACACAACGCTTCCCAATACGCTTGCGCTGCTCTCCCTCTCGCGTCTCTTCCCGATCTCCATTCTTCTAACACCGCACCTCGTTCGTTATCGACGTCTTCGTCGGAAATCCGCACTCCCCTCGCAAACTCGCTAAATATCTTCAACGACTCCTCCAGTACGTTCATATCGTCGATAGGTACGGTCAACTCAAACACCGTCTCGTCTGAACTCGTGTACGCGTTTTGACACGCCCCAAACGCGGCGCCGACCGATTCCAAGAAATTCACAATCTGAAACGTTTCGTACGACGTCGTCGCGCGAAACGCCAAGTGCTCAACAATGTGCGCCACGCCTCGCTCTTCCTCGTTCTCAAACACAGATCCAACGTCTACGGCTAATGCTAAAGCCGCTCGCTTTTCCGGTTTCTTACACTGACCGACGAAGTATCGCAAACCGTTCGGCAATCGACCTTCCTCGACGCCGAGTTTATCGAGCGCGCCAGTCGCCTCGTCCTCTTCTCTTTTCAGAGGAGGACCTAACGGTAACACCGTTTTAAAGTGCTTCTCCAAATCGTACTTTGGTATCGCGTTCGCATCTTCTTTCTTCTTCGTCGGTGTCATCATTCTCCCCGCGCGGCTGCTGCTCTCCTCGCTCTCATCATCATCACGTGAATAACTCCCAGATTTCGTCAGGACGTCTTGACTTAACTTCCTCGGCGGCGACGGTGAAAAGAGCGTCGATGTTGTCGTCGAAATCGATTCGTTGTTATTATTTACCAGAGAAGGAGGAGGAGGAGACCGTGGTGGCGGCGGTGGTGGTGGTGGTGCCATCGGAGGAGGAGGAGGAGCGTGGATGCTAAAAGCGGACGATGATGATGATGATGATGATTCAACTTTCCCG
>Ga0255753_1003074_pt1 | contig 17710 bp, 16 predicted proteins | sample 041ome_10_FD_179953 | JGI IMG/M metagenome (GOLD analysis project Ga0255753, IMG submission 179953) | Coastal salt marsh microbial communities from the Groves Creek Marsh, Skidaway Island, Georgia - 041412US metaG (version 2) | ecosystem: Environmental > Aquatic > Marine > Intertidal zone > Salt...
GAACACGACTAAAGTTTTCTGGTCCATATGCACTAAATTCAAGTACTGGCGGAGGTGTGCCACGCTCGGGATCTTCTTGTCCAAAGTTCATTTTTGTAACAACACGTAAAAAGTGCAAAGCACCCAGTAGATAGTCTACATCTTCTGTTGATTGCTGTACAAAGTTTGCAGTTACTTGTAGCATAGGTGCGCTACTGTGTGCAAAAGCATAAGGTTGATAATTTGTATGAGTTAAATCATATTTGTTATACGCAACCTGTGTTTGTGTTGTAATAACTGGAGTATATGGAAATAATATACCACCTTTGGTTCCAAGAACACTTCCTGGTCCTTGTAACGCCTGGTTGTAGCCTGATTTACATACTAGTCTGGCTCTGGTATCTGCCATTTTATGTTCTTCCTAATTTTTTATCCATGATTGTCATCACGTCTTTGTCAAAACTTCCAAATAGATCAACAATAAATGCCTGTGCTTGTTCATCATTTAATGTTGCATATTGTTTGCGTAATTCAGTAGCACTGGTTGCTGGCTCGCCCAACACTTTAAATTTTTGTGTGGGGACAACTTCCAAGTAACCATGCTTGTCGAATGTTTCTTTGTCATTTGTATTGTGCTGATAATACGTTGGTTCCCCGTTTTTCTTTAATCCCACTTTAAAGCGTGGATTGCCTTCTTCCATGTCTTTTTTACCAACACCGAATACTGCGGCAGTATTACTGGGATCTAAACGGTCTAAAATTTCATTTGGTACATATGGCTGTTTGGTTAGTACAATGCTACTTGCTGGAACACCAGTAAGCATCATCATACGCTTCTTATCATCAAATGAGAAGGGTGATCCTTCTTCTTGTTTGTCGCTAGTAGCGATGAAAACCGCATCATATTTGCTCGCTAAATAGTCGTATACAAACTTGTGACCCTTGTGAAAGGGGTGAAAACGACCAGGGTAGATAGCAACAGTGCGATTAGCAACAGCTTCATTAAAAATTTCACATATCAGCATAATATTATCTCCACAACTATTTATACACTGAAAAAACTGGTTTTTTCTGATTGACTTGTTGTAATATTATTGCTATAATTATGATACATAAGGAATAATCTATGCCAAAAAGACAAAACTATTTAAATAATAAAGAATTATTAAAAGAAATTCACAAAAGCAAAATGAGTTTTTGCTACTTGGAAGATAAAAAATATTTTCTAATTGACGCAATTATCCACGACATGAGTGATTTGACTGACACAGTTATTGCAGAAGCAAAACAAGTACGTGCAGATCGCCTGGCAAATGAACGTCATGCTGCAGACTTGGCAGTGTGGGAATCAACTCCAGGAAAAAAAGCAAAAGACAAACCACGTTTGATTACATATAAATTTGATGGCAGTGAAATTCCATTGGAAGATATAGTTATACGTATAATGACTTTTGAACACATTCCTGAAGAACCCGGACGCAAAAATAAACCCAAGTCAGTAGCTGATCATCATTCCAAGTGCAACTTTCCTCCATACAAACATCTTGCCTGGAGAAACGGCAAATGGGATGAAGTTGCACGTAGTCACTGGCGTGGGGACTTGACAGAAGGCAAATTTAGTGTTACAAAGGGTAAGATTACTGAAAAGCTGGCAAGTATGATGATTATGCTTTGCCATCGTTACAGTATGCGAAGTAACTGGCGTGGTTATACGTATGTTGATGAAATGCGTAGCCATGCACTGGTGCAACTGTCGCAGATTGGTTTGTATTTTGATGAATCAAAATCACAAAACCCGTTTGCATATTACACAGCGGCAATAACCAACAGTTTTACTAGAGTACTAAATTTGGAAAAACGTAACCAGAACTTGCGTGATGATTTGTTACAACAAGCTGGCCAAACACCGAGCTTTACTCGTCAAATTGAAGACGAGACGGCTCAACGTAAGGCACGTGAGGAAAAAGAAACAGAGTATCACGAAAAAATGGAACAAGAAATGAGAGACGCAGGATACAACGTAATATGAGTCAATTTTTTAACAAAGTTGCATGTTTTACAGACATTCATTTTGGTAACAAAAACAATAGTAGGCAACACAATGACGATTGCGAACGGTTCATATACTGGTTTATTGAGCAAGCTAAAGCTGCTGGCTGTGAAACTTGTATATTTTTGGGCGATTGGCATCATCATCGCAGTAGTGTTAATGTTAGTACACTAAACTATACTGTGCCTAATATTAAACGACTAAGCGAAGCATTTGAAAATGTGTATATGATCATGGGTAACCACGATCTATATTATCGTGAAAAACGTGAAATTCACAGTGTGCCGTATGCAGACTTGCATGAAAATGTACACATTATTAATGATAATATGATTGAACGTGATGGTGTTACACTTGTGCCTTGGCTAGTGGAAGAAGAATGGAAAAAGATGACAAAGCTGAAAAGCCGTTATGTCTTTGGTCATTTTGAATTACCAAACTTTAAAATGAATGCTATGGTCACAATGCCAGATCATGGCGGACTTAAAGCAGAGGATTTTACTGGTCCTGAATATGTGTTTAGTGGACATTTCCACAAACGACAGTACAACAAAAATGTTCATTACCTAGGCAGTCCCTTTGCACACAACTATGCGGATGCATGGGATGATGAGCGTGGTATGATGATACTTGAATGGGATGGCGAACCACAATATATTAACTGGCCTGATGGTCCCAAGTATCGTACACTGCCATTGAGTAAGCTCATTGATAATCCAGATTATTATTTGAGCGAAAATACGTATTGTAGGGTAACACTGGATGTACCCATCAGCTATGAGGAAGCAAACTTCATTAAAGAAACATTTGCTAAACAATATAAACTCAGAGAAATTGCACTAATGCCTGCTAAAAAAGAAGAGCATGCAACAGACTGGAAGACTGACAATGAAATAGAGGTTGAAAATGTGGACCAGATAGTGTATAATCAATTAAAAGCTGTTGATAGTGATATGATTAACAGCAAAATGCTAATGGATATCTATGCAAACCTATGATTAATATTAAAAACGTAACCGTAAAAAACTTCATGAGTGTGGGTAACGTTACGCAAGCCGTACGGTTTACTGACGCAGGACTGACACTTGTACTGGGGAATAATGTGGATTTGGGTGGTGATGGTAGCCGTAATGGTACTGGTAAAACCACAATTATTAATGCACTCAGCTATGGACTATATGGCACTGCACTAACAAATATCCGCAAAGACAACCTAATTAACAAAACCAACAACAAAGGAATGTTGGTTACAGTTGATTTTGAAGTTGACGGAATGGAATATAGAGTAGAGCGTGGACGTAAACCTAATATTTTTAAATTTATGGTTAACAACCATGACATGTTGGAAAACGGAACTGATGAAGGTCAGGGCGAAGGACGTTTAACACAACAAGAAATTGAAAAACTGTTGGGTATGAGTCATACTATGTTTAAGCATATTATGGCATTAAACACTTATACCGAACCGTTTTTAAGTATGCGGGCAAACGATCAGCGAGATATTATTGAGCAATTGCTGGGTATTACTATGCTTAGTGAAAAAGCCAATGTACTTAAAGATCAAATGAAAGATACCAGAGATGCTATCAAGGAAGAAGAATATCGCATTAAAGGGGTAGAAGAAGCAAATACGGCTATTTCCAAAAGTATTAAAGATCTGGAGCGCCGCCGTAAAGTATGGGAAGACAAGAAAGCAAGCGATATTGTAGCTTTTGAAGAAGCAATTAACGAATTAGAACATTTGGATATTGAAGCTGAATTAGCGGCACATGGTGAGCTAGCAGTGTTTCATGTTAATTTACAGCGCCGTACTCAATTAGAGGACTGGATTAGCAGTATTAATTTTGACAATGCTAAACAAGAAAAGCTAGTTGAGAAGCTAGGAAAAGAAATCGCATTGCTGGTTGATCACAAGTGTCATACTTGTGGACAAGAACTGCACGACGATAAACAAGAAGAAATTCTCAAATCAAAAGAACTGCAAAAAACAGATGCAGCTATGCAGGTATTAACAAATGATACACAGTTGCAAGAGCATCAGATTGCATTAGATGCGCTAGGCGCAGTAGGCTCAGCACCAGTAACCTTTTATGAAAATGTGAACGATGCGCACGATCACAGAAATAAAGTGGTGCAACTTCAGGCACAATTGGCTAACAAACAGGCAGAACAGGACCCATATACAGATCAAATAGAGGCACTACAAAACGAAGGCTTGCAAGAAATTTCCTGGAATAAAATGAATGATCTTAATAATCTACGTGATCATCAGGACTTTTTGATGAAACTGCTAACTAATAAAGACAGCTTTATACGTAAGCGTATTATTGAACAAAACTTATCTTACTTAAACACACGACTTGGCTATTACTTAACTAAACTAGGCTTACCACATGAAGTACAATTCCAACCAGACTTAACTGTAGAAATTACAGAACTTGGTCGTGAATTAGACTTTGACAACTTATCTCGTGGCGAACGTAACCGACTTATCCTTGGCTTATCTTGGGCATTTAGGGATGTATTTGAAAGTATGAATACACCTATTAATTTTATGGCAATTGACGAACTAGTAGACTCAGGCATGGATAGCAACGGTGTAGAATCATCGTTGGGCGTACTGAAAAAAATGGTACGTGAAAGGAATAAAAACGTTTTCTTGATCTCACACCGTGATGAACTTGTAGGGCGTGTTAGTAACACACTACAAGTATTAAAAGAAAATGGTTTTACTACGTTTAATGCGGATACAGATTATGTCGAAGAATAAAAAAAATGAATATAATCAAACAATTACATTGACAGACCCTGATACAGGTGCTACATTAAGTATACCAGAAAGTAATGTAACTACATGGGACGACGATTACATTACCATTACCAGTGATGACACAAAAACCATTACACTTAGTGATTATGTTAATAATGATTTTATTGATTACAGTGATTTAACTACAATTTATGAACGTCCCAATGAAAAAACTATTAGAAAAAAATATACAGGACACAAAAAGATAGATGATATCAGCGATATTGGTATCCATACATTAGAAAAAATGAGTAAACGTGGCGACAAGTGATTGGCAGTACAATGGGCAAGTAGTATCAGAACTTCCAGAATCATGTGTAGGCTTCGTCTATCTTATTACAAATATAACCAATAATCGAAAATACATTGGCAAAAAATTAGCTCAATTTAAAAAAACCAGACCTCCTCTCAAAGGCAAAACACGTAAAAGACGTACAACTGTTGAAAGCGATTGGCGCACATACTGGGGCTCAAGCGAACATCTAAATGCAGATGTTGCACAACTTGGCGAAGATAAATTTACTCGTGAAATACTATATTATTGTGAAAGCAAAGGCGAATTATCTTATCTCGAAGCAAAAGAACAATTTGATCGCGGCGTATTAGAAACAGACGAATATTACAATGGCATTATAAATGTAAGAGTTGGTGGCAGTAACATACTGCGTCAACGACTATTAGAACACCGCAAAACCCTGGCTATTAAATCTTCTCAATAAAATTATCATAGCAACCGTGTTTGGTCGAGGCTCCTCGACCCACCAAGATTCTGCCGAGGTAGTGCTCGTCGCCGATGGAGTGGTGTGTTGCAGTCAATGCGTTGGTTTGACAAACCAAAATGAGTGAGCTCTCCTGAACCATTGGAACTCACGGGTAGTAGATTGGTCGCTACATCTGGCCATCTATGTTCCTGCGTTGTAAGCAGATTGTAAAAGGGTACCGCACAACCGCCCTTGCCTTGCGTTATAAAGGTTTATCGAGATGTAGTGTGATGTGGATAACGGGCAAGTTTTCTTCTGGTCATGCCTAGCCTTAATCAGGCTAAGTGTGACTAGACTTCATGGCAAGTTAAAAAAAATTATTCCTTAATAAAAAAATGATTTATGAACGAAGTGAATAAATCCGTTGTCGTTAGACAACGTGAACATGATAGTTAAAGCATTGCTTGCTCTTTAATTCCTCTATCCTGTTTGATCTTCTTAACAATAATTTCTTCTAGTTCTTTATATTCAGATGTCGGCATCTGTAATAATTGATCATAGGTAAACGATCCGTTGCTATATGCAGCGGTTTCCATTAAGTTCTTTTGGAATCGTTTTCCCTGGGCAATTAAGTTTGAAGTATATTCATGTAACTCCTTAGGAGTCATCTTAATTGCCCTTATGTGAAAAAAGTTATAGGGTCCAGATCAATAACAGTTTTGTAGTCTTTTGTGCAACCAGCACATTTAATAGTGGTGTCACTCTCAATTTGTGCATTTCCCAGTGTCTTGATTAAATTAATAATCTTTTTATAAGTAGCACTGTCCATGTTGTTGACCCATTCATAAATGTGGTTTGTCTCGGCCACTTCAGTCTTTTTCTGATTTTCATCAGTTAATTCAACTTTTAGGATATTACTTGCACAAAGTTCTACAGTAATGCCTGTTGCAGCAGCTAAGATAGTGTTGAATAATTCAGCTTTTTCATCATCTTTCATGCTGTCTTGATTAAGCGTTGCTTCCATACGGTAATTGTGGAACTGTCTGATATTAGATTTGATTTGACTCATTAAACTGTATGGTCTAACATATACACGAGTTTTTTCATCTATGTCAATCCAATTTTGGTCTTGGATTCCTTTTGCAGACGCCATAATTACTGGAAGGTTCACTTCATAATCATGACTTTCTTCACAGTGAGGACATTTACTTGTAATTTCCAACATGTCACCACTTGTTGCAATTCGTATTCCAAATAAAATAACATCTAAGTCACACGCAGGTATCTCTTTTGGATTTTTGATATCAGGAACACAGCTTTGTAACATTTCAAACATTGCTTCACCATTAAACAATGCGTCAGGACTTTTGAGTTTTATTTCATCACTTGTTGTCATGGGCATAAGTCCCAATTCTCCATCAACACTTAAATCAATGCCACTTGGATAGTACTTTCCTTTACTAGGAAGTGATATATACACAGTTTTACTACGGTATAAGTGTTTTAAAGGGTTTTCGCTCATATTTTTTCCTCGCTAAATAGTAGTAGGAATAATAAACGCCGTACTACGATAAACTTATTTATCTACGTATTTAATGGGTATTTTAATGGCAGGTGAAAATTACGAGATAGAATTTGGTGGTCAATACATCAAGGTTCCAGCATGGGCTAGTCAAGAATCAATTGACAATCTTGCGAGTTTAAGCAAAGACAATATCTCTAAACTAAAAAAATTAGTAGACATTGAAACTGGTACGTTGAGAGCAGTAAATGAAATGCTCAAAGCACAAGAACGCCTCAGAAGTGACGTAACAAAAGATAATGAAAAACTAATTAAAGAGCTATTAGCCAGCCAAAAAGCAATCGAAGATGCTGTAGATAAAAATACTCAAGAAACGAAAAAAAGCAAAGACGAAGAAAACAACAAAGAGAAAAAACTTCGCGAAGAGCGTGAACAAGCTGAAAAAGACTTAATTAATACAATGAAGCGTGGACTTGATGGTATTCGTAAGAGTACAAAGGACGCTGTAGGTTCTATCAGTAAAGGTGATTTTGAAGGTCTTGCGACTGCCATTGGTGGTGTTGTTGGGTTAGGTGCCGCCGCTGGATTTGCAGCAGGTGCTATGCTGAATTTTGCTAAATCACTAAGTGAGTTATCAAATGTTGGTGCTGGTTTTGGTATGAGTTTGCAAGAAATTAGACAAATTGCAGCAAGTGCTGGTACTGGTCTAGATGGTCTTGCTAAAATTGCACAAAGCAATGGTATGTCGTTTCGTGCATTAGGAAGTAGTTCAAACGAAGGATTGCGTGAATTTGCAAGACTTAGTCGTGAGGCACGTGGACTTGCTTTTACAGATGAAGAAGTTCAAGACAGAGCCCGTGAAATGGGAATTAATGTTTCATCTGTACTACAAGAAGCAGCTAGCAGTGGTAAAAGTTTTGGTGACGCAATGACTGACTTGCGTGACCAAACTTATGGGCTTACTGGCGACATCAGACACTTAGGCAGAAGTTTAACAATGTTTGGTATGAGTAACGAAGAAGCTAACCAATTATTGGCAGAAGAAATTGAATTAAGACGGTTAAGTGGACAAAGCGAACAGCAAATTCAAGCTGAAGCGGCAGATTCAATGAGAGAATTTGTTAGTGAAACAACTAAATTATCCAACATAACTGGTGCAAATCGTAGAGAAGTGCAACGAGCAGGTATAGAAGCGGCAACTAATGATGCAATTTTACGTGATTTCAAAAATCAGTTTAGTGGAGAATTTGCAGCAATAACAGGGACATTAGCTGGCGGTCCTGGTGAAGATATTGGTATTGCGTTAGCAAAAGCTATTTCAGATCCCGAAGGCATGGATGTAACCACAATACTGCAACAGTCAAATGACGAATTATATATGGCAATATCCCGTATTCCTGGTGCACTAGAAAGACTACAAGATTTGCAAAATTTTGGTAGACAAAATATCGGTTCTATGGATACTGAAACATATAATGCAAATATAGCATCTGGAATAGCTAGACTAGGAGATGGATTAAATGAAACAGACCGTCGCCAATTTGCTAGACAAGCAAGATTAGGCGATGATAATGCTGGTTTAGCTGTTGCATTTACGGATAGCCTCAATGGTATAACTAGAAATGTAGAAGATATTAAAACTGCGAACGCAGAGTTAGCTGCTGCAAATAAAGACGCTGAGGCAAGTGCTATTGATACAAAAGCACGTATGGATTCATTGACTAATCAAATTAAAGCAAGTATGACAACTGACCTGTTAGAAGGTCTTAATATTGACATGGAAGGAAATGGTGAAGACTTAGTACAGGCACTTAGCAGTATGGAAAATCAGTTCTTGGAATTAGGATTTTTAGGTGCTATTAAAGAAGGAATTTCTGATGCTAATTGGTACTTGAAAGGAATTTTAGCGGCATTGGCAGTTGGTGCACTTTCTGGACCAATAGGCGGGTTAATTAGAGGAGTAGGTGCATTTACTAGAGTTGGTGGACGCTTCTTAACAACCGCAGGTTCAGTATTAAGGAACGCACCCGGCGCAGCATTAAGTGGAGTTAGAACAACTGCACGTGTTGTAACAAGTACAGGTATTGCCGCAAGAAATGCACCAGGTGTAGTTGCCTCTGCCGTTAGAAATGCACCAGGTGCTGTAGTTGCCGGTGCAGGTGCCGCTGCTACTGCACTTAAAAATGTACCTGGAGCAATTACAGATGCTGTTAGATCTGGAATCGATGATGCTGCATCGTCAGCCGCCAAAGCATCTGGTGAAGTTGCTGAAGCAGGAGCCAAGGCTGCGGCAGGAGCAGTAGATGATGTTGCTGGAACTGCTGCTAGAACTGTTGCATCGGAAGTTGCAGAAGAAGGATCAGAAGCTGTTGCACGACGAATAAGTGCAAGAGTAGCAGAAACAACAGCAACCAGTTTAGGTAAAAGTTTTGTTAAAAAAATTCCACTAATTGGATTAGCTGCAGGTATTGGCATGGGTGGCTGGAGGGCAATGCAAGGTGATTTTGTTGGAGCAGGCGGAGAAGTTGCCAGTGGTGTAGTAGGCACATTGCCTGGCGCCGGTACTGCCGCTAGTATTGCAATTGATGCTGCACTTTTAGCTAGAGATATTGCAAAAATTTACGAAGATGAAGGGTTTAGTAGTGAAGATGCTGCAAGATTTTCTAGTATGGATGCCAGTGAGCAATTACTAAATGATATGACAGATAGAATTACACGTGCAGAAGCCGGCGAAAATGTATACTGGGGAAGAGATAGTGTTGGTATTGCAGAAGATCAAAGTAACATGCAAGACTTGTTGGTTAGTGAAATTACACGTTTAACAGACATAATGGAACAAACAGGTGAACTTTCACAACGAGAAGCTGATGCACTTGCCAGATACAATGATATGTTGTCTAACATGGACCAACCAACCGGTATGGAAATTTTAGATCAAGTTGGTGTTGATTCAGGCATAATTGCTCAGATGAATGAAACTGATCAGGATGCAGTAATATTAATGGCAAACAAAGTAGATACACTGGCAGAAAAGTTAGCAGATGGCAATCTGTCAGAAACTGATCGCGGTAAAGTAATGAAAGAATACGCATCTGCAATAAATGATCTAAAAACAATAGAAGAAAATGGTATAACAGCAGAAGCAAAACAACAAGCCCAACGTGCTAAAGATCGAGATGTTGATGTACAAGGATTGCTTGTAGAAAAAGCAATGATAGAAGGTTTGGCGGCTCGTTTAGAAGAAGAAATACCTGATGAATCAAAGGCTAGACTCAATGAAATTGATAAAATAATCAGTGGATTAGATGAAGTTGCTCGTGGAGATTTAAGTTTGCCTGGTGACGCAATACTTAAAATGCGTGAATCAACTGCAAATAAATTACAAGCAGACAAAGACAAACTAGCTGCATTAGAAGAAGAATACGGCAAAGCAACGCAAATAGGCATAAACGAGAAGCAAGCAAAAGCTCTATTGAGCAATGGTATTGTCGACAATGAAGAACAAGCTAATAAAATGGCTGCCATTTACGGATATGAAGATGAAGAGGCTAATAAAAAATATCAAGAAACATCAAAAGCAGTTCGAGAAAGTGAAGACCAGCTGAAGCGTATAGAAAACGACAGGCGCTACAAAAAAGCCAGAGCCAATGAACTTGCACGAGAAATGGGAATTAGCACTGAAAAAATTACTCAGAGTGAAGATGGTAAAACTACAAAATATACAAATCAAGATGGATACGAAATTAAAGATGGTGGACTGTATGTAAATGGTCAAAGGGTACCAGATGAGCTGTTAAATCAGACTGAACGAGATCGTTTTAAAGCTCAGGAAACACAGTACAATGCCTTTAATAGAGTACCAACTAGTAAAGCACCTGATGCAAATGAACCACCAGATACAGATAAAAATGATAGAATTAGTGAAAAAGTTATAGTACCAGGCGGACAAAAAGAATTAGAAACATTATTAAATGAAACTAATAGACTGTTGAGAAAACAGACAGATATACTCGAGCAACAGTAACACTTGACATATACTGATAAATATAATATTATAAACGATAAAAGAGAAATCTAATGAGTTGGAAAAAACATTTTACAGTCTACCAAGGCAAGGAAACTAAATCCAAAGGATCTAGTGCCGGTAGTAGTGGTAGTACAAGTCGCTTTCAGAGCTGGTTGCCTGAAGTATATAGCGGTATGCCTAACCGTGTTGAACGCTATATGCAATACGATCAGATGGACATGGATAGCGAAATCAATGCGGCATTAGATACTATTGCTGAATTCAGTACACAGTTTGATGATGAAACTGGTGTACCATTTAATATCGTTTACAAAAGTGAACCTAGTGAAAGCGAAAGTAAAATCCTAGAACAAGCACTGCGTCAGTGGTGTAACTTGAATGACTGGGATAGACGCATGTTTAAAACATTCCGTAATGTTGTAAAATATGGCGACCAACCTTTTATTCGTGACCCAGAAACCTGGGAACTAATGTATGTTAATCCACAAGATGTACTCAAAGTAGTCGTTAATGAAAGCGAAGGCAAAAAGCCTGAGCAATATATTCTTAAAAATCTTGATCTCAATCTACAAAACAAAACTGCAACAGCGCCGCTAGAACACAATAATACGTTTAGTGGTGGTAGTCCTGCTGGTGCTTTTTCCAGTATGGAAGGTCGCAGTTATGGTGCTACCAGTAACAGTGGTGGCAGTGGCATGGAAGAACAGGAATTTGCCGTCAATGACGAGCATATTATGCACGTTGCTATGACTGAGGGTATGGATACAAACTGGCCGTTTGGTACAAGTATTCTAGACCCTATCTTTAAAACATACAAACAAAAAGAATTATTGGAAGATGCTATTATCATCTACCGTGTACAACGTGCGCCAGAACGCCGTGTATTTTATGTAGATGTAGGTAATATGCCTCCACACAAAGCAATGGGCTTTGTTGAAAGAGTTAAAAACGAAATCCATCAAAGACGTATCCCAAACAAAACTGGTGGTGGACAGAACGTAATGGATGCACAGTACAATCCATTAAGTATCATGGAAGATTATTTCTTTGCACAGACTGCTGAAGGACGTGGATCAAAAGTTGATGTTTTACCAGGCGGACAAAACCTTGGTGAGATTGACGATCTTAAATTCTTTACAAACAAAATGTTAAGAGCATTGCGTGTACCAAGTAGTTACTTGCCAACTGGACCAGAAGATGGTAGTGCAACATATAATGATGGCCGTGTAGGCACAGCATTTATTCAGGAATTTCGTTTTACAAAATATTGTCAACGTTTGCAGAATATGATTCAGCCAACATTTGACAAAGAGTTTAAATTGTTTTTACGAGCACGTGGCTTTCAAATTGAAAGTGGATTGTTTGATTTACGATTTATTGAACCACAGAGCTTTAGTCAGTATCGAGAAATTGAAATTGACAATGCACGTGCTGGTGTGTTTAACCAAGTTGATGGTAGTGAATATCTATCACGTAGATTTGTTCTCAAGAAATACTTGGGACTTAGTGAAGATGAAATACTGGAAAACGAAACCAAATGGTTAGAAGAAAATCCTAACGCAACCGGTGGCAGTGCTGCTAGTGAGCCATCAGGATTAAACAGTGTAGGAGTTCGTCCCGATTTAGACAGCGGTGACGACTTTGACTTTAACACTGACGATGAACCAGGTGATGATGCAGATGCAGAAGACACTGGTGAATCTCCAATCAGCGGAGACGAAGCTGATACGGACACAGGAGATGAAACATGAGATTTCAGGAACTAAGAGAGTATTACGAAGCAGAAGATGACAAAATCAATACAATAAAGATTGATGATACACGTAGAGCTAAAATTACGCTCAAACATCTTAATAAATTGCGCAAAAAACGTGAACTGGAAAAGCTAGAAAACCAGGAACGTCTTAACAATCTAGGCGCAATTTACGGTAAATCAGCTGAATAAGAATACTTAGCACGGTGGTCAGTTTATAAAAACACCACTTTTTGCGTTTTTCTATGCTTTTTTCATAGTAAAATGCTTTGGTTACTAAATATCATTGACTTTGTAACATATTGCTGTGTCATCATTGAGGAGTAAAGCAAATGGATAGTAAAACAAAACTAGAACAAGTCCTCGAATTGGTGATCAACGAGGAGACCGAAAAGGCCTCCGATCTACTACATGATATCTTTGTAGAAAAGTCTCGTAACATTTACGCTGACTTAATCGAAGAAGATGCCGCTGTAGAAGACGTGATCGAAGAAGATGAGGACCAGGTTGAAGAAGAAGACCTGGAAGAAACAATTGACGTTAGCGATCAAGAAGATGACTTCATTGAAGATATCGCTGATGCTGAAGAAGAAATCGAAGCGGAAGAAGTTTTCGGCGAAGACGAAGACGAAGATGAAGCAGAAGATGATCTTGCGGCAGAATTAGCTGACGGCGAAGATGGCGAAGAAGCAGAAGGCGATGCGCCAGATGCTGAAGAAGCTATGATGAACGTTGAAGATGCTCTTGCAGAACTAAAAGCTGCATTTGCTGAATTAACTGGCGACGATGCTGAAGAAGAAGGCGAAGAGATGGAAGTCGAAATGCCTGAAATGGAAGCAGTTGAAGAAGTTGCTGAAGAAACAGAAGAACTAGAAGAAGGCGCTGAAATGAAGGCTGTTAGTGTTAGCATGCCAGACGGATCAGACGCAGGTGCTAAATCACCAGTAGCAGGTAAAAATGATATGGGTGGTAAAGCAGTAGATATTGCTGGTTCTGAAGAAAAAGGTGGTAGTGCTCCTGCTGCAAAAGACATGGGTGTAGACGGTCCTCAAGAAGCCGGCGAACCTCGTGCGGTAAAGGGGTAAGGCACTATGTTTACACCACTGAGAGAAGTTATACTTCCTACACATGCTAGTGTTACTACTGAAAGCGTTGAAGAGCGTGACGGTAGTAAAAGCCTGTACATGGAAGGAATTTTTATTCAGGGTGGTGTGAAAAACCAAAATCAACGTGTGTATCCAGTAAGTGAAATTTCCAATGCAGTGCAAACACTGCAAGAAAAAATTAAAAGCGGGTTCACAGTATTAGGTGAAGCAGATCACCCCGACGATTTAAACATTAACCTAGATCGTGTTAGTCATATGATTACTAACATGAGTATGAAAGGCAATGACGGAATCGGAAAACTAAAAATGCTACCCACCCCAATGGGTAATATTTGTAAAACGTTACTAGAAAGTGGCGTAAGACTAGGTGTTAGTTCAAGAGGCAGCGGAAACGTCGACGGAAATGGAAACGTGTCGGATTTTGAGATCATTACAGTAGATATTGTAGCAAATCCAAGCGCACCCGAAGCATATCCAGATCCAATTTATGAACAAATTATGAACCACAGACGTGGAAGTAAAATTTGGGATGTTGCTAATGCAGTAAGATATGACACCAAAGCGCAGAAACACCTCCAAAATGAGGTGCTCAACTTCATTAAAGACCTAGGGAGAGATTAAATGGATATTGAAAAAATTCTCGGCTCTGAGGTACTGTCTGAAGAAGTGAAACAAAGTGTTACTGAAGCGTGGAATGCTAGATTAGCAGAAGCACGTGAAGAAATCACTGCTGAACTACGTGAAGAATTTGCTGGCCGTTATGAAAATGACAAAGCGCAAATCGTAGAAGCAATGGATGCAATGCTAAACGACACTATTAAAACAGAATTAGATGAATTTGCACAAGACAAAGCTAAACTAGCAGAAGACCGTGTTGCTTATAAAAAAGCAGTCAAGGAACATGCTAAGTTGCTGGACAAATTTATTATGTCTGTTCTAAAAACAGAAATCACAGAACTCAGAGAGGATCGTGAAGCACAGAAGGCAAACTTTGGAAAACTAGAGAACTTTGTTCTAGAACAGTTAACCAAAGAGCTAAACGAATTCCATGAAGACAAGCGTTCACTAGTTGAACAAAAAGTCAGAATGGTAACCGAAGGCAAGAAAGTAATTGCTGAAGCTCGTGAAAATTTTGTTAAAAATGCTGCTGCTAAAGTTGAAAAGATTATTGAAAATGCTCTAACAGGTGAATTAACAACACTTAAAGAGGATATTCAGAAAGCCAAAGAAAATGAATTTGGCCGTAAGATTTTTGAAACATTTAGTGCAGAGTTTATGACAAGCACACTAGCCGAAGGCACACAAGTTGCTAAACTCTCACGTCAAATTGAGGAAGTTAAAGCTCAATTAGACGAAGCTAAAGAGGTCATTACTAATAAAGAAGTCGCTATTATGGAAGCCAAGCGTGAAGCAAAGATTGCAAAAGACATGACAGATCGCAAAGCTGCATTAAGTGAAATGATGGCGCCTCTAGGTAAAGACCAAAAGGAAATCATGGGCGCATTACTAGAAAGTGTAAAAACAGAAAAACTACGTGATGCATTCAACAAGTATCTTCCAAATGTATTAAAGGAAGATGCACAGGTTTCACAAAAAGAAAAGGCACAGCTCACCGAGACTACGAAAGTTGTCACAGGTAATAAAGCTACAAGCCAGTCAGAGACTGGATCTGCCGAAATCATTAATTTGAAAAAATTAGCCGGAATTAATTAAGGAGACTTATAATGGCAAACCTATTTGAAAATTGGGACGCAACCAAAGAAGCTCTAACTGACGGTTTGGCAGGTAACAAGAAGGCAGTAATGGAAACTGTCATGGAAAACACTAAGCGAGCACTTACTGAAAGTGCAAGCGCAGGTGCTACTATGGCTGGCAATGTTGCAACGCTTAATAAAGTTATCCTACCAGTTATCCGCCGTGTGATGCCAACAGTCATCGCAAACGAGCTTGTTGGCGTTCAGCCAATGACTGGTCCTGTAGGACAAATCCACACACTACGTGTACGTTACGCAGAAACTGCTGCAACAGCTACAGCTGGCGATGAAGCTCTAAGCCCATTCGCAATTGCAACAGGTTACGCAGGTAATGCAGGTACAGGTAAAGCAGATGCGACAGCTACCCTAGAAGGTACAGCTGGACGTAAACTAAGCATTCAAATCTTGAAGCAAACAGTCGAAGCAAAATCACGCAAGCTATCAGCTCGCTGGACTTTTGAAGCGGCTCAAGATGCTCAAGCAATGCATGGCTTAGACGTTGAAGCAGAAATCATGGCAGCACTAGCTCAAGAGATTACTGCTGAAATCGATCAAGAGATCATCGGTAGCCTAAGCAGCCTAGCAGGTACTGCAAGTGCAACATATGCACAAAACGCAGTTTCTGGTACAGCTACTTTTGTTGGTGACGAGCATGCAGCTCTTGCAGTTCTAATCAACAAAGCGGCAAACGACATTGCGGCAAGAACACGCCGTGGCGCAGGTAACTGGGTCGTTGTTAGCCCAACAGTACTAACAGTTCTACAGAGCGCAACAACTTCTGCGTTTGCACGTACAACTGAAGGTCCTTTTGAGGCACCAACAAACACCAAACTAGTTGGTACATTAAACAACAGCATGAAGGTTTACGTAAACCAGTATGCTGCTAATGATGACGTACTAGTTGGTTACAAAGGTTCAAGTGAAAGCGATGCGGCTGCATTCTACTGCCCATACGTACCACTAATGAGCTCTGGAACAGTACTTGATCCAGATACATTCGAGCCAGTTGTTAGCTTCATGACACGTTATGGTTATGTTGAACTAAACAACACAGCATCGTCTCTTGGTAATGCAGCTGACTATCTTAACAAGATTGCAGTTACTTCTAACGCTCTTAGCTTCAGCTAAGTTTACGTTATACCACAGAATTAGACAGTGGAGATGGAACCCAGGGAAACCTGGGTTCCTTTTTCTTTGAGCAAACCGATAAATATTGGTAACAGGAGAATGGCAGATGAGTACAAAATTCGATCAAGGATTAGATGTTGCTGGCAATATTAGTTTAACAGGAAACGTTATTGTAGGTGGAAACACAATCACAGGTGATAGTGACACGGACAGCATTACATTTAACGCCGATATAAACAGCAACATTATACCAGATGCGGATGGTATTTACAATATAGGTACACTTACAAAACGCTGGGGTAATATATATGGTAGCACACTTACAATAGATACCAGTATTACATCAGGAAGTTTAGTTGTAGCAGGAAGTGTTACAGCAGATCAGTTTATAAGCACAAGCACTGGTACACCAACATTAACAAGTGCTAGTGATATTAATATTGCACCAGCCGGTCAAGTAAACGTTACTAGCGATATGGAAGTTACTGGAAACTTACTTGTGCAAGGTATTTTAAGTAATTTGTCTGAATGGGCAATTACTGAAGTTAACGGTAAAATTTATTTTCAACACAATGGTGTTAACAAAATGTCATTAGATAGCAGTGGGAACTTGGTGCTTGCTGGTGATATTACTGCATTTGGAACTATTACATAATGGATGAACGTGAATATATTGTAACAGTAAAAAACGGTGTGGATTGGCGAGAACTTCATCATGAACTTTGTCATGATACTAGCCATGATCATAGTGTTGATAGTCATATTGTTCCAGATAGAACTGTTGATGTAGTAAAAGAAAAACCAAACAACAGACGTAATACTCATTATAATTTAACACCTGAAGAAGCACGTGCTTTATTAAATGACCCACGTATTGAAGC
>Ga0255753_1003075_pt1 | contig 17708 bp, 8 predicted proteins | sample 041ome_10_FD_179953 | JGI IMG/M metagenome (GOLD analysis project Ga0255753, IMG submission 179953) | Coastal salt marsh microbial communities from the Groves Creek Marsh, Skidaway Island, Georgia - 041412US metaG (version 2) | ecosystem: Environmental > Aquatic > Marine > Intertidal zone > Salt...
TGATGGTTCGCGCCGCCGGCAGCCGTTTTGGAAAAGATTTTTTTTGCGGTGTGTAAGGGCTTCTTGTCCCAAAGGAAACTCGTGTGAATCGGTTTAGGGTTTTAACAAAAAATTCAAAAAAAAAGCGCACCAGAGAGAGAGAGAGAGAAAGAAAGAAGACGCGCGTACCTATCATCGTCGTCGTCGAAAATGGACGCGCTCAAAGCCGCCGTGGGCGAAAACGAAGAGTCGGAAAAACTCTGGCGAGAGCCGCTGAGATGCATCGCGGATTTGGTGGAAAATCAGGAAAAGCGGGACGCGTTAGCGACGAGTTTAGTGCCACTTGCAAAGTTCACTTCCGGGGAAAAAAACTTTGTGAGAGAGGAGGGGATTGTGCCGACGACAGCCGAGGAGGCGGCGACGACGACGACGACGACGACGAGCGAACCGCCACAGCCGGAGCAGTACGACTTTGTGACCAGAGACGTGTCGTTTAGCACGCCGAGAGGGAAATTTGACGTGTATAAGATGAAAAACTCGTCTTCGCTTTTGTTGTACTCTTGCAATCCGAAAAAGAAGGAGAGTTTGTTGCTGACGAAAGAGAATATGGCCACGTTTGCGGTGTTAGCGACGGATGACTCGAACGGGACGCAATATTTGGTGGTTTCTTTGAAAGAAGAGGTGAAATTGCCGTCGGTGAAAGCTGGAATCAAAGCTATCGTGTGGCAATCGAGGGCCCAGTTATCCGCGGCGGAGAAAAAAATGAAAGTGACCTTTGGCGAGGGAGGCGAAGGCGGCATGTCGAAGGAGGAAGTGAAAGAAGCGTTCACGGTTGGCGAGCACGATTTGAGCGAAGAAGATACGTTGAAGAATTCAGTAGGGTTAATGAGATGTTTCGTGAAATCGTGCGGGGTAAAAGAGTACGCTAAAGGATTCGTTAAAATCAAGTGCGTGTTGAAATTCAACGACGGGTATTTGTTTTTGTTGAGGAAACATTTGATTTTTCTCGAACGTCCGGCGATTGTAACTTTGGTGGAGGATTTAGACGAGTTGCGGATCATGAGAGCAGAAGCTGGAGGATCGAGCAACTTTGATTTAGCGTGTAAATTGGACGGGGTCGAGTACGAATTTTTGAACATTTCGAAGGAATATTTGTTGCAGGTCCGAGAGTGGCTGTCCGTTGTATGCGAGGAAGCGCCAGCGGAAAGTGACGACGATGCGGGAGAAGATGGAGAAAAGACAAAGAAAAGAAACAAAAAAGAGGACACGACGCAAGATATGCTCCAAGATGTCAACTCAGATTCCGACGACGACGACGACGACTCGGACGAAGATTTCAAAGGGGAGGAATCCGAATCTGACGAAGATGATGATGATGATGATGATGATGATGAAGATGAAGGCTCTGAATCTGACGATTCCGACGACGATTCCGACGACGACGCCGGTGCTTTCAACACGGTCGCGAAGACCGAATCGAAAGAGACGAAAGCGGACGCGACCGGAACCAAGCGTCCTCGAGAAGAAGAAAAGAAAGAAGAGATAAAGGAAGACGACGAAGATTCGGAGTCGGATTCCGATAACGCGTTCGGCATTCAAGAGCATTAAAGATAACAACGAATAGGAGGTATGAGATGGCAGAAAACTGCCCGAAACTTGTAATACTATACGAAGAATGATGTACACGCATAGACTTTTGAGAGAGATGGAGATTCGCGGACAATTTTTTTCATGCTCGATCGCGCTTTGTGCCTTTTATAATCTCACGAAAAGTACGATGTGAAAAGTGAAAATTGCTCATCAAAAACTCCATTTCCACCACCATTAGACAAACGACGGGATGGTGCTCCTCCCGATCAAACCCATCGTGAAATCCACCAGGCCAACGCGCGAGACCCTCAAGCTTTGGCTCAAGCGATCTTTTTTGTGTCTGTTGCTCGTGATCGTCGTCGTAGTCTTTGACATCACGTTTACTGCTTTTGGACCAAGAAAGGCCGGGGTGAACACCACCAACGACTTCGATTTGATGAAAAGCGCTTCCTCGTATCATTACTACCGGCGCGGGTTGATTGATTCCGTCCGGGAAACGATTTTAGGAGACAGATACGTCGTCGACGCGCCGACGAAGGAAGAAATCATGAACGAAGTGGAAGAGGTGGAGTACGAGAGGCCGAGCGATGAGTCGTCCGAGAAAGTCGAACTTCGAGATATCGAAGAAGAAGAAGAAGAAGAGAAGATGGAAAGCGCGAAGGACGAGGAACCGCAAGCGTCGACGACGGTGGACGTGAAAGAGGAAAAAGAGGCGACCTCCGATGTTACGACTAAAGATCAAGAGCAAGAACAAGAAGCGCAGAGCGTAGAAGAAGAAGTAGTAGTAGTAGTTGCAGTAGAAGAGGAAGCGCGAGAAGAAACGGCGGCATCTGGCAAAGGACGAGAAGAAACGGAAGAAGAAGTGGAGCCGAGAGGAGAGCGAAACGATCGAGAACAAAAAACAGCGCCAAAAGGAGACGAAGACCAAAAGCCGAAAAGTTTCGTGGAGTTCACCGCGAAAGATCTAGAAGACGTCGAGCGGTTCGATTACATGATACGCAAACGGGACGGCTCTATAGGATTGAGCGAAAATCAATGCCAAGTAGTGAAGACGTATTTCCAAGAGACGTTGAAGCCGAGGTACGATGATTTGAAAACGAACAAAATCGTGATCATTGACTGGTCGGAGAATTACCAGAACGGCATAGGAGACGAAATGCAACATTATCAAGAGTTGTTCATCATCGGCATCTCGACGGGGAGAGCTGCGTATGTCAAGACGCAAAAAGCAGAATGCGACGGATTGGGCATCTCTGAAGGCGACGAGATTGAAAATTCTAAAACATACGAGGATTTAGCGAGAAAGTGCCAGTTTGATTTGGGAGATTATTTTATAGGCTATGGTGACATTGATTGGAAATGGGATAAAGGAAAGAGACGACGCGCGAAGAAAGAGTTGTTCGACGATGGTGATTTCGAAGAGACTGTGTTTACGTGGAGTCAAAAAGGCGCGTACATTGGCGACGAGCAACCGGAAAGATACAAAGGTGGGTTTTACGCAGCATCTGATGAGAATTCAGTCGTAAGAACTATGGAGCACCCGAAATTTCAAGCAGCTCGCGTGGCTCGCATTCGAATCAAAACGAACTTTGGCCACTGGTGCCATCCGAAACCGTCCGATTGGGGGATTTGTTTGTCCTATCGGTGGGCAATCAATTTCGAGAACAATTTTACGTCGAGCAAATGCGGCGAAGGATGCGGAATAGGCTCGTGTTTTGGAGCACAGATGCTAACGCCAAGGAAGCACTTGAAAATAGCCTTGCTTCCGCCATTCGAGGAAATGTCCAGAAGAGGGTGGAAGCAGATCGTCGGTGCGCACATTCGCACCGGCTTTGCGGATATGAGTCAAGTCCAACCGCCCACGAATGTTCCAAGAGTTGTAAAAGAGCCAAGCTTAGCATCCGTAGACAACCTTTTAGCGACGGAGAGAACGAAGCGAGATTATCCGAAACCAAAATGTCCTATTAAAAATGAGCACAGAGTGAGTTGGCGCGAGGAAAGCGACGAAGAAGACGCCGACGGCGGATCGGCGCCCATGACGCTCTTCTTGAAATGTCTCGCCGATTTGATGAGAGACGTTCGATTGAAAGAAAGTGATCCGTTGGGTTTATTTTTTACGACAGATTCACCAGCCATCAACGCTATCTTGCATTCACCGGAGGCGTTGAAGGTTTTACGAGTAAACGGGACAGAAGTTTTGAGCACCGTTGGCTCTTTCGGCAACGTGAAGTTCTCCAACACTGGCGTCTGCGATGACTCCTCGGATTCGTGCGTCGCGAGCGACCCTCGAAGCGCGTGGTTGAAATCTATGGTTGATATGACCCTTTTAGGCGAAGCCGACGTCCAGCTGTTACTATACAGCTCCAAATTCGCTGACGCGGCTCTGATGCGATCGACCAAAGTCAAGAGAGGACGCACTCACTTTTACGAGAACACGCGCATCACGCACCAACTGATCGACCCTTTAGTCTCTAGAATCCAAAAGCCCAACCCGAGCGAGGAGGATTGGAGCACGTGGGGGTTGTTATGGGATAACTTTGGTCCGAATGGAGAAAGAAAAGAGGTGAAAGGAAGCTCTTTAGCTCGCAAAACAATCTCAGCTGCAGAATCGACGTAGAAAGGGGGGGCTTGTTTTTAGTAAAAAATGTTGTCTGTATTTGTCTGTAATGTAAATTCAATTAAAACGTTTATAGTATGTAGTGTAAAACAAAACGTAAAATGGAGGGCGTCGTGTGTGCATGTGTATGTTCGCCTTCTTTTTCACACGTTCGACCCCTCTCGGTGTCTCCCTCTTTCTTTCTTTTTTCTTTCGCTCTTCTTTTTCTTCTTCTCACTCGCTCGCACTTAACAATTTATTGCTCCAACGAGGCGTGCCCGGGCTCTCTGCGAAAGCACTGCTCGCAAATGTCGCTGTTTTCTCCTTCAGCCGCCAACCCGCTCTTCTTCCACTCCGTGGTAATTTGCGTCTGGCACACGCAGCAGGACTTCCCCGTTACCGTGGCATACTTCGTCGCACGGCACTCTTTCAAGTAGCACTTGTTGCACAAATCCTTCGTCCCCTCCGACTTGTCTTTACTCGTTCTCCACTTTGAGCTCGAGCGCGTGGCGCCGCAGCACCAGCACTTCATCGTCCCGGTGGATTGCAAACGCTCTCTTCGTTCGCGCTCGTAGCATCGAGTGCACAAATCCTTCCCTTCGTGCAATTTACTCTTGTACCAACAACCACCGGCGTGCGTTCGATCGCAAACGAAACACATCCTGTTCGCGTTCGCCACGTGTTCATGTGACCAACACGTGAAGCACAAATATTGGTCGTCGCCGTCCGCCGTCCCGGGCTTACGGAGATATCGTCCGCTCTTTTGCCTCTTCACGCAGTTCTGACCGACGCACGTGCGTTGAACCCAGTTTGGTGGACGATTTTTTTCGTTCTTGTCGTCTCTCGTGCGGTGCTCTCTCGGCAGCGGTATCATAGGTACCACCGGCAACACTTTGTTTGGAGAGTGCAACTGGTGCCCAGCTGCGGAGGTGTCGTTCCCCGAGGAGAATTGGCCCCGAGCCTGGTTGGCGGTTTGCGTCGGGATGATGGTGTTCTCGTCCTCATCGAACGACCCGATCGCCTCCTGTTTAATCAGAATCGAGCGAAGAAAACGCGTCAGCGCGGATCTATCGAATCAAAAGAGAGAAAGAAACTTCGCGCGGGGTGCGTATATTCGTCGTCGTATTTAAGGTTCCATTGCGCTAAATTTAAGGTTCGGGAATTGAAAATCGATAGAAAAAAATCTGCATCCGTACCGTCGTCCGTCCTCGGGGACTTTGTGACCCGACGATTTTCATCGCTTGCGACTGCACCGCCTTCACGGCGCGGGAGATGACGTTGCGCTCCGTTGGCTTTTTACGAGGCGGCATGGTTGGTTAAAGGTAAGTATTGAGCACCCCCCCGGACGAAGGTATATATTTAAATAGAGCCGTTGTTTAGTGTGCGGAATGATGTTCCAAAAGAACGTTTGGGGTTTCTTTTTCCCCCTGCAACCCTAAACACTTATCAAAAGAGAAGCAGAAAAAAAATTCAAACGCACTCGCGACAGAAAAAAAAAAAGGAAGGAGAGAGAGAGAGAGATGTCGCTCACCGAAGCTACCACGAAAAGAGACGCGCTTTCGACCGTGAACGGCAGCGACTGCGACGCCGCCGCCGCCGCAAAGAGAAGGAAAAACGACGAGACGACGACGACGACGAATGTTCGTGCGTTAGCGCGAAGAAGATGCGACGTGGAAGTGCGCTTGACACAGAACTCAACCGCGGAAAAAAATCGGATTCGAGAACACGTTTTGGACTATTTCGAACGGAAAGGGAGCGTAGAAGTGCTCGCGTCGAACGCGATTGAGCTCGAGAGAAACGAAGGGAAGGGAGAGGAGGAAGAGACGATGGCGTTTTTGAGGAAAAACTGCGAGAAGATCACGTTTTATTTCGATGACCGCGTCGAGGAATCTGTTGAAAAAACTCCCAGTCTGATGTTTTATGAGATTGATTTTCGCGTACACGTGCACGAAATCAACGAAGACGGTGCCGGAGAGGAACGAGAAGACGACGACGAAATAGCGACTTATAAAGAATACGCGTTGCCTTGTCGAGAGTTTAGCGAGTATTGGGACTCTCTGTACTTTGATGACGACACGAAGTCGCGATTGAAAAACTACGCGCAGACGGCGTTGGAGTTTGGCAACTTGAACGTGAACGCGTCGTTGGTGGCGTTTAATAGAGTGGTGCTGTTACACGGACCTCCTGGAACTGGAAAAACGACCATGTGCAAAGGATTAGCGCAGAAGTTGGCGATACAGATGCTCGATACGTATTCAGAACCTGTCTTGGTGGAAATCAACGCGCATTCCCTATTCAGTAAATGGTTCTCGGAGAGCGGTAAGTTGGTCGGTAAACTTTTCGAGAAGATCCAAGAGTTGACCGAGGACGAGGACACGTTTGTGTTTGTTCTTGTGGATGAGGTGGAATCGTTAGCGGCAGCGAGGAAAGCGACCGGGTCAGAACCTTCGGATGCCATTCGGGTCGTGAACGCGTTGTTGACTCAGTTGGACGCTTTGAAGGAGAAGAAGAACGCGATGGTATTGACGACGAGCAACGTGACCGAAGCGATTGATGTGGCATTTATCGATCGCGCAGATGTTAAGGTATACGTTGGAAATCCAGGGCATAAAGCCCGGCGTGAAATTATGATGTCCTGGTTGACAGAACTCGCGCGAGTAGGTATTATAGACAGATGTCCGGAAAATTACGTCGGCGTAGACCCTTCTGGAAAATTAGAGAAGGCAACGGAAGGATTGAGCGGCAGAGCGCTCCGAAAGTTACCATTTTTGACCTTCGCGGGAATAAATCGAAACATTGGCGACGGGCCGATGAAACTCGAAGACTTTCTCGAAGCGGTATATGAGAAGGCGATGAGCGAAAAACGCGAACGCGAGAAATTGGTGCTCCCCAAAAAATGAAGCGCAACGACTACAATCCAATACGGCCTTTCAAAGTAGCAGCTCTAGTTTACAAAATGTGTTTTTATAACGTGTATCACTATTTCTATCTGTACAATCTATTTGATGTTTTTTCAGTATCTCTTTTGTTTCTTGAACATGTTGGCAATCGAAACCTGTCGGCCGCCTTTTTCTCTTTGACCGTTCCACCGTTCTATGTACGCGTCTATGGCTTTGCCGAATTTCTTTTTACACCCGCTCATGGACATTCGTCGAACTTCGCCCATAACGGGAGCCTCCGGGAACGATCTATCGTTGAGTCCGAACACCCATCCCACGCCCGTGAAAGAATTCGGATCGCGACCATCGAGAGAATACGTATCGTTCAATCGCATCAAAACGGTCCACGCTTCTCTCGAATCACGAAACCACTCGACGACTTTTTTACCCCAGTACATTCGAGTGTAGTTGTGCGTTTTTCCCGAAAGGCGTAATTCGTTCTGCGCTGCGTTCCACAGAGGATCGTCCGTTTGTCCTTTTTCGAGCTCTTCGTACGTGTACCTCGTCTCCCTTTCGTCTCTGTGCTTCTCGAGTGTATTAATGCACCAAATCGGCAACGCGTCGAACGTATCGTACGTGTCTCTTTTCTTTACTACGAATTGGATCCCAAGCTCTCTTCGAATGATGAGTTCGTCGAGAAAGACTTCCACGCTTCTTTGAATCTTTTCATCGCTTTTATGTAAAGCCGCAAACCTTCGCGCGCGTTTGGCGACGTGCAAGACGGAAATCTGACCGTAGTGGATGTATGGCGCGAGATGCGATTGGAGTCCGAGCGAACAATCGTTGCGAAGTTCACCGTATTTGCGCAATATCACTGGATCGAGAAACGCTTCGAGTTTGTGCATAGCTTCGATTTCGCCTCCGACGTGATATTTATCGCATTTCGGAATACTTGGCGTTTCTTTTAACCCAAATTTTGCTTTTAAGACGGACAAAATATCCTCGGCGGTTTGTTCTGACGCTGTCGAAGAGGAGGAGGATGCAATTTTACCGTCAATGACGAACGCAAATCTGTCATTGAGTGTTTCAAACGCAGATACTCGCGCGTTTTCTGCATCTTCCTTGTTCCATAAAGCTGGAATTTCTTCCAAATCTGGCACGTTTTCTGTGTGCTCGAAAGATTTCGGCAGCGCGAACGAACGAAATGATGCAGCCGAAACGTCCAATTTCGGTCGCGACGATAAGTGCGCAAACACTGGAACGACCACGTCCGTCTCAACTTCCGTGATTGGTATAGAGACTTTCCGCGCGAGCGTTTCGCGCCAAATTCTTAACACGCGCAAATATCCGCAATCTGTGATTATCTCAATCGCATTCTTGGACAGGGAAAGAATAGCCTCCGGAATACCTGCCCCAATCTCTGTTTGAACCTCGCGTTCCTTCTCCTCCTCTCTCTTCTTCTTTGTCACCAAGAAAAATGGAACTTTCCGTCTCGACAATCCTTCTTTCACATCTAACAACCCTTTCACCATAAAATTATAATGTCTCTCGTTAGCGTCCTTATAATCGCACGTCAAAGCAAACGCCACGACGAGTGGCTTTTTCCTCGCGTTCGCTCTCTCCATCGCCACCTCCAACGCCTCGTTATATCGCGAGCGTTGCGACGATTGCATCCAATACAACACGTAACGTCCTCCTTCGTTACATTCGACATCATCGCCGTTTAACCTTCGAATCCTATCACTGTGCACGTGCACTCTCCTGATGCGACTATTGTCCACGTCCGCCAGCGAGAGCGACAGCGCGCTTTTCCTCCGTCTTTCCAACGCCTCTCGCTTATTCCTCTCGATCCGAGCTTTCTGTTCAGGAGTGAGCTCTTGGGACATCCTCTCTCTCTCTCTCTCCCTCTCTCTCTCTCTTAAAACAAAACTCCTCTCTCTTTTCCTCCTTCAACACGTGCACCTCTCCGTCGCGGCTTTAAACATCCACGCGAGGACGAGCGCCAGCACCGCGCCGGACGACCACACGTCGCCTCCGAACACTTCAACGGTTTCTCCGTTGTTGTTGTTGTTGTTGTTGTTATTATTATTATTCTCGTTGTTCCCACCATCGTTGCTGTTATTATCTTCGTTGTTGTTGTTATTATTAAACGCTTTACCGCCTCCGGTGTTATCATCCGACGGTGGTGGTCGGCGCTCCATGTTTCTCTCTCTCTCTCTTTCTCTCTCTCTCTCTCTCTCTCTCTCTCTCTGTGTGTGTGTGTGTGTGTGTTTCTTTCTGTTCGTATCTGCGTGCAAAGCAGCGCGCGCCACTAACACCTCTCGTCCTCGCGAGACGCAACACACAACGTTTTTCTTCCCTCTACGAATCAAGGGAAAAAAAATCACACACACACCCTAAACCCCCACAGGAGTCAAACTTTTTTTGTCCGTTTGTGTCGTTTGTGCATTTTTTCCAAAAAGCCGACTCGACGACTCGACGACGACGACGACGGCGATCCGAGAAAGAAAGAAAAGAAGAATTTTTTTGATTTTGATTTCAAAAAACTTACCACAACGCGCCGACGACGGTGGGGCAGGGGCCGGTGCACACTTTCTCCTCCGGTAGAGTCGCCTTTTGCGCGCGCCTCTTTCCCGTTCGTTTCTTTTTCGCGCGCGCAGAAGCGCGTTTATACGTGGTCGCGAGAGGAGGCTGAAGAAATAAAAATTAGAGTAGGAAGCCATGCCGGGAAGAGGAAGACCGCCCAAAAAGGGCCCGATGAGCGAGTACATGCTGAAAAAACACGGCTTGTGGGTGGAACCCGAACCAGAGGAAGAGCGATACGATGAAGACGGGAACTTGCTGCCGCCGAAAGGGAAAGGGAGACCGAAATTAACGGAGGAGGAGAAAGAGGAGCGACGGCGACGGCGCGAGGAGGAGAGGCGATTGCATCCGGAACGGTTCAGACCGAGGCACGTGAATCCAGATTTAGTCGTGCACACGAGTCGGAGACAACAGCTTTTGTTGGAGCAACAGAAAGAACGCGAGGAAAAGGAACGGAAAGAGCAAGAGATTAGAGACGGGATTAACGCCGGGACGTTGTCGGAGGAGGAAGAGGAGGAACGGCCGGTTCCGATGACGGAGAAAGAGGTGGAGGAGGAGAAGGTGTTTGGCACGGTGACGGCGAGCTCCATCGCGAAGAAAGAGACGAAGAAGCCAAACTATTACAACGAGGAGTTGGAAAAAGGTATCGGTGAAGATTTGTTGAAGATGAAGAAGAGGTGGGCCAGAGGAAGGAAAGAGGAGAGATTGGAAAGGCAGCTGACGGTGAAAGCGACGTCGTCGTCGGAGATGGTGTCGGCCGAGGGTGGAGGAAATGACGGCGAAAAGAAGAGTTCGGAGGAACTCGCGCTGGCCAAGACTTCCTCGTCGAAAAAGAACAACAATAAAAACAATATCAGCAATCAGCCGGACTCCATTATCTCTAAAGCGCACGCGGAGACTGCTATGCGAGTGAACCAAGACGAAAACGTGCAGCTTGGCATGCTCTTGGCGCCGCATTCGACTTTGACATCGTTGTCGAGAGCGTATAAACTCTCGCCGCTGACTTTGAAGCAGCTCCACGAAGGGTTGGCAAAACGAGAACCGAACGCCGTCGTCGACGAAGTACACACCGCGCTTCTGCGAGTGTTAGCTACGGACGTGCTCGAAGCGGATGCCTTTATCGGCGGACTACCGCTCGATACGGACGATAAAAAAATAATCGGCAAAACTTCGTCTAAGGTGATCGTCTTGGACGACGGTTCGACAATCCCAAGGTCTTCGCTCTATTTTGACGAGTGCTTTAAGTACCTCGACGTCGTCACTTGGCCGGCGTACGCGAAGAAACTCGTGGAGAGGCTTCGCGCACGCGGTAATAGACACGTTCCAAAATGCAATTGGGCCGAACACAGATACGGAGGGTATTACGGCGCGTCGATGTACGAAAAAATCGAACTCTTACAGTTCTTAGTCGACGAAACGCTCGATACGAACGTCATTCGCAACGAGTTGGAAACTCGGGAAGTATTAATAGAAGCCGGGGAGTTTCAAGTCGCCAATGGTGGTTTGCTCACTTCGAAAATTGGAGCGCTCGTTGAAGTGTACGGCATAGAACATCCTATTCGAGGGAGTTGGTACTCGGGCGTGGTCATCGCCGCAGCCGGTAACCGTATTCGCGTGCGATACGATGAGTTATTGAGCGATGTGAGTAATCATAAGTTAGAAGAGTGGGTTACACTCGAAGACGTGCGTTCGCACGATTGGAAGTTACGTCGTAAGAAGTTGACCAGCAAAAAATTAGACCCAGCCTCCGTCATGCGCATAGCGCAGTTGGCCAGGAAGAAAAAAGGTGGGCGGAGTAAACGCGCGAAAAAGAAACAATACAAGTCTAATCGTGCCGATGACGATAGAGACGCGTTCCCTAGAGTCCGTCCTTTAAATCCATATCGCCTGGATAGAAAATCACGCGCGCAATGGGTCAGATCTGCTGGCGACGTCGTCGAGTGTTTCCAAGGCGGGGGATGGTGGTGCGGGCGCATCACCAATCCGATCGGCGCATTGGGTCGAATGGAAGTCCAATTCCCCGGTGAAAACGAATCCAAGCTGATTAAGAAGGAAGATATCGAAACCATGCTCACCTGGGATGGCGAAGAGTGGTATATCGCCGGAACAGACGACGTCGTCGAAAAGACTCCGGCTGCGGCAGAAGCTCTCGAACTCGCTTTACAGGCGGCGGCGGATACGCACGGTGACATGTGCGCTGTGTGCGGCAGATCGGGTTCTTTGGTGTGTTGCGATGGATGTCCCTCTGCATTCCATGCGGTTTGTGCCGGTGAACCAACAAACCGAGCGCTTTCGGAGACGGAATGGTTTTGTCCTGAGTGCGTCGCGGTTCCTGAACAAATTCGATCAGACAAGGAGTTGAGAGCGCAAGCATTTCCTTTTTTGAGAACCGAATGTGCGTTGTGTGAAACTGATGGGGACGCACTGGGTAGAAAGTACTTCTTTTCTGCAAAGGACGGCGTAGCTAGGCTCGAAGGAGGAATGAACCCCACGAAATACGGTAGCGGTCGTGTCGACTTCAACGCGTCAATCAGAGAGGACGAGCGTAAACGCTTTGAGATGCTGGCGATTGATCGAAAACCGTTCGAAGAAGCGAACGTTTACTTGGAAGATATTCGTAACGCTGCGGATGCTGCAAGAGCATCTCTCAAACGCGGTCAACGAGAAAAACAAGTTGGTGTCGATCCAGTCGAAGTTTTTGAAAAGTTTGGTCTCGGAGATTGTGGGAAGACTTTACCGGAGTGGGAGAAAGACAAGATAGTTCGTCCTGCTCGCGTGGAAGAATCTGAAGAAGAGGAAGAAGACGTCGATGAAATGGAATTCGACGACGAGGACTCCGAAGAGGAGGAAATGCACGACGATGAGAAATGGTCCGATTTAGATAACGATGAACCTGAAGCTCCACCTTCCTCTGGGCTAGGAGGTAAAAGAAAAAGAGGAGGGAGAAGAGAAGAAGAAGAAGAAGAAGAAGAGATAGTGATGCCAACGTCAGGTCGATCCCGACGAGCAAACGCGGGTAAGAAGAAGGAAACGTATTCTCCTACTAAAATTGCCGAAGAGCAGCGCGCTCGCCAGGAAGCAATGGCTCCAAAAGTAGTTGTCAAAGAGGAACCGATTTCAGTCAATGATCCAGAAGTGGAGCGCGCACTGGAAGAGCGCAGAAAATTGGCACTTTCGCACGCAGCGAAAATCGAATACGAGTCTTCTTTATTGGCAGTAGCTCCCGTGGAAACAAAGGTCGAAAAGAGCGGAGGTGATACTCCGACGACAGCACCAGCGACGCCTTCGGCGACGACAATGACGACGAAAACGTCGACAGAATCGTGCTACACTTATCAGAATAAGTACGCAAATGCTGGAGTCTTTGCGCTGGCGAATGCGACTGGTGAAACCGCCCGAGGGCGCGTGACGTCGTTATTTGTCAACCAATGGTTTGCCCCATACCCAATTCCGCAACCACCGGTTTTACCTGGGTGGCAAGATCATATCGCGAAAGACAAACTTGGTCATGTCGTGGCAAAAGCGTGTCACATGGAGCGATATTTGTGCGGCTTGCTCGACGGTCCCTGGGCTGGTACGGAAACAGTCACCGGTGACCAATGGCGCCAAAAGTGGCTCACGTCTTTAAGAGGTTCATCAACTTTCAAGGATGTCGCGAAGTGGATCTTACTCTTAGAGAGCAGCATTCGTCCTCTGGCGATGAAAGCGGCGTGGTACCTTCAAGAAGTCAAAGAAAATGCCTCCATTTTTGAGCCTGAAAAGAAAGAGCAGCAGGAGGATCACGTTGAAAAAGTTGGTCCCTCTTCGTTGCGCTCAGAAGTCGCGCCGTTGGCGCTCGTGCTCAGAGGGAAGCGCGTTCCCATCAAATCTCTTCGAAAATGTGCAAGAAATGGTGGCGTGAAATCAATGCTGCCAGGACGTGTGGTGAACTACCGCACTGGATGGCGCGGGAGAGGTATGCCACAACCGTCTCGTACTTTGAGAGCCGCGTGGATCGCTGAAGTTGAAAACGCTTCTTCGGCAGCGTACTTGGGATTGCTTTTGCGCTTCTTCGATCATCACATAGCCTGGGATCACATCAAATCGCCGATGTTTCATAAAATTCAGTCAAATTCATTCGATGGTAAACACAAAAATATCAACTTCAGAGAAGTGGAGATCGTCGAGAAACGATTCGCGAAATGGCCGTCGACGGGTGCCATTTTGGCGCAATATCGATTCGAGCCCGTGCCGAAAGATGGGGAGGACGGGTCGAAGAAAACTTCGCCCATAAAATCGTCTCCAACAAAGAAAGGAGAAGAACAGTCGCCCTTGAAGAAGGAAGAGGGAGAAAAAGATGTCGCGACACCGATGGAAGAGGACAAGAAGATGGACGCCGGTGAAGAAGCACCTGCGTCGCAGCCGGTCGAGGAAAAGAAAGAAGTCGAGGAAGCACCTGCACCGCCGGAGACTGAAGAAAAGAAAGAAGTCGAGGAAGCACCTGCACCGCCGGAGACTGAAGAAAAGAAAGAAGTCGAGGAAGCACCTGCGCCGCCGGAGACTGAAGAAAAGAAAGAAGTCGAGGAAGCACCTGCGCCGCCGGAGACTGAAGAAAAGAAAGAAGTCGAGGAAGCGCCATCAGCACCGCCGGCGGCCGTAGAGAAGATAGACTTTGAAAAGACGCCAGTAGCTGAGAAGATGGAAATAGAGGAGGCGAAAGAACAAGAGGCTGTGCCATTAGCCGAAAAGCAACCTTCGCCGCCGAAACCAGAAGGCGCAGACGCGTCGATGTTAGGCGATAGAATTCAAGAGCAAGGTGATGCCGTTGCTTCTGCTGTCGCCTCTGATGTAGCGGCTGCTCCGGTAGCAGAGGCTGCTCCGGCTGAAGTAACCATTCATGATCCATTAAACGCCGCGACGACAACTACGGTGCCGACGACGACGGACGAAAAGAACGAAGCCGGAGAAGGAGAAAAGAAGGAAGAAGAACCTGTTCCGATGTGGGTCAACGACGTCGATTGTCCTCTATTCCTCCTGAGCATGTACGAAACGAAGATTCGTGGTTGGACGCGCGCCGAGGAGAAAAACTTGGGCTTCAATCCTGGATTTACACCAGGAAGACACTCGGTAACCATTCCAATCACGTACGAAGACATTGGAACACACCTCGCGGGTTGCAAAGTCGAAGTGCTTTGGGAAGACGACGAAGTCTGGTATCGCGGAGAAATCGTCAAATGCTGCGAAGATCGAGAGTTCGGAGATGAGTACGCTCAACGAGAAAAAATCGCTGCCGACGACGATGATGCTCCAGACAAAGATAACGAAGATGCCTTCACCAACAAGGTTGAAATCCACTATGAGACTGGTGAGAAGGAAATTATGGATATCGGCGACTTCAAAGATGTCATATCGAAAGGTAGTATTCGTGCAAGAGGAAGCATCCCAACACGAGGCGGTGCGAAGAAAAAGGCTGCGAAGAAGAGCTTGAATGAACGAGAGCCGAAAGAGCCAAAAGAAAAAGGCGCTGGACGAGTGAGCCTGTTACCGACGCTTCCAGAAATGGAACGCGCACCACCGGGCACGTTTTACGCTACGGCGCATCTTGAACTCCCGAGAGACGTCCTCGAGAGAATGGTCTTCGAGAAAACTGGGAAAGACTACTCGCTTTGGCAAAATCCAAAAGTCGCGCGATGGAAACTTGCGCTCATGTTGGATGAAGGAGAGTTACGACAGGCCATCGCGGACGAAAAGATCAAGCCTACGCACGTGGAAAAGAAGAAAACGGGGACCTATTACGTGAAGAAAGCTGAGCGATTGGCGATGGAAAAGCAATACCAGGAGTTGGCGATGCAAAAAAGGGAGCGAGAAGACAAAGGTGAGGAAGGACAGGAACCTGATGAGAATGCAGGAGGCGATGGATCCGATCTTCAACCGAAAACGGTTCGATTCGTCATGGGTACGAAGAAGGATGGATCGGACGAAGGTGCCGGAAAACTAGGGGCAGACGCTCAAGACATCGCGATGGAAGAGAGAGAGCGGATCAACGAGGCTTCGCTCGCGGCGATGGAACATTTGACAACCTCTCCGGTTCCAGAATCCCGCGGCAATACGTTTACAGGCCCCATCGCACAACGGTGCATACTCGCCTTAAACGTAATTCGCAACGTGAAAACCTCTCAAGCGCCTCCAGCGAAGAAAGGATTACTCGCGTGTACGCATATTACGAAAAAGCTTGACGCTATTGAGAAGAAGTGCAAGGACAGGACCTTGAGGGGCGTCCCGGACTTTGCTCGAAGAGTGGAAGAAGTTTTTGATCAAGCCAGTGTGAACAACACGGAGTTTTGGGAAGATATTGATCTTAACGTTCGCCCGGAGTTTCGCAAGGCTGTTCTTCTCATCGCGACACCGAAAACTGACGAAAAAGCGAAAGAGAAGTTCAAGAGCGAACTCGCATCGCACCTGGAGTTTGAGAAAGGGGAGGATTTTGGTGAAAAATTGGTCAATAAGCGCGTGATAGTGTGTTGGGACGATGGCGAATGGTATACGGCGAAGGTGTTGAAGTATGACCCGATCGAAAACAAGCACACGTTGAAGTATAAAGGCGAAGATGAAACGGAAACGCTAGTGCTGAACAAAAAACCAGGACGCATGGCGCCAGACGTTCCGGACGTCTCGTTTCCATGGATCTTTGCATCTCAAGAAATGCGCAAGCTGATCGATCTCGAAGAAGCCAGAAACTGCTTGGGCATTTGCCAATACTTAGACAAGTGCGAACACAAAGGCGGGCGGTTGATTGAGTACTTCTATCGCTTACCAGAAAAGTCAGAAATGCCCGAGTACTACGAAAACGTACCGAATCCGATCGACTTGGTGACAATAATTTCGCGCACTATTGGCGGGTATTACAAATACCTCGAAGATTTCGTCGATGATGTCGAATTGATGTTGGACAACGCGTTGAACTTCAACGCTCCTGGCACGGATGCAAACGACGACGCAAAACTGTTATCTAGGCTCTATCGACAAAAGATGCAGCGAACGTACGCGAATTACGCACCGCCTCCCAAACAAATGCCGAGAGGCAGCGAGCACGAACAAGATAGCCCGGCCAAGAAGAAAAGAGACTTCAGCGACAACCGCGAACGGACGAAACTCAAAAAACTCCGATCTGCCGCCCCGACCGCGGAAGCGAGAAGCGCGAATTCGGCGAAAACTCCAACGCAGAAACCAGCATCGGGCGGTCATCTTCGCGAGGCGATGTCCGAAGAGGAGTTGAAAAAATCGGGATTGCATTTGAAGAAGACGAGTTGGAACGCCACGGCGCGTTGCGGTAAATGTCGCACCTGCTTGAATCGCTCCCTCAAGAAGAGGTGCATGAATAATCCAAAGAAAGGAGAAGAGTGAGAAGGCAGAGAGTAAAAACAGAAGAAGCATACATAGAAAGAGAAGAAAAGTGAGTGAGTGAGTGAGTGAGTGAGATCATTTTAGCATACAAATTTTATTAATTAAACCATCCACGACGAGCGAAAATCCGAGAATGCGAACTTGAACGCGCAGTACTCACACCCCTAGCGTTTGAACGTCAGAAACGTGCACGCGTCACCCCCCCCAAAAAAAACAAGTCTCCCATGCGTGCTTCTTCTTCTTCTGCTGCTGCTTCGCTCTCGACGCGCGGCGGCGAATCAAACGTCGGCAGGATGCGACGTAAAAGAACAACTCCGCGAGGGAAGAAAGACGTCAATATCAAAGCCACGGCGACGCGTTTGGAAGCGTCTGATTTCGAGTTGCTCCAAAAGCTCGGGAAAATTTCCATATCTACATCTCAGGCGTCGTCGTCGTCGTCATCGCCGTCGTCGTCGTTTTCAATCTCGAGGACGGAGGACGGAGAAATTAGAGCCATGTCGACGGCATCGTCATCGAGCAGCGAGAGCAGTTCGAGCGCGATGGTTTTATACGCCGCGCGATGGGCCTCCGGCGAACCTCTTTTTAGATATCCAGGGGATCCTCTGGTCTCTCTGACCGGGCCGCAGGTGTTGATTAAAGAGTATTTTCCATCGGTGAAAGTATTAGCAGAGACGGAAGTGAACGCATACGAGCGTTTG
>Ga0255753_1003078_pt1 | contig 17695 bp, 15 predicted proteins | sample 041ome_10_FD_179953 | JGI IMG/M metagenome (GOLD analysis project Ga0255753, IMG submission 179953) | Coastal salt marsh microbial communities from the Groves Creek Marsh, Skidaway Island, Georgia - 041412US metaG (version 2) | ecosystem: Environmental > Aquatic > Marine > Intertidal zone > Salt...
GAGCGCCATCGCGATCATGACGCGCTGGCGCATGCCGCCAGAGAACTCGTGCGGGTAAGCATTCACCGCCGCCTGCGGGTCGCGGATGCCGACTTCATCCAGTAGCGCCACCGCACGTTCCCGCGCCGCGTTTTTGGCAAGGCCTTTGTGCAGCGTGAGGGGCTCGATGAGCTGATCGCCGATCTTCATGAACGGGTTCAGGCAGGTCATCGGATCCTGAAAGATCATGGCGATGTCGCGACCGCGAATGGCCCTGAGTTCCGCCTCGGAGAGCGCCAGTAAATCCTGGCCCTGAAAACGGGCCGTGCCGCCATCGATGCGACCGGGCGGGCTGGGAACCAGCCCCAGCATGGCGTAGCAAGAGACCGATTTACCCGAGCCGCTCTCGCCAATAATGGCGGTGATCTGGCGCGCTTCGACAGAGAAACTGACGTTGTCCACGGCCTTGTTGGTGCCGTTACGGGTGACAAAACTGACCGAGAGGTTGTTGACGTCAAGTAAGGCCATGGTCAGTCCTTGGATCCACGCACGTCCAGGGCGTCACGCAGGCCGTCGCCGAGGAAGTTGAGTGAGAACAGCGTTAGCGTTAAGGCACAACCCGGGAAGATGAGTAGCCACGGATACTCCTCCATGGTCTCGGCGCCGTAGCTGATCAGGAGCCCCCAGGAGGTGGCCGGGGGTTGAATGCCCAGGCCTAAAAAGCTCAAAAACGCTTCCAGCAGCATCACGCTCGGAATCGTCAGCGTGGTGTAGACGATGATTGGCCCCAGCGCATTGGGCACCACGTGCTTACGGATAATCGCCGCAGGGGATAGGCCTACCGAGACTGCGGCCTCGACAAATTCTTGCTGCCTGAGAGACTGCACCTGCGAGCGCATGATGCGCGCCATAGTGAGCCACTCCACCGCGCCGATGGCGAGGAACAAGAGCAAAATATTGCGCCCGAATACCACCATCAACAGCACGATAAAAATCATGAAAGGCAGCGCGTAGAGAATATCGACCAGCCGCATCATCACGGCATCGACCCGGCCACCTACGTAACCTGCGATGGCGCCCCAGGTGACACCAATCAGGAGCGCGACCGCGGTGGCAATAAAACCCACTGCGAGCGAGATGCGACCGCCGTACATGATTTGTGTGAGCAAGTCGCGGCCAAAGATGTCGGTGCCCAGCCAGTGCGCCGCCGAGGGAGGTGTGGCACCGAGGTCCAGATTCTGTGTTTCGTAGCTGTAGGGCGCGATCCAAGGTGTGAGTAAGGCCACCACAATCATGAACAGCAATACGCCGCCACCAAAAACGGCAAGTTTGTTTTTGCTCAGACGAATCCAGGCGTCGTGCCACAAAGATGAGCCCTGCTCGGCGTTATCAAAGACGGCCGCGGTGTCGTTCATGAGCCCGCCCCCGCTTTAAATTGATCTCGCAGGCGCGGATTGAGCCAAGCCGCAACGACGTCGCTCACAAGGTTGAAAAACACGATCAGGGTAGAGAGAAACACGGTGGTACCCAGAATCATGGTGTAGTCGCGATTAAAAGCGGCCTGCACATAAAAGCGTCCCAGACCCGGAATCTGAAAAATGGTCTCGACCACAAAAGAGCCCGCCAGCAGGCCGGCGAACGCGGGACCCAGAAAGGCGATCACCGGAATCAGCCCGCCACGCAGAGCGTGCTGGGTGACCACGCGCCATTCGGGCAGGCCTTTGGCGCGCGCGGTGCGAATGTAATCCTGGGAGAGAATTTCGAGCATGCCCGCGCGGCTTAATCGTGCAATGTAAGCGGCGTAGGCTGATCCCAGTGTGATCGACGGCAGGATCTTATCTCCGGGGATATCACCCCAGCCGGTAATCGGCAGCCAGTCGAGCCCAATACCAAAGATCAACACCAACAGGGGCCCGAATAAAAATGACGGCATACAGATACCGATCATCGCCAGACTCATCGGCACATAGTCCTGCGCGGTATTAGGTTTAAGAGAGGCGAATACGCCCGCCGTCACCCCAATCACCAGAGCGATCATCAAGGCATAAAGACCCAGCTCTGCCGTTACCGGCAGGCCGGAGAACAGAATCTCGTTCACACTGCGGCCCGGGTATTTGAATGATGGGCCGAGGTCGCCCTGCGCCAGATCGCCAAGATAGGCAAAGTACTGCTCGTGCAGCGGCAGATCGAGGCGATACTGCGCCTCCAGTGCCTTCTTGACCTCGGGGATCACGACCTTTTCCTGATCGAATGGTCCACCCGGTGCGGAGCGCACAAGGAAAAATGTTGCGGAGATCACCACAAAGATCACGGGCAACGCCTGAAGAATGCGAATGATCAAAAAGCGCAGCATCAGCGCAAAGACTCCGGCAGCGTTCGCCCGGGAACCAATCGCACGTACTTCAGGTTCAGCGAGTCCATCAGATTGGCGTACAGTCCCTCTACACTTGGGTGAATGAGATGTTTGCTGGTATAGGTGTAAAGCGGAATGATCGGCATTTCTTCCATCAGCATGGTTTCGGCTTCGGTAAACAGCGCATAGCGCTCCTCACGCGTGGGCGCCTTGGGCGCTTTGTAGAGAATCAAATCGTCGTAGACCGGGTCACTGTAGTGGGTGTTGTTATTACCACCTTCGGTGATGAACAGGTCGAGGAAATTGTTGGCGTCCACATAGTCCCCAATCCAGCCGCGACGCGCTATCTGAAAATCGATCTGCGTGACGGCATCAAGGTAGACCTTCCACTCCTGATTGGAGATGGTTACATCGATGCCCAGTTCTGATTTCCACATCTGCTGAATTGCCACTGCGATTTTTCGGTGGGCTTCCTGGGTGTTGTAAAGAATTTCTATCCCTGGCCAGCCATCGCCATTGGGGTAGCCGGCTTCTGCTAATAATCGGCGTGCTTCGTCGGGGTCGTAATCAAATAGCTTGGGTGGAAAGTATCCCAGCGTATCGGGCGGGGTAATCGAGTATGCCGGCACAGCAGTTTGCTGGAGCACTGAGCGCACAAGTTTGTCTCTATCCACTGCCATCGAGAGCGCCTTGCGCACCCTGACGTCGTTAACAGGCGGTCGTTGGGTATTGATGAGGTAGTAATACGTGCCGAGGTAGGGCGCTTGAATATAGGGGCTGTTGGGCATCTCCCGATACAGGGGGATTTTGTCCAGGGGCACTACTTGCGTGTAGTGGAGCTGCTCGGCCCGAAACATGCGTTCTTCACTCACCACGTTTTCGGTGGGGTAGTAGATCACTTTATTGAGCGACACCTTGTCCCGATCCCAGTAATGCTCGCTCTTCTCCACCACAATGCGGCGGTTCAACGACCACTCGGTGAGCTTGAATGCGCCATTGCTGACAATGTTGCCCACCCGCGTCCAGGGAGTGTAGCGGTCGGTCATCTCGCCAAACTGCAGCAGCGTCTCGGGGTGCACAGCAAACGTGCTGTAGTGGTCCATCAACTGAATAAAGTACGGTGTGGGTGCATTGAGTGTGACTTGGAGCGTGGTGTCATCCAGCGCCTTGACGCCGACCTCATTGAAATCGGTGATCTGTCCCTTGAGATAGGCCTCGGCGTTGACTACCGGGAACAGCATGTAGGAATACTCGTTGCCGGTCATGGGGTGCAGGGCGCGATGCCAGCTCCACACGTAGTCACTTGCAGTGACCTGCTCACCGTTGGACCACTTGGCCCTCGGGTTGAGATAAAAGGTAATGACACGGCCTTCGTCACTGAACTCCCAGCGCTCGGCGACGCCGGGCTCGGGTTCGAGCGTGATTGGGTTTTTGACTGCGAGGCCCTCAAACAGGGCCCGGATAATGTGGTTCTCGGGTACGCCCGTTACCACTTGCGGGTCAAGGCCCTGGGGCTCGGCGCCGTTACCGTAGTGCAGCACGCCATCGCGGTTGCCACTCGCTACGTTGCTTTCGCCGCCACCGCAGCCTGCTAAAACCAAAGTCAGCAGTAGTGATAGCGTTGCGATGGAGGCACGTGGGGTCTTGGCTGAGGTGTAATAACGACGATGTGCCCAATTGTTAAGGAATAATGGGTGCTTCAAACCTGACTACCTGCGCGCAGAATGCGCCTATGCTACCGGAGTTTTGGCGTCGATGAGAGTGCCCGTTGCGACAGCGTCAATAATGTCGATGATCACCACTAACGCTGTCCTGTGCGTTTGATAAACTATTCGCTCATAACCCACTCCCTGTTGACGCTGCATGGTAGCTAGAACATGACGGTAAGAACCCGCGTTGCGCCTTCACCTACCGGTGATCCCCATGTGGGCACCGCCTATATGGCGTTGTTTAATCGTTGCTTCGCCCATGCGCACGGCGGTCAGTTCATTCTGCGCATAGAGGATACCGATCAGGCGCGCAGCACCCCTGAGGCAGAGGCCAAGATTTTTGAATCCCTGCGTTGGTTGGGGCTGAGTTGGGATGAGGGCCCTGATGTGGGAGGCCCCAAGGGCCCTTACCGACAGAGTGAGCGGGCCGATATTTACAGTGGTTACGCTTGGGAGTTGGTCGAAAAAGGTCACGCGTTTGTCTGTTATCGCACCCCGGAGGAGCTCAACGACCTGCGCGAGGCGCGAAGGGAGGCCGGTCAGGCGACGGCGCTCAAGCCTTCCGACCTGATCCTGCCGGAGGATGAGCAGGCGGCGCGAAAGGCGGCGGGTGATCCCTACGTGATTCGGATGATGGTGCCTGAAGCGGAGGGCGCCTGCGTCATTGACGACATGCTACGCGGCGTCATCGAGCTCGACTGGAGCATGGTGGATGCGCAGATCCTGCTCAAATCGGACGGACTGCCCACCTACCACCTGGCCAATGTGGTCGACGACCACTTAATGGAAATCAGCCACGTCATCCGCGGTGAGGAGTGGATTAACTCGGCGCCCAAGCACCAACTGCTCTATGAGTATTTTGGTTGGCAGATGCCGGTGCTGTGCCATATGCCGTTGTTAAGAAATCCCGACAAATCCAAGCTCAGTAAGCGCAAAAACCCGACCAGCATTTTGTATTACCAGCGCATGGGGTTTTTGCCCGAGGCGGTGGTGAATTATCTCGGGCGCATGGGGTGGTCGATGCCCAATGAAGAGGAGAAATTTACCCTCGAAGAAATGCAGGCCGCTTTTGATATTTCTCGAGTATCACTGGGCGGTCCGATTTTCGATATGGAAAAACTCAAATGGCTTAACGGTTTGTGGATTCGCGAATCGTTGAGCCAGGAAGCGCTCGCCAATCGGCTGCGCGACTGGGCGCTGAATCCGGAGATGCTCAATCGCATCTTGCCCCATGCGCAGGGGCGCATCGAGGTGCTGTCGGACCTGATTCCGCAGGCGGCTTACCTGCTCTCGGGTGAGATTCACCTGACTGCAGAGGCCTTTGGCGAGACCGTCGAGGCGCGTGAGCCTATCGTGGCTCAATTGCAGTTTGTGTTGTGGCGGTTGGAGGCCCTGCAGGACTGGCGCCGGGATACGGTGTTTGCGGTACTCAAGGCGTTGGCCGATGCCATGGCGCTGAAGCCCAAGGTGCTGTTTGCGCCGCTTTTTGTGGCGCTCTCGGGCGAGGCGGTGGCGTATTCCATACCTGACTCGATGGCGATTTTAGGCCCTGATATAACGCGGGCCAGATTGCGGCACGCTATTGAAGCCTGTGGCGGTGTGTCGAAGAAGGCCGCCAAACGTCTGGAAAAAGACTACGCAGCGCTCGGGGTATAGCCGCGCTCAGTTGCGGTTTTCTTTGTTGAGCAGACAGAGCCCGGCGAATAGGGCAAAGCTTGCCTCGAACAGCAGCGCGTACCAGGTGTAGGCGGAAAAATCCGAGCTCATGGCAACGTCGGTGGCGCCTCTGGCGGCCTGCACCGTCATTTCAAAATCACCAAACGCCACGCTGCCTCTGGCCGCAGCTAGGCCGCCAAGGCACATCATGACCAGCCACAACCCCGGACGCAGATAGCCTTTGAGCACGCCGGAGAGGAAAATGATGGAGCCCAGACAGAGCTGAAGGCCACCGTACATGGCCGCAAGCTCTGCCATGCCATCTTTGTGCGCAACCCAGAGACCCGCATATTCTGCGGGCATCTCCGGGTTATACCAGCACATGGCGCCGTAAACGATAAAGAGTATCCCGGGAATAATAAGAACCCCTCTGGCGATCATGGTGCTGTCCTGTGAAATCGACGTGGGTCTAGTTTACTACCGATGGCTTGCAGAGTTGCAATGCGTTCATCAAATCGCGATTCGAGAGTAGAGGTTTGCCGTGGGCCATTCTGTGTGGGTGATAAGCGCCCGCCCATAACTGAGAATGGCTTAATTTGGTAATGATGCGGCAGCGCTTGACAGCTTTTCGGGGTATCCGTACTGTTGCGCCCCTCGACATTCGTCGGGGACTGATGTGGGGCTATAGCTCAGCTGGGAGAGCGCAACACTGGCAGTGTTGAGGTCGGCGGTTCGATCCCGCCTAGCTCCACCACCATTTTACTAGCACGCTTTTGCGCAACACTTGTGGCTTGCGCTTCTTTTAGAACATCCTGTTCTATACCGTTATCAGACCTCTCGTTCTGAATATAGGTATTTCTCGGCACCGACATACCGTTGTTGACGAAGTTCTTCATGTCCATCGAACTGAGATGAGTGTACTTCTCCAACATCGCCATGCTGTTCCAGCCGCCTAGCTTCTGAAGCAGTGGCAGTGGCGTACCAGACAGGACGTGTCGCGTGGCCCAAGTGTGCCGCAGGTCATGGAACCTGACGCTACCCACCTCTGCTCGCTCACAGGCGCGTTGCCACACGCCGTTCGTCACGCTGGTGCGACTACCTATAGGCTTCCCGTTTCGCTTCGTGAAGACGTACTCAGGAGCCTGTCGTCGCTTCGACTGGGTATCCCTCTGCTCTTGCAGGATCTTCATTGCCTCTTCAGACATGGGCACAAACAACTGCTTGCCCGCCTTCGTCTTGGATGCCTTGATGTTGATCATGCCGTCCTGCACTTCGCTCCACATCAGATCCCTGACGTTCGATACACGCAGGCCAGTAGCCAGCGCAAACCGAGCCATGGATGACTGAAGCTTGGGCAGGGTGAACAGGAGACGATGCACTTTGGCGCCTAAATTGAATCCAAGACAACTAAAATTTGGCGCTATGGTGATCGCGGAGTTTGAGGGAGACTCTTCGATCTTTGTCCGGTGATCTTGTAGACTCCCATGCGGTAATTCGGTTGATCAGCGCTATTTCGTGGCGCCTCACTGCGACTGAGAACAGAAAGCTTGCTAATAGCGCCGATGCTCTCACCAGCCACTTTCCAAACCACCGTGCCGAGTACCGGCAACATTGTTCAGGAGAAAATTAATGCAGCGATCGGTCAGGGCTCAGTTACTCGCCTTATTCGCGTCAGTTTATGTGGGGCTTGCCTCATCCTCGCAAATGCCGGACATCAATATTCCCTACGATAAGTTTACGCTCGACAATGGCCTCACGGTGGTGGTGCATGAGGACCGCAAATCCCCCATTGTTGCTGTCAGTATCTGGTACCACGTGGGCTCCAAGAATGAGCCCGCAGGCAAGACGGGATTCGCGCATCTGTTTGAGCATCTGATGTTCAATGGATCAGAGCACTACGACGGTGAATATTTTGAGCCCTTCGAAAACGTAGGGGCGACGGGTATGAATGGCACCACCTGGTTTGATCGCACAAATTACTTTGAGACGGTGCCTACGCCTGCGCTGGAAATGGCGTTGTGGATGGAGTCCGATCGTATGGGGCACCTTCTTGGCGCGGTGACCCAGGAAAAACTGGATAACCAGATTGGAGTCGTTCAGAACGAGAAGCGGCAGGGCGACAACCGGCCCTACGGCAAAACCGAGTACCGTATTCTGGAAGCGCTATTTCCGCCCGGACATCCCTATCGACATAGCACCATCGGCTCGATGGAAGACCTCAGTGCCGCCTCGCTCGAAACCGTGCAACAGTGGTTTAAAGATTACTACGGGGCGGCCAATACCGTGCTCGTTCTGGCGGGTGATATCGACGTTGTGCAAGCCAGAGCGCTGACAGAGAAGTATTTTGGTGACATTGATGCGGGTCCGCCCGTCACTCGGATGAAAGCGGCCATCCCTACACATCTGTCAGATACCTACGAGGTGATGTACGACCGGGTACCCCAAGCGCGGGTTTTTCACAATTGGGTGGCGCCCGGGCGCACCACCCGGGCAGCCGCAGAGATGGAGTTGGTCGCCAGTATTCTTGGGAGCGGCAAGAACTCGCGCCTCTATCAGGCGCTCATATACGGCCAGCAGCTCGCGGTAGATGCGAGTTCCTCTCTTCAGGGTCAAGAGCTGGTCAGTATGTTCGATATCGATGTCACCCTTCAGTCCGATGCGTCTATGGATAGGGTAAACGCAATTATCGATCGGGAGCTGCAAAATTTTATCGACGCCGGCCCTACTCCCGAGGAGCTACAGCGGGTCCAGACCAGAATCAATGCGAGAGTGGTACGCGGCCTCGAGCAAATTGGTGGGTTTGGCGGTAAGGCCGTGACGCTGGCGCAAAGTGAGCTTTACGCTGACGACCCCGGTTTTTGGAAAACGCGACTTGAGTGGATAAATGGGGCCACCCCAGAAAGTGTCAGGGCCACAGCCGCAGAGTGGCTGAGTCGTGGTCGATACAAGCTGGAGGTTTATCCTTTTGCTGACTTTACAACCACTGAGTCTTCGGTGGATCGGACTGCAGGGTTACCCCCGGTCGGCGCGATGCCCGATTTGGTGTTTCCCGACATCGAGCGAGCGGAGCTGGAAAACGGGCTCAAGGTGGTGCTCGCGACACGCAATGCGGTCCCGGTCGTTAATATCAGCTTACAGTTCGACGCGGGGTATGCAGCGGACTCCTTCGGCACGTTGGGCGCGGCCAGTTTCGCCATGGCCATGTTGGACGAGGGCACTGCAACGCGCGATGCGTTACAAATTGCCGCCGAAGCAGAATCGCTAGGCGCTTTTATCTCCACTGATTCAGATCTGGATACGTCTATGGCCTATCTTTCTGCTCTCAAGAGTCAGTTGCAACCTTCCCTCGATCTCTTCTCAGAGATAGTAAAGGAGCCTGCTTTTCCTGATGAGGAGTTGGTACGTTTGCGAAAACGTTGGATCGCCGGGATTGGGCAAGAGAAAAACGAACCGGTTCAACTGGCGCTCAGAACACTGCCACTGCTGATGTATGGTGATGATCATGCCTACGGCATTCCCTTTACGGGTTCGGGCACTGAGGCGTCGATCAACGCGCTTACAAGAGATGAGCTGGTCAGCTGGCACCAGACCTGGATACGACCCAGTAATGGCACGCTGTTTGTGGTGGGAGATACCACCATGGAGGAGATATTGCCGCTGTTGAATCAGTACTTTGGCGCGTGGAAAGAGAATCGGATGGCGGTGCCCGAGAAAAACATTGCCGAGGTGGCAATGAGGGAGGGAGCCGTTTATTTGATCGACAAGCCCGGCGCACCCCAGTCATTGATTCTCGCGGGACACGTTGCGCCAGCAACCGGTGTGGATAACAACATCGACATTCTCACAATGAACGATGTCATCGGCGGATCTTTTACCGCGCGCGTCAATATGAATCTGCGAGAGGACAAAGGCTGGGCGTATGGCGCATATACCTTTATGCAAGATGCCCGGGGTCAAAGACCATGGTTGGCGTACGCGCCGGTACAGACTGACAAAACTGCCGATTCGATCAAGGAACTGAAGCGTGAAATGGATGAATTCTTAAATTCATCACCGGCGAGGCAAGACGAGCTCGACAAGAGCGTCCGCAATAACGTTAATAGCCTGCCGGGTCAGTTCGAAACGGCGGGCGCGGTGCTGGATGCGTTGCTGAGTAACGATCGATTTGGACGCCCCGATGATTACGTGAGCTCTTTGAAAAGTCGCTACGAGGCGGTTGATCTCGCGGCGGTGCGCGCTGCTGCTGCAAATGTCATCCATCCCGACAATCTGATTTGGCTGATTGTTGGAGATCTGGAGCAAATCGAACAGCAGATTCGCGATTTGGGGCTAGGAGTTGTGCAGATTATTGATGAGGATGGTAAAGCAATAGCGCAATAGGATTGAGCCGGACACTGAATAACAGGTGTAAGGGGCTGATCGTCTTGGCGGGGAGAGCCCTCTGCGGGTATCTTCCCTGCAGTTTTCGTGAGCTGCAATAACGCAGAGGGCCAGCTTGCTAACGATGAGCGGTCTGGTCCCGCCCGGGCGTTATGCAGCGCGATCCATGGATACCCGCAGCCGCCAGTCCGCAACACAAGAATGGAGAGTCTGCTCCGCGACTATCATTTCCACGCGGAGTGCCAGATAGCGCGCTTTTGCTTCCCGGTTATTACCACCGGCCATTGACCAAGCCTTGGCCCACAGGCCCACACGCACGGCGCCGTGTGTGAGTTCTTCGGTAGCCAGCGCGTACATGCGCTCTTCCACCGCCTTACTGTGTGCCTCGTGCACCGATGTGCCACTGTATTGGGACATTCCCTGTCTCCCTTTGATCCACTAGACCGAACTCGGCCATTCCACCTCGACAAGGATCGAGCAAATGTGGGTGTAGTTATTGCCGCAATACGCCAAGGTGTTGGCAAAACGCGCCAGTGCAGATCCCGGTGCTCGCTTGACTTGATATCGCCGATTTCAAAGGAGTAGTCGCGGGAAATGCCATAGCGTTGGTGCCTGATCGGAGCGGTCCATAGGCATAGGGAGGGGCCTCCGGCGGAGGCCTGGCACAGTGAGTAACTTGTCAGGTGGTTAGCTGACTAGGCCGCGAGGTGACAAGAGCATTGGTGAATTAAGGGGGGCAGGGACTCAGAGTGGAACTAGCAAGCTTGCTTTCGGACCAAGAGGGGAGAGTTGGAGATAAGATAGTGGTTAACCCGTCAAAAATTTTCAGCGAATCGGAGCGAGTGCGCGTCAACCTCCGCGCTGATCCCGGAGTTCGCTGCGCCGAATTTTGCCGGCCTCATTGCGCGGCAGTGCGTCCAGGAATTCAAATGAACGAGGCACTTTGTATTTGAGGAGCTGCTCGCTACACAGTCGCAGCAGCTCTTCTTCCGTTGGCGGGTCGCTCGGGTCGAAACTCTCGACAATGGCATGGACGCGTCGACCCAAATCATCATCCTTGAGGCCCACTACTGCCACATCTTTCACTTTGGAGTGTTGGCTGACGATGGCTTCGACCTCTGCCGGAAAAATATTGGCACCGCCCGCGATAATCAGGTCAGTGCGACGATCGGCAAGATAAAGATAGCCCTCTTCGTCCACCCACCCCATGTCTCCCACGCTGGTAAAGCCATCGAGGATAATCTCGAGATTTGCCGTGCCGCGGTATTCGCAGGGTGGCGCAGCGCCGGCAATACGCGAGAAGATTTCTCCCACTTCGCCCGTAGGAAGTGGTTGGCGCTTTTCATCCAGGATCAAAATGTCGGTGCCGATCGGTTTTCCCACGCTACCGCGATGCGAGAGCCATTCATTACCGTCTAGTACGGTGAGTCCATTGCCTTCGGTGGCGGCCCATAGTTCGAGTATTTTTTCGCCGCCAAGCTTTTCAATAAATGCCTCCTTTGCCCAGGCGGGGCAGGGCGCAGCCAGATGCCACACAACGCGCACCGAATTCAGGTCAGCCTCTGGCCATCGAGGCTCTCTGAGCATTCGCTGCATCATGGTTGGCACCAGATTGAGCACGGTGGGTCGATAGCGCTCAATATTCTGCAAGCACTGACTCACGTTAAAACGTTCGTTCAACAGGATGCGGCCGCCACGCAGGAGCATGTTGACCGAGAACCAGAAGGGCCCGTTGTGATAAAGCGGCCCGGGTGAGTACTTGAGATCACTCGATTCGAAGCGCATCAGCATGGGAATGATCGGATTGTCGGCATCAAACAGAGCATCACCGGTAGTAATGATCAGTTTGGATTTGCCGGTAGAGCCGCCGCTGGCGAGCGCTTTGATTGGGTTGCTCACTCGAGTAAGGCGGATCTGCGGTACCTCTGTGTCGCCGCGGAAAATGGCGGGATCCAGCGTTTCGAGCCCCGTGAGGGTGCGACTGATCGCGAGCGTCGCACCCGAAAGCGCTAGCAAATGGTCGAGTTCTACCTGGGGAAGTCGATCACTCACGGGCATCGGCGTGCCACCCGCTTTGAAAATACCCACGGTTGCCACCAAAAAATCGGTGCAGGTCGGTAAATGGATAGGCACGAACACCCCGGGGCCCACGCCTCGCTCAATCAAAGCCTGGGCAATTTCATCCGACCGTTGAGACAACACTTTGCGGGTAACCGCGTCATCGGAGCCATCAAGCCCCACGGTATTGATGACAATCTCGTCAGGCTGTTGTTCAGCGCAGTGATCGAGAATTTCGCCGGGTGTTTTCAGTGTTGTTGCCATGATAGTGCTGTATTGGGAGAGGCCGCTTCGAGTTTAGCCTGACACAACACGCACCAACAGGGTGCCGACTTAGTTTTTCTTGTGACTAGCGCTGTCACCGCAAGTGTTCCCAGATAGAACTGGCTCGCGTCTCTTGCGCGAAGCTGCGACAACGCGCTGCAGTCGCCGAATGAGCTAACTTCGAGATTAGCTTGCCTGCAACGCCTGCCTGACCAGCGGCAACTGATCGTTGCCAAAGTACAACCGATCACCAATGAACAGCGTTGGTGAGCCGTAAGCGCCGCGAGTGATCGCCTCCTCGGTATTAGCACGCAGTCGGTCTTTGACGGGTTGCGAGGAGGCTTGCTCAACAAGCGTCTCACCGACAAGGCCACATGCATTGGCAACATCACTCAAGATAGCGGGCTCATCGATGTTACGCCCTTGGGCAAAATAGGCGTCAAATGCTGCTTGCGAAAAACGCAGCAGCGCGTCCCGGTTATCCTCCAGTGCGCAGCAGCAACGCATGGCTAGCACAGACTTTACCGGGTGATGCTCAGTGGGAAACACCAGCGGTAAATTCGCAAGCCGCGCCCACTCATGCAACCACCGGTAGTTGTGAACAATTTTGGGTGACATGGGTTCAGCGCGTGCCGCATAGACATCGGGGTTTACTGCGTTGAACACCCCCCCAACCAGAAAAGGTCGCCAGCGCACGGGGGCGCAGGTTTCCGCAATAATCGGCTGAAGATTATTGAACGCGAGGTAGGTCCACGGCGACGACAGATCGTAAAATACTTCCAGGGTCTTCATGAGGGGAGCGCTTCTGCAAACGGCCACCCCCGATGCTCTCCGGATACGCGCGTCGTTGCAAGCCTCTCGGATTGGGTTGCTGCGAAGAAGAGCTCACGCTAGGGCACCCTGACCCTGCCACCCGAGCCACTACCCGTCGGCCACTGACTTTATGTTCAAGTACTGTGGTGACGGGAGCCTCATTGGCTATCGAAACCGACGAGCTTGCTGCCTGCGACTGCTCTGCCATCAGAAACGCGCTGACAAACAACATAACAACGCCGCCGATAAGAATACGTAGATCTTGCATGGTTGACCTCCTGTCAATGTGGAGTGGCTTCCTGCCACCTCGCCAAAGTAGTCAAATCCGGCCGATCGCTCAATGTCAGAAATAACAATCAAGCGTGCCTGTCTATTCAACTTCAGGGCTGTCGGCTGTCAATCGGGCCATCAAGACGTGCTCAACTTCTAATTAAAGTAACAAATTGCCGTGAAAATAATGTCATAAAAATGTTTTATTTAATCTATAAGCTACTAAAAAATAATATTCATTAACGTTTTATTGATAAACCAATGTCACAGAATCAAAACAATCCACTTAAGGTTTGTGTGCGGCACGGTTGCCGCAGGCGCGCCAAGAGCAAGTTTTGTAGCGACGAGTGCCGCGTGGCATATCACAACGCCAAAAGAGCGCCAGCGGCAAAGGTCCGGATCATGTGTCTGGGGTGTAAAAGCGTTTTTCACGGCAGACCCGATCAAAAAACCTGTGGTCCCACCTGCCGCTCTCGGGTTTTTCGGGCGCGCAAGCGATATGAGGAGCAAAACGACGCCGCACCAATGGAATGGGGCGAAACCACACCTTTTTCACCCGCCGAGCTCAAAAAGCGGATGCAGGCGCAGCCGCTTGAGCCGGGAGTCGAGTATTCCTGGTTACCTGCCACGCCGAAAAAAGTGCGCGTGCGCGGTGCTGCAGCGCCCGCCAATCAGATGCGTTTTGATTTTTCCGAGGATGCGACCCCTTCAGACAGCGGGCAGGCCTGAGTTGCACCGAAAATAGCCGGAACATGGCGCTTGCCGCTGGCTCAGCGCGTAATGCGCTAGAGGCGCGGGCGCTGTGCCATAAGCCGAGAACTAACGCTGGACACCTTCGTTACAGGAACCAGGATCCGCCGTCTACCATATGGGTCTGCCCGGTGACAAAGCGACTCGCATCGGATGCGAGATAAATGACGGTGCCGGTAAGATCCTCGGTCTCTAGGTTGCGGGGAATCAGCTGATTGGCGGCGATCACGGCTTTGGCCTTGTCAAATTTCTCGCCAAAAAATTCCCGAGTTCCCTCTGTCATTACCGCTGAAGGCGCCACTGCATTAACCCGGATATGATCCCCCCCCAACTCACGCGCCATGCCCCGGGTCATACCGATAACGGCCGATTTCGAAGCCACATAGTCCAGACCGTAGGGCAGACCGTATACCGCCGCCAAGGATGAAATATTAATGATCGATCCGCCCCCACTCGCGCGCATGTGTGCCACTACCGCGCGACTGGTCAGCCAAGTGCCTTTGATATTGACCTGCATGACTCGATCCCACTGCGCTTCTGGCAACTGCTCGAATCGGGCGCCTTGCAGCCCGGCATAGAGCGCAGCGTTGTTAACGAGCACGTCGATGCGTCCGAAGACCTCCATTGTTTGGGTGGCCATCGCCTCACAACTCTGGCTATCCGCAACGTCAAGGGAAACCGCAATCGCCCGGCCACCCGCTGCCGTGATCGCGGCAACCGTATCGTCGCAATTATTGATGTCGGCGGCGACAATCGTGGCGCCCTCCTGTGCCATGGCCTCACAGTAGGCACGTCCCAGACCGCGCGCGGCACCGGTAACAATCACGACTTTATCGGCAAGCTGCATGCTCTCATCCGAAGTTGCTGTAGCCGCACTAGTGTAGCGCGCATTTGCGTGGGTCACGCGGTAATGCGCAACAAGTACTGAGTTTAGTGAGGCCGTTGCAACCTGCCGTGGATGCTGAAACTTAACTGATTCAGCATCTATGAGAGATGCCGGTTTAAGGTTGTCTGTCGCGAGTCCATATTCACACCCCTGTTGCAGCGCGCGTCAATATAAGTGGGAGTGTGTTACCGCGACAATGAGCGTGGAGGCTTTCTGAACAGCCAGCGCAGCACCCGGTTCTTATAAAAAGGTCGCCAGTCGCCCTCTGGACGGGCCAGTCGTTCAGCGATAACAACCCACGTCATCGCGTTGACGGTCAGCCCGTTGTGGCTGCCGTAAACCTCGATATTTTCAGTTTCGTCATGGCCGTCATCCTGCAAACACACGCGCCAGTCGAGCACGCCGTCAAAGCGTGAGTATATTGCGGTGGTAGGGACCGGTGGCGCCAAGTGCCACTCCCGCTCGTTCAGGTCTCCGGGTTCGGTATTAATCAATCGGTAGAGCTCATTCAGGGTCGACGCCTGATCACGCTCCTCGCCGATAGGGCTGCCAAGGCTGATCACTTGCCTGATCTTGTCTGGATGTCGACGTGCGGCTTCCCGGGCAATGATTCCGCCTAGGCTATGACCAATTAGGCTTACTTTGCGGCCTTTCCAGCCGTGTAGCTTCTCCACTCGCTGGCCGAGCTGCGCCAGATCCAGATGGCTATGACCCAGATTGACGCCTTGCTTCCAGCCTACCGCGTGGTATCCCCGCTCTCTCAAAAAACGTCGTAAGGGCTTGTTGTAGGTATCACTCCCTGCGAATCCAGGAATGACCATAACGGGGTGGCCGTCGCCATCGGGGAGATGCCGCAGCCACCACCAATTGAACGGGATGCTACCGGCCTCCAGCCAGGCGCGAGGCGCGTCCGATACCGCGCGCAGCTTCCCCGGGGGTGCGATGCTTCGCTGCACTAGGCGGTGCCGCGTTTCTTCGATTGCCGGATACGCGTGGGTGCAGTGGCTTGGGTGTCGATTGTCTCTTCTTTTGGTAGCAACACGGCCTCCAGCTCTTCCAGCGCCTCACCGGTGTAGACGGCAATTCGCTGTAGGTGCGGCACGCTGTCGCGGCACCCGGCGAAGCCAAAGGAGATATTGCCGCCATAGCTGTAACAGGTGATGTTGAGCGCCTGCCCGTGGGTCACCGCAGATACCGGGAACATCGCCTCGAGCTGGGAACCCCGCAAATACAGTGTCTCTGTGGGCCCGGGGACATTGGATACGGTCACATTGAATACGGGTCGGGTATACCCCTCGAGGTCGAGTACCGTTTGTAATGACTGCGGCGTCAGCATCAGCGCGCTGAAATTTTCGATCTCTTCTCGCGAAAGTTCTGACATCAGGGTTTTGGCCCGGGTTGTCGACTTTGCGATTACCTCGAGCCTGCGCAGTGGATCCGCCACATGGGTCGCTAAATTGGCGATGATAAACGCCACGGCGGAACCCGCACCCCGATCGTCCTTGGGCCTCAGAGAGACGGGTACGCCTGCGGTCATGGGCTGTCCAGGCAGGGCGTTCAATTCCCGGAGAAACCGGCGCAATGCACCGGCGCTCAGGGCGAGCACGATATCGTTAACCGTACAGCCGGCAATTTTTGAGAGTCTTCTGATGCGTGAGAAAGCGTAAGCCTGTGTAGCGAATCGCCGCTGGCTGCTGATGCGGCCATTGAGAATGGATTTCGGTGCCTGAAAGGGCAGCGAAAATGGGTCGCTCTCATCGCGCGCCGCCTGGGCGACACTGAGCAAAGAGCGACTGACATTATTAATCGAAGTCAGCGAGCGTATGGCGCCTTTCGTGGCGCGTTTGATTCGCGATACGGACGGATCCGCCTCATTGGTGACCGCTGGTGCTTCTGCGGACCACAAAGCCGGGGCGCGCTTGTCCTCGGGATCTGTTGACATGGAACGGGTGAGCATGTGAACGCCGGCGATGCCGTCGACGAGCGCATGGTGCATCTTAAAGTAGATGGCGAAGCGGTTGCCCTCGAGACCCTCGATGATGTGGTACTCCCACAGGGGACGTTTGAAATCCAACGGGTTGCTGTGCAAACGGGCGATCAAGGCGCCGAGCTCACGCTCGCCTCCCGGGGCAGGGAGTGCCAAATGTCGCACGTGGTACTCCATGTCGAGGTCATAGTCGCGCTCCCATGCGGGATAGGGGCGTAGCATTGACGGTGCCGTAAAACGCTTGTTGAAGGGATCTACAAACTCGGTCGACTCCCTGAGGGAGTCCACCAGCTCCGAGAGATAGTGCTCGTTTGCATCCTCGGGCTTGGCATAGATCAGCAGCGTTGCCACGTGCATGGGGCGGTTCCTCGACTCAAGCGAGGTCCACGCGAATTCGCTCAAATTGAGCCGCTCGCTAAAAGACATGGGTCGTTCTCATTGTTGTAGGCGTAACGAAGGCGCGGATTATACTGATGGACGCCGCACCGATTAAGCGATTTTGTTCACAGAATGGGGTTATCTGTGCGCGAAATACCCGCAAAACGGCAGGTGGGCCACGGCAAGCTGGGAGAAGAGCGTTAGCAGAGACC
>Ga0255753_1003085_pt1 | contig 17634 bp, 11 predicted proteins | sample 041ome_10_FD_179953 | JGI IMG/M metagenome (GOLD analysis project Ga0255753, IMG submission 179953) | Coastal salt marsh microbial communities from the Groves Creek Marsh, Skidaway Island, Georgia - 041412US metaG (version 2) | ecosystem: Environmental > Aquatic > Marine > Intertidal zone > Salt...
ACTGACAGCAGCGTCTAAGCGGTTTTGCAGAGCACCCAGGTCAGCCCGGTTGAGTGAGACCGAACTCAGGGCCGCATCAATCGAGGTTAGGGCTTGTTCTGCCGCAACCTGAGTCTGGACAGACATCGATCCACCCACCATGTCGGAGGTTCCACCCTGAGCCGACAGGCCTAACTTAGCGGCTGCGGACCCGGAGATATCTTCGATTACGATATCTGCACCAGTCTCAGAAGACAGAGTTAACGATCCGAACATCTCAATACCGTTCTCGGTCATAGAGAAGGTTTGTCCATCAGACGGCGAACCGTAGTTACCAAGACCACTATTCAGATCGTCAGTGAAAGTACGGCCAGCAGGTGCTGGAATCACTTCGCCAGTGTTCAGCTCGATGTTGAGCATATCCCCAGCACTAACACCAGCAATCGTAATCGATCCGTCAGCGTTAGCCGTTGCGTTCAACAAGGCGCCTACAGTAGCGTCTGCGTCAAGGGCTGACGCGACGGCCGAGGCGACGGCTGAAGCATTTGTTGCACCTGCTGCAACTGAGACTGTGTTTCCGTTAACCGTAACTTCGAATACGTCGTTCGCCTCAATCGTTCCACCAACCTTGATCGTCGCTGAAAGGGCATTGGTCTCACCCGCCAAGTTCTGGACGGTGTCGAAGAACTCACTTGCTTCCTCCGAGAATGTCTCAATCTTGATGTTTTCGCCGGAGACAGAAGTCAGTATCAGGTTACCGTCACTATCCGCTGAGGCCTCAACACCCGGAACCGCAGTGGCATTAATGGTTGAAACCACTAAGTTCACGTCGGTCGCCGCGGTCAAGTCTACCGTCTTACCGTTGATCCGGATGTCATCTGACCCATCAGACACGTTGGCAGTGACTGTTTCCAGGTCTGAGAAAGTAAGCAATACATCGTCCGTAGCGGCCGCAGTTGCTGCACGTGAATCAAGCGCAAACTGGAATGATTTGCCAGCTTCATTGGCCGTTAGAGTGATGTTACCCGCGGCATCGGCTGCTGCTGTTACCTTGGAGGCAAAGAAAGCATCCGCATTAATCGCACTGGCAAAGAAGGACGCGACATCTGAGCTCATGCTACTAACATCAGCGGTCGCAGCGGTGACAACAGCTGTCAGATCTGAGTGCAAGACTGAGGCTGTTACGCTAGCCAGCTCTGGATTCGCATTATCCTCAATTGAGAACGTGTAGCCGTCAATCGCAATATCAAACGTGGTGTTGGCAACACCAGTGGCAAGAGTCGAATCGGCAAGGACGTTAAAGGTCTGCACCTGCGCCACAGCCGTCTGGGGACGGTTGGTCATGTCCAAAGACGACTTAATCTGTGTCAATGCAGTCGCTGTAACACCTGTCTCTTCAGAAATAGCGTTGACCGCTTCTGCCTTTGCGGCCGCACCCGCAGAGTCAGTTATCCCAATCCGGACCCCATTAATCTCTAAAATATCGTCAGTGGTCAGTGCTGCGGATGAGACCTGAGACCCCAACGTAGCTCCTTCCGCAGTTTGCTCATTGAGACCAAAGGACTGAACATCTGCCAGTGTTCCGGAACCCGTGGCGTAGCCGTTTTTATCCATCTCGGCTAGTACTTCGACTGGTTCTCCGTCGAGACTCGTCAACGCAACGTAACCAGTATAGGTAGATGCAGTAAAGCCTGCGGCTCCTGGCGCGTTACCGGCGATAATAATGTTGTCACCTGTATCGTTACTTAGGGTAATGGTGCCATCGTCGTTGAGGACCGCCAGCACTCCCGAAGTGTCTCGGTTAATATTAGTAACCAATTCCTCTACAGAAGCGGCTGCACCAACGTCAAGGGCATTGATCTGGAGATCACCCTCTGCGAATGTAGTCTGAGTAGGAGCCGATCCAGTCAGCGTGTTGTACGCAGTCGCAGCCACCCGGTGGCTTCCGATATTCGCGTTAATCGCTGATGCCAAGTCAGAAGCAACGTGAACTGTCGACGAAGCGGTCACGTTCAGAGCCCCGCCCAGTGCATCAAAACCGTTGATCTTTACGTCACCCGCGGCAACGTTGACTGTGGAAGAGACACGGCCTGTAGTCAGAGTACCCTCGACTGAGAAACCACGCAAACCAAGAGATGCGGCCGACAGATCGTTAAACGATAAGTTGACCGTGTCACCCTGATTCACGCCCGTCTGCAATTGAATAGTCGAGGCGCTTCCGTCCAACAACTTTATGCCGTTGAAATTTGTTTTATCGGAAATGTTATCGATTTCGTTGATCAACTGATCCATTTCCGCCTGAATTGCCGTGCGGTTATCGGCCGACATTGTGCCGTTGGCCGCCTGAGCTGACAGCTCACGCATCCGCTGTAAAATATCAGTGATCTCGCCCATGGCCCCCTCAGCCGTCTGAGCCATTGACATGCCGTCGTTAGCGTTACGCACGGCAACCGCCAAACCCCGGATGTCGGAGGTCATTTTTTCTGAGATAGCCAAACCTGCGGCATCATCTTTTGCGCTATTGATACGCAGACCAGAGGATAGACGCTCCATAGCCTGCTCCATATCCTTCCTTGACGCATTCAGATTTGTCTGCGTTACAAGACTCGGAATATTACTGTTTACCGAAAGTGCCATTTTTTATCCCCTTATGGAATTTTTCAGTTCATTAAGCAGGCCTCTTAATACCTGCGTCACCCTTACGTGCAGTCTTGGGACTGCTCCGGACAGGCTCTGCCGTTAGGAGGCGTTACACTGCCGTTTAAAAGACCAATTTGGTTAACTTTGTCCGTTCTGGCCTTTGCTTCGGCAACGATCTGCCGGTCACAAGGATTAAATCGGCCACACCTGAAATTACTTTAGGGGTTTATTAGAAAGACCTGATAAGACCATCCAGCGATGGCTACGAGAAAATGCGATGCGCTCAGTGAACGTATTTCGTCGTATGTACTGAGTTCGCGAAGTAAGACTCTGCATCTCGAGAGATTTGGATGTAAAAAATACGGCAAGCCAACGCAAAAATGACTTGCTGCTGCGGGAACATTGCTCGAGAGCGGGTTAATCTGTTCCTATTAAGTCGTAGTATCTACGCTAAACGAACGCGTCAAACTGGAACTGCTCACTTGATTCAGTACTATCACGGAAAAAAGCGCATTAATTGCAGCTCTGTCAGGATTTTATTTTGGTTTGCTTCAAGGTCTTTTAAAATCTGTGGCGAGGGCATGTTTTGATCACTTATCAGGCAAACCGAATTTCGAACATGTTGGTCAAATGTTGAGATGCGCTTTACAGGTAATCGCGCTTGTTCCTCGACTAACTGAACAAGAATTTCATTGATTTGACCAACCATCAAAATCTGAACGGCATTCTTTGTGAGATTGATATCGTTACCCAAGTACCATAGGGCGGCTCTCGTTCTGATCTCGTTAAAACGGAGTGGCAAACGATCCCGTTGGCCCAGACCTACAAGTCTACGAGCGAGAAAATAGATATCCACCGGATTACCGCCTGCTCTCAGTCGAACTTCGATTGCTGCCATCATCCGGTCAATCACAAATTTCGTTATTGACTGATACATAATCTCAGCATTGGGCTTGTCTAACCTATCGACTAACTGAGCAGCAAAATACTCGAGCCCCCCTCTGTAACGATCCCAAGCATACTGAACCTCCTTGCCACCCTCAGTCACGCGCCCTTCATCCTCAAAATAATTAACCACAGAGGTGTAGTAGGGCGTATTTGAGAAAATTACGTCACCCTGCATCAAAAGATCGCTAGCAATCGTAAATGCCCAATAAGCCAAGTCATTTTGATTAAACGTCAAAAGCCCAAGTGCAGCTGTGCGAAACATAAATATCTCTGGGAAAATTTGTTGCGTGAGGATCAGGTTCAAAAACCCGGCGTGATCACCACGTTTAAAAAGGTAATCTTGAGACAAATCGAATGACTGAGGCGCTTGCGGGTAATCTTTATCTTCGAGATTTACAATGTACCAAGGAGCGTATAACGCAATGTTCTCGGGAGAATCCAGCAACTGCTTTAAAGAGGCATTCAACCCATCCACATGGAGATAATCATCATCTGCCAAATACATTGAAACGGTCCCGCGCGCAAAGGAATAAGCATCCCTAAGGTTAGGCAATGCGCCCAAGTTTTCTTTTTGCTGAACGTACACTATTGGCAACGTGGATTCCCAGCGCTTAACAACTTGAGATGTCTCATCCTTTGATGCGTTATCGGAGACGATCAACTCATAACGAAAAGAAAACTCCTCTTGCTTTTCGGCGAAGTCTCCCAGCAAACAATTTAAATATCTTGCTCGATTAAAAGTCGGTATGCAGATCGACAGATCAATTTGCTCTCTCATTATCTGGCTGTTGTCTGTCATCAACTGGTTACCTTACGTTTGCTGACCTAGGTTAGTCCGGGTTTTGCGTTTAGATTTCATGGTACCAAGTTTTATGACTAAGGAAGAATGAATCAAATCGCTACCTTCATGTAGCACTGTTCAATGATAATTTTGTTCCAGTGAAAACATAATTTTTTCCATTGACATGGTTATGGTTTGTTTGAATTTTGGAACCTGCTCGAGCGTTAGCTTGCAGCAACCATTCAGGACATTGTTAATTGGTAACCCCCTCCAATCGATCAGCCTTCTCTCAGCCTTTTCAACGCAGGGAACGAGATGATTCTTTTGTATTCCAGTGCTCCAGGCTATGGCCCATTTTTTGCTTTAGTAACAAAAAATAGCATTAGAGACGGAAAAATGACTAAGGCTGTGATACTGGCAGGAGGGCTAGGAACTCGTCTATCTGAAGAGACAAGTCTAAAACCCAAGCCAATGGTCGAAATTGGTGGGATGCCCATTCTATGGCACGTAATGAAAATCTATTCCACCTACGGAATCCACGATTTCATTATTTGTTGTGGTTACAAGGGGTATGTAATTAAAGAGTATTTTGCAAACTACTTCCTTCATATGTCTGACGTCACTTTTGATATGAAGAGTAACGAAATGCACGTCCACCAGAAAAACGCAGAGCCTTGGCGAGTCACACTGATAGACACGGGTCATGACACAAACACAGGCGGCCGACTAAAGCGTATCGCGGACTTTATCGAGACAGAATCAGAATTTTGCTTTACCTACGGTGACGGAGTGGCAGATATCGACATCAGTAAATTATTAAGCTTTCATCGCGAGCACGGTCGGTGGGCAACTGTAACTGCGGTCAAACCACCCGGACGATACGGATCCCTGGATTGTCAAGATGATGTTGTTAGAGGTTTTGTTGAGAAACCTCAGGGCGATGGCGGCCTCATCAACGGTGGTTTTTTCGTTTTGAGTCCCGAAGTACTTAAGCTGATCAATGGTGACTCTACTTCTTTTGAAAATGGACCACTAAGTACCCTCGCAAACTTGGATCACATGCGCGCCTATCGTCACGATGGCTTTTGGCAACCGATGGACACGTTGCGCGATCGGAACTCCCTGAATCAGCTCTGGACAAGCGGGAAGGCCCCCTGGAAGAAATGGCAATGAACCCATCATTTTGGAAGGGTCGCTCGGTATTTGTTACCGGCCACACTGGATTTAAGGGCGGCTGGCTTAGCCTATGGCTAAGTCAAATGGGAGCAAAAGTCTACGGTTATTCTCTTCGACCACAAACTACGCCCAACTTCTTTTCCGTGACCCACCTTGAGGCATGGATTGAGAGCTCAACTATCGGCGATATTCGAGACCTAGACAGGGTCTCAGCAGCAATGCGAGCCGCAGAGCCCTCCATCGTCATACACATGGCAGCTCAGCCACTCGTCAAAGAGTCATATCAAACTCCTGTAGAAACTTTCGCGACTAATTTTATGGGTACCGTGAATGTCTTAGAAGCAGCACGCAATACTCCCAGTATCAAGGCAATCGTCAACGTGACTACGGACAAGTGCTACGAGATCCGACAACCAAGTCGTCCGTTCTGCGAAAGTGACCGCCTCGGCGGATACGACCCATATTCAAGTAGTAAAGCCTGCGCTGAGCTTGCTTCTGCGGCGTACCGCGAATCTTTTCTCAATGCATCTGGCAAGCAACTTGCAACTGCCCGAGCCGGAAATGTCATTGGCGGAGGTGACTGGTCGCCAGATCGATTGCTCCCAGATTTTCTAAAGGCATTGGATAGAGGCGAATCACTACAAATTCGATCTCCGCAAGCCATTCGTCCATGGCAACATGTACTAGATCCTCTATGTGGATATCTCACGTTGGCTGAATATTTACTCAACCAAGGCAAAAATTTTGCCGAAGCTTGGAACTTTGGCCCTGAAGAAGTCGATTCAAAGCCTGTATTCTGGATCATTGATCATTTGTGTCAAAAGCTGCCAGACGCTTTATGGGAGCTGGACATGGCCTGTCACCCGCAAGAGACGCAAGTCCTTAAGCTTGACAGCCTGAAAGCTAAGAAAAAACTAAACTGGAAACCTCGCTGGCCTCTCGAAACCGCGCTTGATCAGACTGTCGCATGGCACCTGGCTTGGAGAGAAAATCAATCAATGGCAGACTTCTCAGTGAAACAAATCGCGAGCTACCTCGAGTGATTAATCATTTCACGTTGCGCAGCACCCCGATCGAAGGACTTCAGTTGATTGAAAGAAGTAACCTGAACGACTCACGTGGCTTTTTCACACGCATGTTTTGCCAACATACGCTACAAAATCTTCTAAAAGGCAAAAGCATCCGACAGGTCAACCATACATTGACTAAACGGAAGGGGGCGATCCGCGGGCTACATTTTCAGTATCCACCCTACGCAGAAGTTAAGATAGTTACCTGCTTGAGAGGGAAAGTTTGGGATGTAGCCGTCGACCTACGCAAAGGATCTCCAACATTTCTTCATCACCATGCGGTTCTTTTGACACAGGAGAATTACCACAGCTATCTGATTCCAGAGGGCTTTGCACACGGTTTCCAGGCACTTACAAGCGATTGTGAAATGCTATACCTCCATACAGCTGACTACGCGGATACATTTGAAGGTGCCTTAAACGCAATTGACCCCCGATTACTAATTAAGTGGCCTGAGATAGTTTCCGAACGGTCAATCCGTGACGCGAGCCATCCCATATTGACTGAAGATTTCCAGGGAATTGAACTTTGATGAACTGCCGGCACTGTGGAGCACCTCTCAAGCACGACGTTTTAGATCTCGGCTTTGCTCCGCCATCTAACGCGTACTTGCGTCCCGATGATTTAATGCGACCGACCGCTTATTTTCCGCTCAAAATTAAGGTTTGCGACTACTGCTGGTTAGTTCAAACTGAAGATTATGCGAGTGCGAATGTCCTCTTTACATCGGACTATGCATATTTCTCGAGTACGTCCCATAGCTGGCTGAGGCACGCCGAAACTTATTCAAAAAAAATTATTTCAGACCTCGAGTTGAATCCCAAAAGTTATGTGATAGAGATTGCATCCAACGATGGATACCTTTTACGGAACTTCACTGCACGGAATATTCCGTGTCTGGGAATCGAGCCAACAGATAATACAGCAGCAGCAGCGGAGGCGTTAGGCATTCCTGTCTTGCGTGAATTTTTTAACGAAGACTTGGGTAAAAGACTAGCCAAGGAGGGGCGGCAGGCAGATTTAATCGTTGGGAATAATGTGTTTGCGCATGTTCCAGACATAAATGATTTTACCAAAGGGCTCACGAGAGCACTGAAACCAAGTGGAACGATTACACTTGAGTTTCCGCATTTGATGCGCTTAATCGAGCAAGGCCAATTTGACACGGTTTATCACGAGCATTTTTCGTATTTATCGCTGAACGTAGTGAGGCGAATTTTTTCTTCTGCTGGACTTCGAATTTGGGATGTAGAGGAAATAGAAACGCATGGCGGTAGCTTGCGAGTGTACGGCTGTCATATAGATGATCCGAAAGAAACAACCATAGCGGTACATGATCTCCTTGCTAAAGAGTCGGATTTTGGACTCTTTAACTTACAAACGTATCTTAACTTCCAAAAGCGTGCGGATGATATCAAGAATAGATTACTTACGTTTTTGATCGACCAAAAAAATAATCAAAAGAAAGTGGTTGCATACGGCGCAGCTGCAAAAGGAAATACTCTATTGAATTATGCTGGGGTAAAGACCGACTTGTTGCCGGTAGTTTTCGATGCTGCAGCAGCAAAACAGGGTCATTGGATGCCTGGAAGCCGCATCCCAATTTTGGCTCCAGAACATCTGAGAGACTGGATACCCGATTACGTTTTGATTCTTCCGTGGAATATTTCGGAAGAGGTGATTGCGAAACTTGGATTCATTAGGAAATGGGGAGGGAAATTCGTAAGAGCAGTACCTGACCTACAAATCCTATGAATAAGGTAAACCCAAAAAAACCTGGAATCAAACCACCTGTTTTTTTGCGATTTATTGCAAATATAAAGCGTGCAGGTCCTAAATGTTTTGATGCAGCGCTGGCGACAAAGAAATTTAAATTCTTGACAACAATCCTGCACAAATTTGTCCTGATTTTTACTTCAGACTGGTCAATAGGCAGCCGGGAAGCCAGGATAAATTCAGTGATATTTCGAAAGACCTTGTCATGAAAACAGTTCTCTTAACCGGCGCCACCGGTTTTGTCGGTCGACAGATAGCCAAATGGGTGACTAAAGCAGAATGCAACTTGGTTCCAGTAGTCAGGCGCGGCAGAGAGGCGGCCGTGAATAAGTTGTCCAACGTGTCAAGAGTCGTCAGCTCACCTGATATATTTCAAGAAACCGAGACCTGGTGGACGGATCAATGCGAGGGTGTAGATCTCGTTATTCATACGGCTTGGTACACCAGCCCAGGGGAGTATTTACAATCGTCGAAAAATATTGACTGCCTCTCTGGATCATTAAGTCTCGCAAAAGGTGCGACAAATGCCGGTATCAAACGCTTTGTAGGAATCGGTACATGTTTCGAATATGACTTGGCCGCGAAAATTCTCTCCGTTAATACCCCGTTAAGACCACTAACACCATATGCATGCGCTAAAGCTTCCCTATTTTTTGGGCTCGACCATTGGATGAAACTGCAATCAGTGGAGTTTGCCTGGTGTCGTTTATTTTATTTATACGGCGAGGGAGAGAATGAAGCTAGGCTCGTGCCCTACCTCCACAATCGACTAGCTTCAGGTTTAGAGGCTAAATTGACCAATGGGACTCAAGTTAGGGACTTTTTAGACGTATTGGAGGCGGGTCGACTGATAACCGAAATTGCTATGAGCGATCAACAGGGTCCAATTAACATTTGCTCCGGTGTTCCAATTACCGTCAGAGAGTTAGCTGAAGCGATCGCTGATAAGTATGGGCGCCGTGATCTACTCAAATTTGGTGAGCGTGCAGAAAATTTGGTCGATCCACCATACGTTTTAGGTATCCCAAATAGCGCCACTCCTGGTAAAACCTGGTAAACATTGTGAGCACTTAGTGCCAATACAACCCATGTAAAATAGTACAAGATAGAGCGCAGCTCAGTACTGAAGATCCAATCAATTCCATCGAGGGTTCGCCCTTGCAGTTATTACAGATTGAAAAGAGGGGCCTGAATTAAGTTTTTTGTGGTCACACCGATGCATTACCCCGAATGTATTTAAAAAGTCATTCGCGGACCCGGAAAACAGTTGACGTTCAGAGAACCACTATTGTGAGTCCGGAACATCTCCTGACCCCGATGGAAATTGGTCGATACAATAATTAGTGTCCTATGACAAAGCGAACTATAGAGAGATCAACTTATGAAAGATTTTGCTGACGAGGTTAAAGAACGAGTTGCAGCGAATGCAAATAACACTCAGCTGATATCTGCTGCCCACGAGTTCAGGCAAGTCTCGATGCAATCGATGTATTCGTACAACTTCCATGCACTGGGTCGCCCGATTATTCAGTACCCTCAAGATATAGTCGCCATGCAAGAGTTGATCTGGGAAGTAAAACCGGATCTGATTATAGAAACGGGCATCGCTCATGGAGGCTCTCTGATCATGAACGCCTCGATGCTGGCTCTACTGGACATGTGTGAAGCGATCGAGTCTGGGCAAGAGATGAGGCCGCGCGTATCGAATCGGAAAGTAGTCGGTATTGATATCGATATCAGAGAGCATAATCGTGCCGCCATTGAGGCACATCCAATGCATTCGCGAATTCAAATGATAGAGGGCTCTAGTACGGCGCCCGACATTGTTGAGAAGATCTATCAGCTATCTGCCAGTTTCAAGCGAATCATGGTGTGCCTCGACTCTAACCATACCCACGACCACGTATTAGAAGAACTTAACGCTTATGCGCCACTGACCAGCGTCGGGAGCTACTGCGTTGTATTTGATACTCTTGTACAAGACTTGCCCGACGAGATGTTCCCAGATCGGCCATGGGGGCCTGGAGACAATCCCAAAACGGCCGTTTGGAAATATCTTAAGACACATCCCGAATTCGTTGTCGACACGGATTTACAGAATAGGTTGTTGATTACTGTTGCGCCTGACGGATTCTTAAAACGGATGTCATGAGATGAGGTCTTGAAGGGAGTTACTGACGATTTATCAGGCGCAGCTTCACTTAGATGTCTTCGTTGAAAATTATTCCCTTTAAGTCTTCAATGCGATGCGCCATCCTGAGCATCTCCTCGCCAGGAATCACTCGAATCACCTCGCCAGAGTCTTTGTCCTGAACAGTCACGACGTACCGATTGAGTCTCTGATCTACAGAGAAATCCAGACTTCGGCCGAGACTTTTAAGAGACTGGTTTAACTGCTCAACAATTTCTCGCATCCGCTCAAGCTGTTCATCGAGGTCTAATTCCGGCATGTCAAGCTTATTGACAGGTTCCGCTTTTTGTTTTGTTGATACGACCTCCGCTTCAACGCTTTCAGGAGTGCGACCTTTTGCTGAGACATTAGCTACCATTCCCGCTACTGCGCTAATGCTCGACGTTTCTGTTGCCATAACAACCCCCCATTAATACACCTAAAATGAGAATCGGTTATCGCTTGGAAAACTTTAGCGGTTATTTATCGCGATTTGAAAAAGGTAGGTTTTCCAACTGAGCGGTTAATGACTCTTTAAGCGAGTTCATTTGATCAACCGCCGCTTCCATCGCTGTGAACTGGGCCATATAACGCTTGGTAAGGGCCTCCATCTGCTCTTCAAGATCCAAGAGATCCGACTCACTAATGGTTCGCTGCGCATCTCTTGAGTCAATGCGTGTGTTAATAGGTCCATCACTTCCAAGCATATCAGCAATCATCTTTGTCAGGTCACCGGCTATGCCACGACTCGCGTCTCCAAAATTAGTTTGATCGTTCGTATCCCCTGAGAGCATAGTGACCACATCATCAAAATTATCAGTCAAAGCAGCACGCAGTTCTGTAGAGTCAATCTCCATCCTCCCCTCACGGTTAAATGTCACCCCCAGATCATTAAGTGATGCCAAGGTTGAGCCGGGTGTGGAAGAATCAGCAAGCAACACAGACTTAAGCTGTGATTCAACAAATCTTAAAGTCGAGTCGTTGGACAGAGCACCCTCCTCCTCGCCTTCCTCAATCCCGGACGCTCCTAGCGCGTCCATTAACGTTAAACTAGAATTGAGAGCGTCAACGAACGCAGCAACGGCTGCTTCAATCGAGATCACATCAGTAGATAGAGTGACAGACTCTGCGCTGTCAGTCGGGGCATTCAGTGTCATAGTCAAGCCAGGCAGCACGTCGTCCAGTGTATTATTCGGGCGTGTTACTGATAGCCCATCAATGGTAACAAGCGCGTCCGTGGCCGCTGTTAGCTCTGTTCCAAAATCAAGCGCAACATCTGAGGTGCTCACCGTAAAGTCGTTATCAACTCCCAACTCACCAGCCAAAACGATACGTATGCCGTTTGAACTAGAACCGTCATCTATCGAACGGGCAGTTACTCCCAAATCGGCGGCGTTAATTGCTTCGACAACGGCTGATGGTGTTGGATCATCAACCTCAACAATATGTGAGGTCCCGCCAACGGTAATGGTCACGTCGATTGTCGCACCCGATCCGATCAGAGTCGTCGTTGTGTCATATCCATCCGATACAACCTGACGCCGCTGCGCTAGAGAGTTAACACGAACATCATAGGTGCCGACTTCCGTCACGTCCGTCACTTGGTAGGTCACCGCGTTGGATTCAGTCGTCACCTGCGTTCCAGCAAAATCTCTTTGATCTTTCAAACTACTGAGAGCTGTTTGAAGTAAGTTCAGAGAGGCTGACAACTGCCCGTAGGCAGAGATATCGGCGGTCGCATCGTCAATTTTCGAATTGATTCGTGCGGCCTGGGGAGCACGTGTCGCCTCAACTAATTGATCAGTCAAATTCTTGGCATTGATCCCAGAGCCCACGTTCAAAGCCGCCAGGATATCCGATCCGTTAACACTCATGCCCTTCCCCTTTAGACTACTTAGATCGGTTGATTAAGCCGAAACTTGAAGTCACTTGATGTAATTCCAGACCGACATTTGAGAGATTTGAGCAAAACTTGCTTGCGCGGCCTGGAGCAGCGTCATCTGTTCCTGCATCTCAGTAACTTTCTCAGCGTAATCTAGGTCCTTTACCTCAGATAATAATTTTCTGAGTTGAATCCCTGTCTCTTCATTCACCTCTGTCTGGCCTTCAAGAACATTACGGCGTGCACCAATCCTAGCAACCGCTAAGTCTACGGTCTCACGAATCGCAGTCACCTCAGTGATCCCGCGTGTAATTGACTCAAGATCGTTACCCTCGAGGGCCGCAACAAAATCATTCAGAGCCACGAATGCGCCGATCCGTTCAGGTCGACTGTTGACTGATTCTTCTCGAACGACCGATCCGAAAATATCTTGACCACCGTGATGACTCAATACCGAACGAGTCTGGCTAATCGGAACCATGACCTCGGTATGATCACCAGTATATTCATAATTACCGTCTTCGTTGACCTGATACGGTGGCTCAGAAACCCGGGTTCCACCGAAAACAAAATTTCCCGTTTGATCCTGCACGTTAGCGATCGCTGCCAGTTCTGAGGTCAGCTCTCTCACCTCAACTGCAATAATTTGACGGTCAGTGGCTGTGTACGACCCGTTGGCCGCCTGGAGCGCAAGCTCTCTGACTCGGATCAACACGTCTGACACATTCTTCAGCACGTTGTCTTGAATCGACATTCGAATGTCGAGGTCTTGGATCGTTTTCTGATAGGAGTCCAACTTGCGGATCGATGACTGCAATCGAGTGATCTCAGTGGCAGTGCGCGGATCGTCACTCGGATCAATCACCCGAATGCCTGAACCTACTTGCATCTGTGACTTTCCAAGATCTGCTTGCAATCGAGACATCTGCTCTGAACTACGTTGAAAATATAGGCTAGTAGACTGCGTCATTATTATGGACTCCTATCGAATACCCAGTATCGACTCAAACAACTTAACTGAGGTTTGCATAATCTGCGCCGACGACTGGTAAGCCTGCTGAAAACGAATTAGATCTGCCGCCTCTTGGTCAAGAGACACCCCCGATACGGCATCACGCGCATCGACGGCTTGGTCAAAAACAGCCTGCATTGCGTCTCTCGACACGGTTGCTTGAACAGATCGATTACCGAGGTCAGAGACAATCCCGATGTACGTCTCACCTAAAGTCTCTCCCGTACCTGTGAGCGTTGTATCGGATTCAAGACGGACCAAACGGATCATATTCAAATTGTTGCCATCGGCGTCGAACTCGCCATCTGGTCCAAGATTATTGCCGTCCACCCTATAGACATCACCCTCTAGAGGTCTCTCCGTAAAAGTTATGGAAACACCGCGGTACGAAACTTCATCTGATTCGGTCCAATGCCGATCGGCTAGCACGGTTCCAGTTGTTCTATCAAGAATCTGATAAATGCCAAACTCTGAAGCCTCCTCACCTCGCTGGATTGTTCCGACTGCAGAGCCATCAGCAATCGTATCTTCCGTGACGGTCGTGAAGCTTCCTATTCCCTGAACTTCCAACGCTTCAATCTGCATTTGCGTTCGTGTCGCCGTGGTTGAAGTAAGCATCAGTGCCAATGCTTCCGTATCTGCGGAGGCAACAATTCGTCCTCCTTGGCTATCTGGGCGGTCCATTGCGCTCGATTGGTTAATTGTTGCGACGAAATTATTCAATGCGTTCAACAGGGTCTCTTCGTCATCGTCGCCAACATCCGCGTCGATAACCGTATATTCTATTGGATCCGTTGTATCGCTTACCTGAAGACTCAAAACAGACCCGACCTCAACGCCTGAAATGACAAATGAGCGTTGCTCTTGCTTACCAGTCGAAGCGTCTTGGACCATCGTAATGTCAAACTGGGCTTCACGAAGTGCTTGCTGCGGAACAAACGAGTCGTCAACGTCATAGGCTAGATTTATTTGTGATTGTCCCGACTGGCCTAGGCCACCATCTGGGGTGATGAAGACCAATAGATCTTCATCAATGGTGCCATCGATATAGCTTTTCGCCTGAAGCCCTAGCACTCTGAAGTCTTCGGAAGCCGCTGATGAGTTGATACCAATTTCGATTGTAAAATCTTTATTAACTTCCGATACCTGCGTGGTGTCCGGTATGACAGACAAGTTATCGAAGTAGACGGTCGAACCTAAAAATCGATCTGGATTTGCGTATGGCGTGTTCCGCTCTACCTGAATGTTATCCACAGACAGCGTCGATCCAAACGATAGATTTCCATCCGAATCATAGGATCCTCCAGCAATCACGAGCCGGTAATTACCGGCTGAAGGCACAGCTGATGATGCTGTCGACCAACCTGTTGAATCTCCGGTCACATTCACGAGCTCAGCAGTCTCACCCGTATCTTCATTGATGAGATAGACAAAAATATCTGCGGAGTCCGTATCGGAAGTAACCGTATAGTCAATCGAAACCACATCAGCCTCTGCCAACTCAATGGTCGCATCGTTATAGATCGCAGGCCCTCGAATCACAGCATTTGGGGTACTTGCGTTCCCTGAAGATGATAATGCGATAGAAGTACCGGAGGCTTCAACCGAGTCCTCGGCATCAACAACAGCGTTGTAGCTGGCGTCTGTGGGCGTATCTGTATCCGCTAGATCTCCATTATCTGTCTCATAGGTTGAATCGACAGGAGATCCGACCACGCCACCGATATCAGATCCTAAAATGACCTGATCGTTAACAATGGTCCATCCAGTGATTGTGGCACTGCCCGCAGCGTCCTCATCAAAATTAGCATTCTCGAAACCCTGAAGGCCTCCAGTGAGGTCGTAGGCGCCAGAAACAAAAATCACCTTATACTCACCGGCTGTCTCAACTGTGGCCGTGACGGTTTCCCAATTCGTACTCGTGGCCCCTAAAGAACCCGTTTGATCTAAAACAACCTGTTTCTCGCCCGTATTGATATTCAGGAGATAGGCAAAAACATCATAAGTATCTTCACCGACTGCGGTGTCGCCTTCTTCAGCTTTCCAATTGAACTGAACCTGATCGCCCGCCCTTAAAGCAACAGCTGCATTGGTTTCCAGAGCAGGCCCACGTATCACAGCGTTTTCGTTACTCGAGACCATTCCGGCACTTTCTAGTTTGATTACGTTACCGTCAGTGCCGTCTACAGAGCCACCTGCTAATGCGACTGTCATCGCGCCGTCAGTATCCAAAGTATCACTATCACGAAGACCCAAAGCTAAATTGCCAGACGTATAGGTCTCATCAATTGGCGTCGACAATCCACCAAGCAAGGTTGTTCCAAAAGTGACTCTCGAAGTCGTCGTCGAAAACCCAGCAATTACGGTATCTCCGGATTCACCCTCGGATAAGTCTCCGTTATGAAAACCAGTTTCTTCGATGATGATCCGAGCAGAATGAGTTCCATTACGAACCGCCAAAGCATTTCCATACACTGAACTACCAAGTCCGATTTCGATATTTTCACCACGCGCGGCAGAGTTGTTAGTTAATATCAGCACGCCTCGTGTATCGACAAATGCAGTAACGCCCGTGGTTGTAGTCTCAGCATTGATTGCATCGATGAGCTCGGAAGTGGTTGTAAAACCTTGTCCTGAATTGATCAATGTATCGTTGATCGAAAGCCCAGGACCTCGAGCTCCAGTGAGTTTAAGGTTGGCAGTTGGAACCTCAATCTGATCCGATATTCGTGCGGTTAACGCAAGCCCATTGGTAATCGCGTGATCGTTGATCCATGTCGATACAAGTGCCGCATCCAGTGTCTCTCCGTCCGCCAGGATCAAGGCGGGTAAATCAAACCCTTGCAGTGAAATCTCAGCGGCTGATATGACCTCTAGATCATCACCGGTAGAGTTCGTTATTGGCTCAATCGGACCAGTCGTAATCCGGGCTGGGTTCACTCGATCAAATTCGATAAGTGTCTTTTCGCCTGTTCGCTCGTTTGTTTCGTAACTCTGATAAGTCTCCGACGATGCCTCCGCTCTGTATCCATAAAAGACATTAATGTCTCGATAACTGGATTCAGCGGTGTGATTAAGGTATGCGTCAGAGTATGTCGCGCCTTGGACGAAGCCACTTTCCTCGCGGATCAGCGTTGAAGCAGCCTCATCACTCAATGCTTGGCCAAGAAGTTGCCTCCCGTCTCTAGTAAAAACCTGAACAGAAGAAGGATAAGTCGTATCAACTTCGTTGGAAATTGCGATATCTTTCAAACCAGCAGACAAATATCCGACCGGTTCATAAAAAGATGCAGTCACACTTCTAAATTCCTGGTCGCTCCCAGAACCGCCAAATTGATCCCTTAACGAATTGAGATCACTCGAAGCCAGTGTCTGAACATCATAATCAAGGGCTACCTCGGCGGTGGACAAGTTCGAGGGCGACGAAATAATACGAAAGAGACTCGCACTCGCAACTCGTCGAGGGTCGTCGATTGCCAACGTGATTCCTGCAGCAGGATTATTTGCAGGTTCCAAGGTAAACGTTTCGCTCAGATTAGGCTGGCCAGTCACTAACACACTGACACCCTTCATTACTAACTGTCCAGATTCGTCACTAAAGTATTGTTCTTTTGTAACCTGGTCAGTCCCCCTCCAGCGATTTCCAAGCTCTGTCGATACGTATTCAACTAACACCTGGTTAAGCTCAAAGGCACCCTCGTCTTGGACCTTTACTTGAATAGAGATCGGGGAAGTAACTGCTGCGTCGTTCACTCGAAAAACTGGATCAACCCGAAATAATGGACCACCCATCTCACCAAAAAGATCGAGACCCTCTCCATGCACGAGGTTAACCGAATCGGCAATCAGGAGAGCCAAGCTATCGAGACCATCATAAGCCTCCTCAAGAATTTGAGTTTGCCAACTGATGACGCCTCCAATTTCTCCCGTCTCAACGATCGGAATCTGTTCTGCTTTACCAAACGGATCAACCAGAAGAATGGTCTCTCCTGATGAACTCTGACTGACCTCAACCAGATACGGTTGATCGGTATCAACAATCAAACCAGCACTCATCGAATTGGTCGCTGACACCGAGACAACACCACGATTATCGAAAGCGACTTTGATCGGGATCAAGGAGGATAATTCACGCAAAATCGCATCACGCTGGTCAAGCAGATCTGGCGACTGCTTTGAAACTGCTGATTTCTTTTGGA
>Ga0255753_1003126_pt1 | contig 17518 bp, 12 predicted proteins | sample 041ome_10_FD_179953 | JGI IMG/M metagenome (GOLD analysis project Ga0255753, IMG submission 179953) | Coastal salt marsh microbial communities from the Groves Creek Marsh, Skidaway Island, Georgia - 041412US metaG (version 2) | ecosystem: Environmental > Aquatic > Marine > Intertidal zone > Salt...
TAAACCTATTTTGTTATTAATTGAAATTGAAGTTTTATTTGAATCTAAAACTTGACTATTATTAAAGTCTTTAGTAAAGATTAACTCTCTAGAATCAATATATGAAATGTCAAATCCTTTCTGTTTAAGGATTTTATAAATGATACTACTTGATAAAACTTCACCAAGTGTCAAAACTTTTGAAATTGTTTTCTCTGTTACTTCATCAATAGTTGAGATGGCATCAAGAATATCCTCAAGCTCATTTAAATTTTGTTTTAGAAAGCTTTTAAGTGAGCTTTGCTTATCTAAACTAGAAAGATTATCTATTACTTCAAGATGTCTCTGTTCAATTTCATTGATTATTCCATTAACTGATTTACCTTTGGAAGCAATACATTTTTGGAGAAGGTTTGTTATGCCCCCAAATGCAGAAACAATAATAAATAACGGCTCATCATTATCCTTAATAATTGACATTACATTATTTATAGACTTTGAATCAGCGACTGATGTGCCACCAAATTTTAGAACTTTCAAGAGGCTATCTCTTTTTTGTTGATTAATAAAGTTAAATGATCATCTTCAGGTTTGTGATCAATAAGTAATTTATCACCTTGTTTAATTTTATCAGAAACTAAATTCTCCGCAATAAGGTCTTCAATGTATTTTTGAATCATTCTATTCAAAGGTCTAGCGCCATTTTTTTGATCAAAACCCTTTTCACAAATAAAAGACTTAGCTTTAGCAGAAACTGATAAATCATAACCTATTCCATCAACTCTTTCTTTTAATTTACTTAACTCTATTGCAACAATTTTATTAATTTCTTTAATTGACAAAGAGTTAAATATAATGCAGTCATCAATTCTGTTCAAAAACTCTGGAGCAAATGTATTTTTAAGTGCCCTTTGAATAACTTTTTGTTCAACTTTAGAGGTTTGGTCCAATGATGATTTAGTTTCAAATCCAACACCAACACCAAAATCATTTATTTGTTTGACTCCTATATTTGAAGTCATAATGATAATAGTATTTTGAAAGTTAATTTTTCTTCCAACACTGTCAGTCAAAAATCCATCATCGAGTATTTGAAGTAACATACTGTAGATATCAGGATGCCCTTTTTCAATTTCATCAAATAGGACAACTGAGTATGGTCTTCTTTTAACTTTTTCAGTTAGCTGTCCGCCTTCTTCATAGCCAACATAACCTGGAGGTGCTCCAATAAGTCTTGAAACTGAAAACTTCTCCATATACTCACTCATGTCAATTCTTATAAGATTTTCCTCAGATTCAAAAATCTCAGATGCAAGTACTTTTGCAAGTTGAGTCTTTCCAACACCGGTTTGACCGAGAAAAATAAATGAACCTATAGGTCTATTAGGAGAGTTTAGTCCAGCTCTATTTCTTTGAATAGATTTAACAACTTTAGAAACAGCCTCATCTTGTCCTATAATCTTATCCTTTATAATTTTCTCGAGTTTTGATAGCTTATTTCTTTCAGTAGATAATATTTTATTTACAGGAATATTAGTCATCATTGATACTACATCAGCAATTTGATCTTCATCAACTGTAACTCTATTTAACTTAGATTCTTCGTGCCACCTATTTTGGGCTTCTACTAATTTTTTTTCAACTCTTTTTTCGTCATCTCTCAATTTAGCAGCTTCTTCGTATTTCTGTTTTTTTACAACTGAATTTTTAAGTTCTCTTACATCCTCAAGTTGTTTTTCCATTAATACAACTTCTTCTGGAACGTCCATATTATTAATATGAGCTCTTGATCCAGCTTCATCTAAAGCATCAATAGCCTTATCTGGGAGAAATCTATCAGTTATATACCTTTGAGATAACTCAACACAGGCAATAAGAGCTTCATCCGTATAATTTACGTTATGGTGAGACTCATATTTATCTTTTATATTCCTTAATATTTCAACGGTCTCATCTTTACTTGTTTCCTCAACAAGAATTTTTTGAAATCTTCTCTCGAGTGCACCATCCTTTTCAATATGCTGGCTGTATTCGTTCAATGTTGTTGCTCCAATACATTGAATTTCACCTCTCGCAAGAGCTGGCTTGAACATGTTAGAAGCATCAAGGCTTCCTGTTGCACCACCTGCTCCAACGATAGTATGAATTTCATCAATAAATAAAATTATATTTCTATTTTTTTCAAGCTCATTCATAACAGCTTTCATTCTTTCTTCAAATTGACCTCTATATTTTGTACCTGCAACCAAACTAGCAAGGTCAAGAGTGATAACTCTTTTGCCATATAATACTCTTGAAACTTTTTTCTGTATAATTCTTAACGCAAGTCCTTCTGCAATTGCAGATTTACCAACACCAGGTTCACCAATTAATAATGGATTATTCTTTTTTCTTCTACTTAAAATTTGAGATACTCTTTGAATTTCTTTATCTCTTCCAATGACTGGATCTAATTTATTGTTTTCTGCTAAAGCTGTAATATCTCTACCAAAATTATCTAATACAGGAGTCTTAGTATTTGAAGACTGTTTTGTTTTTTGACTGGATGAAAATGGATTTTTTGAAGTTTCATCAGAATCGTCTTTCTCATCTGGAAATGAAGAGGAGGATGGATAATCAATTATATCATCTGCCCCTGTCTCGTTAATCATAGCTTTAAATTTTTCTTTGACATTATCATAGCTAATGTCCATTTTACTAAGTATTTTGGTTAATGGGTCATTATCGTTTCTTAAAATGCACAAAAGTAAATGGGCAGTGTTTATATTTGTACTTTGAAATAATTTAGCTTCTAAAAAAGTAGTTTTTAGTGCCCTTTCAGCTTGTCTAGTTAAGTGAAGATTTTTCTTTTCATTTAACCTTAGAGAAGAACTGTCAATAATTGCTGGATTAAGAAGTTCAATCTTTTTTCTTAGATCATCAAGATCTATTTCAATTGAGTTTAAAATGGATACAGCTTTACCTCCACCATCTCTTAGAATTCCAAGTAAAAGATGCTCAGTACCAATCTGTTTATGACCTAACCTTAGAGCCTCCTCTTTACTGTAAGAAATTACATCTTTAACTCTTGAAGAAAAATTATCATCCATAATCTTAAATAATTTGTTGACTAAAATATGCCATTAATATAAATTAACAAAGAAAATACTTATACTAATTGCTTATTTTGAGATAAAACTTTTCAATTAATAATGTTAATAAATAATCCTTTTTTATCTAAGATAATTTGAATAAAATACTGCTCATTTATTTATTTTAGCATTAATAAATTAGCCTATGGAAAAAGAAAAGCTTATCCCTATAAAAATTGAAGATGAAATGAAGTCAGCCTACATCGACTATTCGATGTCGGTTATTGTTTCTAGGGCATTACCTGATGTAAGAGACGGTTTAAAACCAGTTCATAGAAGGGTTCTTTTTGGAATGAACGAAATGGGTGTAAGATCCACATCCTCATATAAAAAATCTGCAAGAATAGTTGGAGATGTTATGGGAAAATATCATCCACATGGAGATAGTTCAGTGTATGATACTATGGTTAGAATGGCTCAAGAATGGAGTCTTAGATATATTTTAGTTGACGGTCAAGGTAATTTTGGTTCTGTAGACGGGGATAGTCCAGCAGCTATGAGGTATACTGAGGCAAGAATGCAAAAAATATCTGAAGACCTTCTCTCGGATATTGATAAAGAAACTGTAGACTTTCAATTAAACTTTGATGATACAATTATGGAGCCTACAGTCCTACCAACTAGAGTCCCTGCTTTGCTAATAAATGGTGCATCAGGTATAGCTGTTGGAATGGCTACAAATATGCCACCTCATAATCTATCTGAAGTTATTGATGGTATTATTCAATACATAGATAACAATGATATTACAATTGATGAGTTAATTCAGTATGTGAAGGCGCCAGATTTTCCTACTGGTGGAACTATTTATGGTTATGATGGAGTAAAAGAAGCTTTTCACACTGGAAAAGGTAGAGTAGTTATGAGGGGTAAGGCTATAATCGAGAATATAAATGATAGAGAGTGTATAATTGTATCAGAGATTCCTTATTTAGTCAATAAAGCAGATATGATAAGAAAAACAGCTGAATTGATAAGCGATGGAAAAATTGAGGGAATTTCTACTATTAGAGATGAGTCAGATAGAAAGGGAATGAGAATAGTATATGTATTAAAGAGAGATGCGATTCCTAACATAGTTCTAAATAAATTATACAAATTTACCCCCTTACAATCATCTTTTAGTGTTAATAATGTTGCACTTGTTAATGGAAGACCTCAGTTACTTAACTTAAAAGATTTAATCCATCATTTTGTTGATCATAGACATGATGTAGTTGTAAAAAGAACAACTTTTGAACTTAAAAAAGCCGAACAAAGAGCTCACATTTTAGAAGGTCTTATAATAGCAAGTGACAATATTGATGACGTAATAAGTTTAATAAAAAAATCATCAAATGCAGAAGAAGCTAGATTAAAACTAGAGAAGAAATACAAGCTTTCCGAGACTCAAGCAAAAGCAATTATTGAAATGAGATTACGTCAATTAACCGGTCTTGAGCAAAGCAAGTTAAGAGAAGAGTATGACGACCTTCAAAAAACTATAAAAGGTTACAAGGAATTACTTGACAGTAAACCTATGAGAATGAATTTAATTAAGGATGAATTGTCTGAAATTAAAGAAAAGTATGGTGATGAAAGAAGATCTGTAATTGAATATGCTGGAGGTGATTTTAGGGTAGAGGATATTATTCCTAATGAAAAAGTTGTTATTACTATCTCGCATGCTGGATATATAAAAAGAACACCATTAACTGAGTATAAGACTCAAAATAGGGGTGGTGTTGGCCAAAAGGCATCAAAAACTAGAGATGAGGATTTCCTTGAAGATCTTTTCGTTGGTACAAATCATCAATACATGCTATTCTTTACTCAGAAAGGTAAATGTTTTTGGATGAGAGTCTACGAAATACCTGAGGGTTCAAAAAACTCTAAAGGTAGAGCAATTCAAAACTTAATTAACATTGAGCAAGATGATAAGGTGAAAGCCTTTATATGCACACAAGATTTAAAAGATGAAGATTATGTAAATGGTAATTATGTTATCATGGCCACAAAGATGGGGCAGGTAAAGAAAACTTCCCTTGAACAATATTCTAGACCTAGATCTAATGGTATAAATGCAATAACTGTAAAAGATGGCGATGAATTACTAGAAGCAAAATTGACTAATGGAAACAGTCAAATAATGTTAGCAGTAAAATCTGGAAAGGCTATTAGATTTGAGGAAAATAAGACAAGGCCTATGGGTAGAAATGCTTCTGGTGTTAGAGGTATTAGGCTTAAAGATAATAAAGATGAAGTTGTTGGAATGATATCTGTTAATGACATGGATGCAAACATTCTTGTAGTATCTGAAAATGGATATGGTAAAAGATCTTCTCTCGAGGATTATAGACTTACTAATAGAGGTGGTAAGGGTGTAAAAACAATATCTATTACTGAAAAAACTGGTAAATTAGTAACTTTAAAAAGTGTCTCTGACAACGATGATCTAATGATAATAAATAAATCGGGTATTGCAATAAGAATGCAAGTAGAAGATTTAAGAGTAATGGGTAGAGCTACTCAAGGTGTAAAAGTGATAAGTATAAAAGATGGAGATAGTATCGCAGCAGTAGCAAAGGTCATGAAAGACGAGGAAGAAATCGAAGATTTAGGTGATATTGAATTTACCGGAGATACTGTTGAATAAACTATTAATTATGAAAAAACTAATAATATATACACTACTACTTTTTGTATCATTTTCATATGGTCAAAAAAAAGAATTAAGAAATGCTAATAAATTTTATACATCTGGTGAATATTCCTCAGCATTAGACCTACTAGATTCTTCAAAAAGTCTTTTTGACTCTAGTGATGACAAAATTAAATCTGAGGTTATGCTTCTCTATGGGAAAATTCATACTTCCATGGAAGATTTTAGTCTAGCTATTAAAGCATTTGATATGTCTAGAAATTTGGGAATTAGTAACCAAATCCTGAGTCCAGAATTATCTAAACTTGAAACTGCTATTATTACAAGTGCTGTTGGTGATAATGAGACTGAAAACTTTTCTGAGGCTGCTAAGAAACTTAAGATGGTATATGATATAAACCCTGAAATGAATCAAGAATATCTTTATTATGCCGCTTCATCTGCTGTTAATTCTATGGACTATAATCTTGCACTTGAATATTATTTATTATTAAGTGACATTAATTACGAAGGAATTGAAACTAAATTTTACATCACCGAAGTAGCATCTGGAAGTGAAATTGAAATAAATTCAGAAACAGAATTCAATCTTCTAAAAAAATCTAAAGATTATTCTAATCCAAGAGAGGAAGAAACAGAATCTAAGCTTCCAGAAATAGTAAAAAATATTGCATTAATTTATAAGGAGTTAGGTCAAAATGATAAAGCTCTTGCTGCTATTGAAACTGCCAGAGCATCAAACCCCGATGATGTGGGGCTTATTATCACTGCTGCAAATATATATTTTGAATTAGATAATAAAGAGGCATTTAAACTAGCTATGTCTGAAGCGATTAAAAAGGAGCCTAATAATCCAGTATTATACTATAATCTAGGTGTTGTAAGTGGAGAATTAGGTGAAAAGGAAGCTGCAGTTTCTTACTATGAAAAATCTATTGAATTGGATCCTAGTAATGAAAACAGCTACCTTAATCTTGTAGCTCTAATTCTTGATGGAGAACAGGAAATTGTAAGTGAGATGAATAACTTAGGAACATCACGTTCTGATAACCTAAGATATGATGAACTTAAAAAGGTTAGGGAGGATTTGTATAAACAATGTGTTCCAATACTAAAGGATTTAATTGCTATAAATAATAATGTTGAGGCAATTAGAACTTTAATGAACATTTATGGCACCTTAGGTGACAATCCTGGTTATGTTGAAATGAGAAATTTATTAGACCAACAAGAATAAATTATTCTTTCTCAGGTCATTTTTTTAGCTAAATTTGTAAATCTTTTTGGAGAGGTGCCAGAGTGGTAATGGAGCAGATTGCTAATCTGTCAACGTGTAAACGTTGCCTGGGTTCGAATCCCAGTCTCTCCGCATTGGTCGCGTAGCTCAGCTGGATAGAGCATCTGCCTTCTAAGCAGACGGTCATAGGTTCGAATCCTATCGCGATCACAAATAAAATCTAAGATTGTTTAAAGCCTAAGTCTTTGGACAATCTTTTTTTTATTGTAATTTGAGTGAAATAATGAACTATACACCAAGTAAAATTAATAGATGGATGTTTTTAAAGCTTCCTGCTGCATGGCTAAGCGGTGTTAGGCTTACTTTAATTGATGAGGATAAATGTGAAGTTAAAGTAAGGTTCAAATGGATTAACCAAAACCCATACAGATCAATGTTTTGGGCAGTTCAAGGTATGGCTGCAGAATTAACTACAGGGATGTTACTTACAAAATGTATTCAAGATTCTAATGCTAGCATCTCAATGCTTCTTGTTGGAAATAAATCAAATTTTTATAAAAAGGCAGTTGGTAAAATAACTTTTACTTGTGAAGAAGGTGAAAACGCAAAAAAACTAATTAACTCGACAATTCAAAATATTACTTCAAAAGCTTGGTTTAAAGCCAAGGGGTATGATGAAACAGGAGATCTTGTTTCAGAGTTTGATTTTGAGTGGTCATGTAAAAAAAGAAATAATGGATAAGAATTTTTATAAAGATTTAAACATACCTGTAATTGCAGCCCCACTTTTTTTAATATCTGGGCCAAAACTTGTAATTGAGTGTTGTAAAAATGGAATAGTTGGAACTTTTCCAGCATTAAATCAAAGAACATCAGAAGGTTTCGAGGAATGGGTTATTCAAATAAAAAATGAATTGGCTGATTATGAGGAAAAGACAGGTATAAAACCTGCTCCATTCGGTGTAAATCTAATTGTTCATCCATCTAATATTAGAATCAAAGCTGATTTAGATATTTGTGTAAAACATAAAGTTCCTATGATTATAACTTCATTAGGCGCAGTTCCTGATATTGTAAATGCAATTCATAGTTATGGCGGATTAGTTTATCATGACATAATAAAGAAAAGACATGCTGAAAAAGCTGCTGAGGCTAATGTTGATGGTCTAGTTTTAGTTACTGCTGGTGCTGGTGGTCATGCAGGATTAAAAAACCCTATGGCCATGATATCTCTAATAAGAGAGTTTTTTAATAAAACAATTATTCTTTCCGGATGTATATCAAATGGAAGAGATGTAGCATCTGCCCTTCAAATGGGTGCTGACATTGCATATATGGGCACAAGATTTATTAATACTAAAGAAAGTCTTGCAGAGCAAGCCTACAAAGACATGATTATTAACTCTTCTGCTGAGGATATAGTATACACTGCTGCAGTCTCTGGTGTTCATGCAAATTTTTTAAGGCCTAGTCTTGAAGCCATGGGTGTTACGGAAGAAGTATGGAATGATTCAAAAAAGATTGACTTTGGGAAAGATATGGCTGAGGCTGAAGCTAAGGCATGGAAAACTATTTGGTCTGCTGGTCATGGTGTTAGTTCAATAAATGATAATCCAAGTGTTAAAGATTTGGTTAGTAAATTAAAAGTTGATTTTATCGAGTCTCTTAAATCTAATCATAGCAATCTTGATTATCAAAATAATCAATTTTAAATTCAATGATTGAGATCATTACTACAGGTGGAACTATTGATAAAGTTTATTTTGATAAAAAAAGTGACTATCAAGTAGGTGATCCATTTATTGGAGATTTGCTAACTAAAATGAATGTATATATTGACTACAAAATAAGTCCCTTAATGAGAGTTGATAGTTTAGATATGGATAATGGTGATCGTGAAAAGATTTTAAATCATATACTTAAATCAAACTATGATAAGATATTAATTACTCATGGGACAGATACAATTGTCGATACTGCTATTTATCTAAATCAATTAAACAACAAAACTGTTGTATTAACTGGCTCACTTAAGCCTGCGCTTTTTATTGATAACGATGCAATATTTAATATAGGGTGTGCATTTACATCAGTTCAGAACTTAGGTAAAGGAGTTTATATTATAATGAATGGACAAGTCTTTGAGCCCAATAATTGCAGAAAAAATATTGAAAAAAATATTTTTGAAAAAATTAACTAGTTAATGAATTTAAAATAGATAACCCATAGATAGCAGCTGTCTCCGATCTTAGTCTATTTTTACCAAATGATATCTCAGTAATTTTATTATTTTTTGCCTCTTGAATCTCATCATCTGAAAATCCACCTTCAGGACCAATAACAAGACAAATTTGATTTGAGTTTATAGACCCTTTTGCTAAAATATTTTTTGTCTTTAGATTTGCCATTATCTTTTGATCACTATTATTTTTTATAAAATCAGAAAATTTTTCAGTACTGTTAATCTTAGGTTTGAATAGTTGGTTCGATTGCTTCAAAGAGCTAATAGAAATCCTCTCAAGCCTTTCATGATTTACTTTCTTTTTTTCTGAATACTTGGTTATAATTGGAGTTATTTCATTTATACCTATCTCCGTCGCTTTTTCTACAAACCATTCAAATCTAGATGGATTTTTTAGAGGAGAGATTGCAATATGAATTGATACTTTATTAGGTTTATTCTTTGATATTTTTACTATTTTAACTTTAATTTTTTTTCCTTTTTCTATTATTTTACATTCTGCTAAAAGGCCATTTCCATTAGTAAAATTAAGTATATCCCCTATACCTTTTCTATATGATTTTAATATATGTCTACTGTCATTTTCATTGACTATTATCTCATTATCAGTCTGGCTAAAATTTGAAAAAAATAAATTCATTAGAAACTATATCTTGGTAAAGGTGTAGATTTTAAATCTGATATTTCAGATGTAGAATACTTTAAATAACCTACAATTCCAATCATAGCAGCGTTATCTGTGGTATATTCAAGCTCAGGAATATAGATTTCCCAATTATTTTCTCTTGACTCATAATTTAATCTATTTTTAAGATAACTGTTTGCAGATACACCACCTCCAAATACTATTGAATTAAGATTGTTCTTTGTTGCTAAAAATTTGACTTTATTTAACAAGTTATCTACTAAGTTTTTTTGAATTGACGCGCATATGTCATGCAAATTTTCATCAATAAAATTTTTATTCTTATTTACATTCTTGTGAAGAAAATTAATAAAAGCTGTCTTAGTTCCACTATAGCTTATATTTCCGCCTTCAACTCTAGGCAGAGGAAAATTAAACTTATGTTCGTCTCCCATTTTTGATAATTTATCAATTTCTGGTCCAGCTGGGTAACGCAATCCAATTTTTTTTCCACACTTGTCAAAAGCTTCTCCAATTGCGTCATCTAAAGTTTCCCCAAGTATATCCATCTTAAAATAATCTTCAACTAAAATGAACTGAGTATGACCACCCGATATAGTTACTCCAAGAAAAGGAAAATCTGGCTTTTCTTTACCATTATCAATAAAATTAGATAATATGTGTGCTTGCATGTGATTAACCTCAATTACAGGAACTTCAAGTGAAACCCCAAGTGATTTTGCAAATTCAGTTCCAACAATAAGAGAGCCCATTAGACCTGGACCCCTTGTAAAGGCAATTGCTGATACATCATTTAAAGAAATTCCAGATTCTTTTATAGCTGATTCAACAACTGGTATTATGTTTGAAAGATGTGCCCTGGAAGCTAATTCAGGCACTACACCTCCATATTTTTTATGTATTGACTGGTTAGCAATTTTATTTGACAGAACTGTGTCATTTTTTAAAACTGCTGCAGATGTATCATCGCATGAAGATTCAATGCCTAGTATGTAAATATCTTTATTTGACATTACTATCTTTGTAATACAAATTTAATCAAGAATAGTCATTAAGAATCTAAAAAAAATACTTTTAATAATTTTTGCGTTTGGAATAATACTAATAGCTTCACTTTATGTGGCTTTAAATACCTCTGGAGTTCAAAATTATCTTAAGCAAAGTGTAATAAATTATATAAACATTGATAGTAACAATTATTTACAAATTGGAAACTCATCATTTAATTTAAAAGGTGAAGTTGTTTTTAATGAAATTTCATTATCAAATAAAGAATCTGACACTATACTTTTTCTTGAGACACTTAGAACGAATTTCTTTCCACTGGTTTCAGATTTAAGTTTAAATAATTCTCTAAACATCGAAGGTCTTGATATATCAATTAATCTTACAAACAATAAACAAAACAAGCTTGATACTAAATTTGAAAAAATAATTGATAATATATTCTTTGATAGAGTTAATATATTAAACTCAAGTGTTAAATTAATAATTGATTCAGTTCAAAATAGTATTGTGATCGATGAGCTGAATGTATATGAAATTAATAATAATGATAGTCTATTTGTTAAATTAAATAGTTTTTCAGGTAAAGTAAATGATTTAAAAATTGAAGAGTTTAATTCAGAGATGAGCTATAGTGATGGTTTAATAAACTTTTCTAATTCTAATTTAGTATCTGATGATCAATTTGTAAGAGGGAGTATAAATTTTCAGTTAGATAATCAAAACAAGCTTAATAATTTTCAAAAATCTTCTCTAGAATTTAGCATAAATGCAGGTAATTTTAATTTTATAGATCAAAATATAGAAGATAAAACTATTATCCAGGGAGAAATAATATTTGAAGGATTAAAAGAAGAAATTATCCTTGAAAAATTGAATTTAAAAACAGAGCTATTAGAACTTAAATCAAGTGGAGTTTTTAAAGATATATTGACAAATGATTATGAGGTTTCAATAGATTTATTTGATATTGACATTAGTGAAGAAGAACTACGTAAAACATTAAATTTAAATCAACAATTTACTCTTCCAATTCTTGATGGAAATATTAACCTTAATAAAGACCTTGTAAATTATAGTTTTTCTGAAAATAACACCTATGAATCTTCTGCAAATATTTATGGTACTGGCTTATTTAAAGAGAAAACTTCATTTGACTTTAATATTATTTTAAATCTTTTAAAAGATGATGAGTTATTAAGTTCTATTAATCTAGATAACTTGAAATTGGACTCAAGATTTAGAATAATACCAGGTCAACAAATAACCTTTGATGGAGATGTTGAGATTGTTAAAAATGATAATATTACAAATATTGATTTTGATGCTAGTATTGTAAATAATAATTTATTATCCAAACTTGGAATAACCAGAGAAAATTTAAGGCTAGATTACCAAATTTATGGTAATCTCTTAAATAAGAGGTTGAATGCATCTGGTAATATATCTCTAGAGGCCATCCCTATAAAAAATATAAATAATATTAGTGCTGAGACTAATATTGAAATTGACTTTTCAGTTAAAAATTTTATCCAATCTAATTTAAAATTGAAAGAAATTAATATTGATGCATCCAATGATAAAATATATTTAACTGAGCTAAGTGAAATAAATGAAATTCTAGATGATGACTTCATAGAAACAAATAATAATTATGATTTTAATATTCAATGGGTTGATAACAAACTTAATTTAGAATCAAATCTTGGCTCTAACATTTTAATCAATGGTTTTTATAATAATGAGAATGATATTGATTTAAATTTTGAACTTTCAAACTTATTTATTCAAAATTTCTATGAAATAAATAAAAACCCAATTTCTGGTTATGTTGAGTCTAAAATAAAGTTAAACAGGAGTGAGACAAACAGAACACTTAGTTTAAATGCTTCAATAAAAGATATTAATATCAAAGAATATCAATTAGGTAATTTAGAACTTAGTGCTTTTGGAAATACAGATTTTGATTCATACTCAGTTGATTTAAAATTATTAAAAAACGAAAATATTACTCTTGAGTCTGAAGGAACAGTTATTGCAATTAATGAAAAACCCAATTTAGACTTAGATTTAAATTTTAATGACTTTGATATATCATTTGTTGAAAAAATTGGCTCAAATACTTTAAAGGAAATTTCTAGTTCAATTTCTGGACAAGTTAATCTATGGGGTGCGTATGATAATATTCAACATAATGGAAGTTTGATATTAAATAATTCGAAATTTTTCATTCCATATCTAAATATTGAATACTTAATAAATGATAATTCAGAGCTCACACTATATAATCAAAATATTGAATTTAATAATATATCAATAGGTCATATTGATTCAAAATCTTCTTCTTCTTTAAATGGTAAAATCAACCACACAAATTATAAGGACTGGAATTTAGGTTTACTATTCCAATCTGACAGGTTATTTATTTTAAATAAAGAATTTAATGAAGATGAAAACTACTATGGTAAAGCATTCATCGATGGTCAAATTTCAATTATAGGTCCAACTGGTAAGGTAGCAATTGATATTGATGCAATAACAAAGCCAGGCACATATATTACAATACCCAGATCTAATAACTACTCAATTGATGACTTTTCTTTTATTGAATTTAATGACTTAAACAATTCAAATCTATACAATGAGAATAATTTATTTGAAGATATTAATCAGTTAAATAATAAAACTCTTGACTTAAATATTAACCTTGAAATTGATAATAATGCCCAAGTAGATATAACAATAGATCAGGAAACAGGAAGCTATATAAGTGGGACTGGAAATGGCAACCTATTTATGGAAATAGATTCGGATGGAAAATTTAATATTTATGGAGATTATATAACTACTGAAGGTGAATATAATTTTAAAGATCTTGCTTTAATTGATAAAAAATTTAAATTAAAAGATGGTGGGACAATAGTATGGGATGGTGAGCCTCTTGGGGCTCAAATGGATTTACTTGCAACCTATGAAGTACCTGGTGGTTCAAATCCAGCCCTTCTTCTGGATAATCCAAACTTCAACAAAAAAATTCCTACTGATGTTGAAATTAAGCTTACTGGAAATTTAACAAAACCAAACAGCCCAGATTTTGAGATTTACTTTCCAAATACAAGTAGTACTGTAACATCAGAAATTAATTATAAATTAAATGATCCTGAAGTGAGACAACTTCAAGCTATCTCTCTTTTGACTCAAGGTATATTTATTAATGAAGTTAGTGTTTCTATTGAGGGAATAACAAATAATATCTATGAAAAAGTATCTGATGTCTTTACTGATTTATTAGGAGGTTCCCAGGGTCCACTAAAGGTTGGTTTAAATTACTTGCAGGGAGATAAAAGTGATATACTTGATATTAAAACAGAGGATAGATTTGGAGTAACTTTATCTACAGAAATTAGTGATAGAATCCTTTTTAATGGAAAAATTGGTGTCCCAATAGGTGGAATAGAAGAAACTTTAATAATTGGAGATGTTCAAATTGATTTTATTCTAAATGAAGATGGATCTCTTAAAGCTAAAGTATTTAATAGAGAAAATGAATTTAGGTACATTGGTGATAAGTTGGGTTACACTCAAGGTGTTGGTTTAACATATCAAGTTGATTTTCAAACTTTTCGAGATCTTCTATCTAAGCTTGTTGAAAAAAACAGGTAATCTTAGCTTTTAAATATTAAGAATCATTTAAAATAATAGAATTTATAAGTAAATTTGTGCAACTTTAACTAGAATTGGCAAGTAAAATAAATAAAATAGGCGTACTAACATCAGGAGGTGACTCTCCCGGAATGAATGCTGCTGTAAGAGCAGTTGTTAGATCTGCTGAATTTCATAAAATAGATTGTTTTGGTATTTATAAAGGTTATCAAGGATTAATTTCAGATGACATTAAAAAACTAAATGCAAGATCAGTTAAAAATATTGTTAATAAAGGTGGTACTATCTTAAAATCTGCAAGGTGCAATGAGTTCAGAACTAAAGAGGGTAGGGTAAAGGCAAAACAGACTTTAGATAAATATGAAATAGACTCTCTGGTAATAATCGGTGGAAATGGATCTTTAGAGGGAGGTAAAGTTTTTGAAGAAGAACATGGTGTAAAAGTTGTTGGAATTCCAGGTACTATTGATAATGATCTTGCTGGAACTAGATGTTCTCTGGGCTATGACACCGCGCTTAACACAGCTGTAGAGGCAATTGATAAAATTAGAGATACTGCTATTTCACACAATAGACTTTTTTTTATTGAGGTTATGGGTAAAGGTTCAGGTCATATTGCTTTAAATGCGGGAATTGGAGCTGGTGCAGAAGAAGTTTTAATTCCACAGAAAAATATGGATCTTGATAGATTGTTAAAATCTCTAAAACATAGTGAAAAATCTGGAAAGTCCTCAAGCATAATTGTTGTCTCCGAGGGAGAAAAAATTGGAGACAATGTGTTTAAATTTTCTTCTTATATAGAAAAAAACTTTCCACACTATGAAACTAGAGTTTCAATTCTTGGCCATATCCAAAGAGGAGGTTCTCCTTCTTGTTTTGATAGGGTCTTAGCTTCAAGAATGGGTGTATTTGCAGTTGACTGTTTGTTGGAAAATAAAAGTAAAATAATGATAGGAATCGTCGGTGATAAAATAGTCGCTGTCCCAATCGATGATGCCTTAAAAGGAGGTCAAGATATTGATGATGACCTTGTAAGGGTTTGTGATATAATTTCAATTTAATTTTTTAAAAAAATGGCAATAAATATTGGTATTAATGGTTTTGGTAGAATAGGTAGATTAGTTTTTAGGTCTGCTATTAATAATGATGAGTTTAACGTTACATGTATTAATGATCTTTTAGATATAAATCATTTAGCTTATCTATTGAAATATGATTCAGTCCATGGACCTTTTGATGGATCTGTTGAAGTAAGTGATAGTAGTTTGATTGTTAATGGAAAAAAAGTACAGATTACTGCTGAAAGAGATCCCAAAAATATTGATTGGTCAGGAATGAATACTGATTTAGTAGCTGAGTGTACTGGTATTTTTACCACTCTTGATACTGCTTCTTCTCACATAGATTCAGGTGCTAAGAAAGTTGTAATTTCTGCACCTAGTGCAGATGCTCCAATGTTTGTAATGGGAGTAAACCACAGGGAAGCAAAATCATCTGATACAATTGTTTCAAATGCTTCTTGTACTACTAATTGTTTAGCTCCTATTGCTAAGGTATTAAATGATAACTTTGGAATAGAGGAAGGTCTAATGACTACAGTTCATGCTGCTACTGCTACACAATTTACTGTTGATGGTCCTTCAAGAAAAGATTTTAGAGGAGGAAGGAGCTCGCTTTTAAATATTATTCCAAGTTCTACTGGTGCAGCAAAAGCTGTTACAAAAGTAATCCCATCTCTTGAGGGTAAGCTAACTGGAATGGCATTTAGAATTCCAACTGCAAATGTTTCCGTTGTTGATCTTACAGTTAGGTTAAATAAAAAAACAAGCTATGAAGAAATTAAAAATTCAATGTTAGATGCATCTAAAAATGATCTTAATGGAATACTTGGTTATTGTGATGACCCAGTTGTTTCCCAGGACTTTATTGGAGATAAAAGAACTTCAATTTTTGATGCTAATGCAGGCATGGAACTAAATTCTAATTTCTTTAAAATAATATCATGGTATGATAATGAGTGTGGCTATTCAAATAAGTTACTTGATTTATCTAAACATATCTTCTCAATATAAATTAAAATGATTTTAATAGTTGATAGTGGGTCTACTAAAACTGATTGGATAGCACTAGATAAAAACGGTGATGAGTTATTCTCAACCCAAACACTAGGGCTAAATCCTCAGATGCTCTCTAATGAAATATTAAACGAGCGAATAAAAAATAATTTTGATATTTATAAAAACAGAAATAATGTTAAAAAACTTTTTTTTTATGGAGCTGGTTGTGGAGTTGAATCTACACAAAACAGAATTTTAAGAGTATTTAAATCAATTTTCACAAAAAGTGATTTTGATATTAAAGAAGACACTTATGCTGCAGTATACTCTGCAGTAGATGAAGGAGTTCCCTCTATTGTTAACATTATTGGTACAGGCTCTAATTGTTCTTATTATGATGGTAAAAATGTTATTCAAAAAGTCCATTCACTTGGTTATGTGCTTATGGATTATGCAAGCGGTAACTATTATGGAAAATACCTTATAAGAGCCTACTATTTTAATAAAATGCCTGAAATTTTAAGAGATGAATTTGCTAAAAACTATGATTTAACTCCTAACACAATTAAGAATAAGCTTTACAGAGAAGAAAATCCTAACACATACTTAGCTAGTTTTGCTCGTTTTTTAATTGAAAATAAATCAAATGAATATTTCAAAGAAATAATTTTTAAAGGATTGGAGAGATTTATTGATTATCAAATACTCCAATATGACGATTTTAGTTCAGTTGATATTCATTACGTAGGGTCTATTGCATTTTATCTCCAGGATGAGATTACAAGAATTGGAAAAAAATATAATCTAAAAACAGGTAGGTTTATCAAAAGACCAATTGAAGGTCTTGTTGAATATCACAAAAGAAACATTCTTAAATAGTTAAGTTACAGCTATCATTGAAATCTCTACATTTACAT
>Ga0255753_1003132_pt1 | contig 17501 bp, 19 predicted proteins | sample 041ome_10_FD_179953 | JGI IMG/M metagenome (GOLD analysis project Ga0255753, IMG submission 179953) | Coastal salt marsh microbial communities from the Groves Creek Marsh, Skidaway Island, Georgia - 041412US metaG (version 2) | ecosystem: Environmental > Aquatic > Marine > Intertidal zone > Salt...
GCGCACGTCGCAGGCGGGCGCGCACGCGTGACAAAAAATCTGTTTTAAATCAAGTAATGAATTACGTGAGATAGCGTACTTTCACCATGAAATGTCTGGCTGAATGTCTGGCTGAACTACAAAAAAAGAGGCCGCCAATTTAGCTAAGCCTCTGTTTTAATTGGCTCCGGCGGTAGGGATCGAACCTACGACCAATTGATTAACAGTCAACTGCTCTACCGCTGAGCTACGCCGGAACTTGGAGTGCATATAACAATTGCGATTCAGGACGTCCAGAGGATATTTTCGATTTTTACGAAAAAATTCTATTCACGATAATGGGGAAAAGATACCGTCAAAGGCGATTGGTTTTTCGGCGGAAATCAATCCTTTATTGTGTAACTCCAATAGATGGGCAAAGACGTTGCGCGCTGCCACTGGGATCAGTTTCGCATCAATCTCTGTGTAGATCGCCTTGGTCAGTTCATGGGGTGTTGCAGGGCCTGCTTGTAGCTGTGTTAGAATCTGAACCTCGCGTTTGCGGCGGTGGGACAATAGCCAATGCAACCGTTCTTTGGGAGCGCGCACACTGTCCCCATGCCCTGGCAAAAACAAATCCCAATCAAAATCCAGCAGATGTTCACACGATCGCATGAAATCCCCCACATCCCCGTCGGGGGGCGACACCATGGATGTGGCCCAATCCATCACGTGATCGGCTGTGAATAGGATTTTACCCACCTGAAAACACATGTGGTTTGCCATGTGTCCGGGGGTGTGATGTGCAGTTATGCACCATTCATCACAGGTGACATTCTGCATGTGTGATAGGGTGTGATCGGGTTCAAATGCGCGATCAATGCCTTCGCCCCCGCCTAAACCGCCCTGTTCAGACAAGGATTTCATTAAGGCACTTTTGCCCGCCTCATGATCGCCAAAGGCATAGATGGTCGCCCCGACTGTTTTTGACAGGTGCATGGCCAGTTCGGAATGATCATAATGGGCGTGGGTGACAAAGATATGCGTAATCGTTCCACCCTCTGGAACAGCGGCCAGAATCGCGCTTAGGTGCGCATCGTCATTTGGACCTGGATCAATTACGGCCACTTGTTTTTCGCCCAACAGATAGGTGTTTGTGCCGTGATAGGTCATGGGCGAAGGATTGGGGGCGACGATCCGTCGAATGGACGGCGTCACCTGATCAAATGTGCCACGGGGCGGTGGATAGCTGCTCATTTCGATTTCCTTTCACCCAATGTTTGGGTATGTCTATCCGTGATGTTTAGTTGGATCAAACAGTATATGCCCAAACGGCTCTATTGGCGCGCTGCGCTGATATTGATTTTGCCTGTTGTTTTGATTCAGTTACTGGTGTCCTTCGTATTTATTCAGCGCCATTTTGAAGGGGTGACAGAACAACTTACCCGCGGCCTGACCCAAGAGTTAGCGTATTTTGAAACGCTGATCCGCACGGGCGATATTGAGGGGGCGCAGGCCTTTGCAGATGCCTTGGACATATCACTCAGTGTGAACCCCGACGGGGCATTCCAACCCACGCGGCGGTTTTATGATTTAACGGGCATTGTTGTGATCCGTGAATTATCGCGCGTCACATCACTGCGTGGCGTGGATTTGCCAGATGATCGCATCGTGATTTTGCGCATGGCAATCCCGGGGTATGAGGAGTTGGAATTAACCTTTGCACGTCGCCGAGTGTCGGCATCAAACCCGCATCAGTTGATTGTGAACATGGTGTTTTTTGGGGGTATTTTCACAATCATCGCGTTCTTTTATCTGCGCAATCAGTTGCGCCCTATCACACGTTTGGCCGCCGCGGCCGAGGCCTTTGGCCGTGGACAGAATGTGGCCTATTCGCCCAGCGGCGCGATTGAGGTGCGCGCGGCGGGGGATGCATTTTTGAACATGCGTTCCCGCATTGAACACCATATCGAACAACGCACATTGATCCTGTCGGGTGTTAGTCATGATTTGCGCACCCCGTTGACGCGCCTGAAACTGGGGTTGTCGATGCTCGCGGATCGTGACCGCGAACCATTGGAACAAGATGTTGAGGATATGCGCATCCTATTGGATGAGTTTTTGGTTTACGCCAAAACCCTTGGTGAAGATCGCAGCCGCAATGAACCCGTGAATGCAATCACATTTCTGGATGGATTGGTGCAGGATTATGCGCGCATGGGGCAGGTGGTGCAGCTGCATATTGATGCCGATGAAACCGTGGTGATGATGCGCGAAAATATGGTGAAACGCGCATTGGAAAACCTGCTGAACAATGCGTTCCGCTATGGGGATCAGGTCCGCCTGAGCCTGCACAGCGACGCTGCATTCGTGACGTTTAGGGTTGAGGATAACGGCCCGGGCATCCCGCCTGATCAACGTGAAGATGCCCTAAAACCCTTTGCCCGCCTGGACCCCGCCCGCAATCAGAATAAGGGGTCCAGTGTTGGCCTTGGCCTGCCCATCGCCAATGATGTCGCGCGCGCGCATGGGGGGCATTTGATCTTGTCCGAGGCGCAGGACGGTGGTTTGCGCGTCGACATGCGGATTGCGAAATAATATTGAACCGTGCAGGTACGCGGTTATTTTTAACACTTGCGGTGATGCGGTTGCGTATTTTTGAGTGAAACTCATAAAAGTGGTAGGCCCGGCAGGACTTGAACCCGCAACCAAAGCGTTATGAGCGCTCTGCTCTAACCAATTGAGCTACAGGCCCACTTTTACCTCGTGCTATCACATGTCGCGCCAAGGTCAAGGGTTTGCGATTGAAACTTAGCGCGCAATATATTAGTTGGGCGCTAATTTCGCGAAAGGACCACAGATGACGGATGGCAAGAACGGCGCGACCTATGCGCAGGCGGGTGTAGATATTGATGCAGGCAACGCCTTGGTGGATCGCATCAAACCCGCAGCAAAACGCACAAATAGAAGCGGCGTTATGGCGGGCCTTGGTGGTTTTGGGGGGCTTTTCGATCTTAAGGCTGCGGGTTTTAATGACCCGATCCTTGTCTCGGCCACCGACGGTGTGGGGACCAAATTGCGCATCGCAATTGACACAGGCCATTTTGACACAATCGGTATTGATTTGGTGGCGATGTGCGTGAACGATCTGGTCTGCCAGGGGGCCGAGCCTTTGTTTTTCCTAGATTATTTTGCGACAGGCAAATTACACGTCGAACAGGCCGCAACAATTATCAACGGGATTGCAACGGGGTGTGAATTGTCAGGCTGTGCCTTGATCGGCGGTGAAACCGCGGAAATGCCGGGCATGTATGCGAATGACGATTTTGATTTGGCAGGCTTTGCCGTGGGCGCGATGGAACGCGGTGGGGCATTGCCACGGGATGTGAGTGTGGGGGATAAATTGATTGCCCTACGATCAAGCGGCGTGCATTCAAATGGGTACTCTTTGGTGCGCCATTTGGTGGATGGCTCTGGCCTCACTTGGGCCGATCAATCCCCGTTTTCCGAAGGCACACTTGGCGCTGCATTGTTGGCGCCAACGCGTCTATATGTGAAACAATCCTTGGCTGCGTTAAACGCAGGCGGTGTACATGCACTGACGCATATCACTGGTGGCGGGCTGAGTGAAAACATCCCACGCGCCTTGGACGACGGGCAGGGGATTTCCATTGATTTGAACACATGGGATCTACCGCCTGTGTTCCAATGGTTGATGGCACAAGGTGGCATGGATCAGGCCGAGATGTTGAAAACATTCAACTGTGGCTTGGGCATGGTGCTGATTGTTGACCCAACGCAAGAGGCGTCAGTGATCCAATGCCTGACGGACATGGGCGAAGATCCCGTGACGATTGGTCAGGTCACGGATAATGCAGGTGTTCATTACACGGGCACATTGTCGTGACAAAACGGGTTGCGATTTTCGCCTCTGGCGGTGGATCAAATGCCGTGAAACTGATGGAAAGCATGCAGGGAGATCACCCTGCGATGCCTGCCCTAATCGTGACAAATCAACCCAATGCTGGGGTCATTCAACAGGCCGAACGTTTCGGTGTTGCCTGTGAGGTGATTGATCACAAACCCTATGCCGGGGATCGCGCGGCCTTTGAAACAGAAATCCAAAACTGTTTGATCCCATATCAGATCGACATGATCTGTTTGGCGGGGTTCATGCGCGTTCTGACCGCAGGTTTCACCGATCATTGGAGCGGTCGGATGTTAAATATTCATCCCTCACTCTTGCCGAAATACAAAGGGCTAAATACCCATGCCCGCGCGATTGAGGCGGGGGATCAACGCGCAGGCTGCACCGTGCATGAGGTGACGGCCGAATTAGATGATGGTCCGATCCTTGGACAAATCAGTGTTCCGATCCTGTCAGATGACACTCCAACCGAGCTGGCCGCGCGTGTGCTGTTCCAAGAACATCAATTGTATCCAGCGGTCCTAAAACGCTTTGCCATGGGGGATAAAACCCCGATTATGCGCGAAACATAAGGCTTTCCAAAACCCCGAAAATTTTGTAATCACGAAAAGAGCGGGGGTGTTAGAGTAGAATAAGAAATATAAATGAAGACCCTGACAACCACAAAAGAGCTTGCTGATTTTTGTTCTGATGCCGCAGGCCACCCCTATGTCACTGTTGATACAGAATTCCTGCGCGAGCGGACCTATTATTCCAAACTCTGCCTGATCCAAATTGCCTATCCGGGTGAGGGGGATGAAAACGCCGTTTTGGTTGATCCACTTTCTGCCGACATTTCCTTAGAACCGCTTTACGATCTGTTTCGAAACGAAGCTGTGATCAAGGTTTTCCACGCGGCCCGTCAGGATTTGGAAATCTTTTTCATAGATGCGGGAGTCATTCCAAAACCCTTGTTTGACACACAGGTTGCCGCGATGGTTTGTGGATTTGGCGATCAGGTTGGATACGAAACATTGGTGCGTAAGGTTGCAAAACAATCCTTGGATAAATCATCGCGCTTCACCGATTGGTCACGTCGTCCATTAACGGATGCGCAGAAAACCTATGCCTTGGCCGATGTAACGCATCTGCGCGCGATTTATGAAAAGCTAGCCGCGAAACTGGCGAAAAACAAACGCGCCCATTGGGTTGAAGAAGAGCTTCAGACACTAACCAATCCTGAAACCTATATCACCCGCCCAGAAGAGGCGTGGAAGCGTGTGAAAACCCGCACGAGTTCCGCGCGTATGTTGGGAATTGTGCGCGCCTTGGCCGAATTTCGCGAAGCGCATGCACAATCCAACAACATCCCCCGCAATCGGGTGTTCAAGGATGATGCATTAATCGAATTGGCATCTACCAAACCGCAATCCTTTGATGATCTGCAACGCTCGCGCCTGTTGCTGCGCGAGGCCCGCAAGGGCGAGATTGCCAAGGGTATTTTGGCGGCGGTGGCCTCTGCCTTGGCGCTTCCGCCCGAACACTTGCCCCAAGTGGATAAGAAAGAGGATGCGCCCGACAGCAATCCTGCGCTTAGCGAAATGTTGCGTGTATTGCTTAAGGCGAAAACAGAACATTTGGGGGTTGCGGCGAAACTGGTCGCCTCTGCCTCTGATCTGGATGCCATGGCTGCGGGCGAGCGGAACTTGGATATGCTCCGCGGCTGGCGGGCCGAGGTGTTCGGGGATGAGGCAAAGCGCCTGTGCCAAGGCGAAATCGGCCTTGTCGCCAAGGGCCGCGTTGTCACAACCTTTGAACTTCCGAAGTGATTAGGGACGGATTGACAGGCTATTCGTTTCCCCGATGATCACGATTTTGCTGATACCGTTCAGCGTTCCTGTGGACAGGAATTTACCAGCTGTCAGTTGACGGTTTGTGGGGCTACCGACGGGCAGGCGCACGTCAACCTCTGCATTTAGGATGAAATGCAATTCACCAGCGGGTGCAGTTTCAACCGCCTCAAACTCTGCATTCGCGGCCCCTGCGCGGGTGGCATAGGCGGTCACCACCAAAATTTTCCCGTCCGACGTGGGGTCCAATTTCAAATCCGTGATTTGATAAATTGGCGTGCCTGCATATTCGCGTTCTGTAATACCGCTTATCATGTTTTCTTCGGGGATCAGGCTGGGCGGGCCTTCTTGGGCGCGCAACCAATTGGTGGGGTTTAGGCGCGATGAACTGATCTGCGAACAGGCTCCAACCAGCGACAGCAACAGCAATGGCATAACAATACGGCGCATACACCCAATCCTTTTGGTTTTTTAGAATTGGTAGCGCAAATTAATCCCCATGAAAAGCGTGACTTGCCCTAGACCTTTGGCGAAACCCCGCCTAAATCTATCCCAAACGAAAGGACAGTCATGGCCAGCGCAGCATTTGAAGAGATCGTAGAAGATTTTGAATTCCTAGACGATTGGGAAGATCGCTATCGTCACGTCATCGATATGGGCAAAGCGATGGCGGATTTGGACGCCGCATTTAAGGTGGACGCAAACAAAGTGCACGGCTGCGCGTCGCAAGTGTGGCTTCAGTTTTACACCGATGATGGCACGTTTCGTTTCGATGGGGACAGTGACGCAATGATCGTGCGTGGGTTGGTGGCAGTGTTGCGCACGCTTTATAACGGTTTGCCGTTAAACGAAGTGGCCGCTGTTGATGCACATGCGGAATTGGCGCGATTGGGGTTAAACGATCATTTGTCTGCCCAGCGATCAAACGGCGTGCGCTCAATGGTAGAAAAAATTCAAACAATCGCCGCCTGATATTTATGCGCCCAGTTTGCAATTATTTCGACATGGCGCGTGTTTGGGCAAGTGGCGCATTCCTAACCCTTGGCAAAGGTGATCAGTTCCGCCTCTAAATCACCATAACCCGTGGGTCGGTATTCAAACTCCAAATCCATTTTGTCGGCATAGCTGCGGGCCTGGTCGATCAATGCATCCGTTGGGTTTTGCGCCTGATAGACCAGTTTGGTGTAATTTCCAAAATACATTGATATCAGATCGGGATGGCGGTCCAATCCCAAAGGTTTCCAAACAAAGGCATCAAACTGTCGAACCAAAAAATCGGTCAGGTAAAAGGCCGTGAATTCATCGCGTTTTTCGAAATCATCATTGCCTTCGAAAAAGGAATAACAATGGGGCCCGCGCAGCATTTTCACGCCCAACCGATCACAGGCCGCTTGCAACAGGCCACCCGTGCCACAGTCCGCATAAAGGACATAGATATCGTCATAGACCGCTCGATGTTCTGCGATCTTCTCCTCGATCAGGGGGGTGATTTTTTCGGGGGCATTATGCAAAATTGCGGGCAGGCATTTTAGATCAAGATGGGTGAACCCATGGCGGGCGATGATGTCCAAAATCTCACGCGCCAAAGCACCACAAGCCAACAGCAACACGCGACCCTGATTTTTGGTCAGTGTTGTTTCCTGATGGCTAAGTTCCTGATCCGTGATGTCCATTGCCATATTCCAAATAAAAAGGCCCGCGCAAGGAGGACGCACGAGCCTATGGTTAAACGATGTACTCGTCTATCACAATTGATTGTGCATGCGCGCAACAAACTCTTTCGCGGTTTCAACCGCCACAGCCGCGTCACGGCAATAGGCGTCTGCGCCGATGGCTTTGCCAAATTCTTCGTTCAATGGTGCACCGCCAACGAGAACGATGTAATCATCACGTACGCCTTGTTCGACCATAGTATCGATCACGACCTTCATGTAGGGCATCGTTGTTGTCAAAAGCGCTGACATGCCCAGGATGTCGGGCTGTTCTGTTTCCAACGCCTCAATATATGTTTCAACGGCGTTGTTGATGCCCAAATCAACAACCTCAAAACCTGCGCCTTCCATCATCATGGAAACCAGGTTTTTACCGATGTCGTGAATGTCACCTTTCACGGTGCCGATGACCATTTTACCAACACGTGGTGCGCCTGTTTCTGCCAGCAATGGTTTCAGGATCGCCATGCCACCCTTCATCGCGTTTGCCGCCAACAGAACCTCTGGGACAAACAGAATGCCGTCACGGAAATCCTGACCAACAATGGTCATACCGCCAACCAGCGCTTCTGTTAGGATTTGATAGGGCGCCCAGCCACGCTCTAGCAGGATGTTAACACCTTCTTCGATTTCCTCTTTCAGGCCATCGTAAAGGTCATCAAACATCTGTTGAACCAGTTCCTCATCGTCTAGTTCGGATAGGATGATGTCGTCTTCTTCGGACATAGTCTGCTTCCTTATTAATGCGCAGCGCGCGTTTTGGTTAATTCACCAAATGCCATTTTGTCGCGGCCTAAGTTGGCATTTAGCGACATGAAGCATTTAAATCCCGACCTAGCCTCATTTTTTTGGAACATCTAGGGTTTGGATGATGCAAATGATGCATAATCTTTACAAATGTTCTATTTTTGTTCTACATTGGCAATATGGGTCATAATGTGAACATCCTTCCAAATATCAGGGCACGCGGGCGCGGTGCGGCGGGCGTGCCGAAATCACGCTTTGATATTCAGACACGCGATTGGTTTGATGATGGATGGGAGATAGAGGAAGAGGCGCAAGTTTTGCGCACCCTTGTGACCGAAGAACCCGCCAAAAGCGCAATTTCATATAATGCATCGCCCGATCTTCCGTTTGATCGGTCGATCAATGCCTATCGCGGGTGCGAACATGGATGTGTTTATTGTTACGCGCGGCCCTTTCATAACTATCTGGACCTGTCCTCGGGTCTTGATTTTGAAGCCAAGCTTTTTGCAAAAACGGGCGTTGTTGATCAATTGCGCCTTGAATTGGCGCGCCCAATATATCAGGTGGCGCCGATTGCGATTGGAACGAATACCGATCACTATCAGGCGATTGAAGGGCGCTATCAAACGACACGGCAGATATTGGAATTGATGTTGGAAACACGTCATCCTGTTGCCATTGTCACCAAGGGGGCGATGATCGAACGGGATATTGATCTGTTGGCGGCCTTGGCAGAACAGGGGTTAACGCGGGTCGGGATATCGGTGACCAGTTTGGATCGCACCCTGTCGCGTCGTATGGAACCCCGTGCGCCTGATCCCAAGCGACGTTTGGCGATTATTCGGCGCCTAAGCGATGCGGGCATCCCAGTACGCGTGATGGCATCGCCGATGATTCCAGGGCTAAGCGATCATGAGTTAGAGGCGATATTGCAGGCGGGGCGCGATCATGGGGCAACATCGGCCAATTGGATCATGTTGCGCCTGCCGCATGATACAGGGGAATTGTTTGAGGATTGGTTGACGCGTCATTATCCAAACCACCGCGACCGTGTGATGGGGCATATGCGTGCGATGTATGATGGGAAACTATATGATGCGTCCTTTGCAACCCGTATGCGGGGCAGGGGCGTTTACGCTGAAACGATACAAATGCGGTTTCAGGTGGCCATGAAACGATTGGGATTGGCCGAACGTGTGGCCAAACTGCGTTCCGATTTGTTCGTTGCCCCGCGTCGACCGTCGGCGCAGGGCGATTTGTTTGATTAGGCGACTGAGCGGCGGCGTGAGCGGCGTGTGCGCTGTGGCGCTGCGTCGGTGTCCCCTGTGCCATCACTGTCCGAACTAAACGCGCCGACCTTTGCGACGATGTCTTCAAGGCTGGGTTTTTCGGCGGGCGTGCGCGTTTCCAGTGCAGTGCGCATTGCGCGTAAATGTTCGGGCATGGTGCCGCAGCATCCGCCAATGATTTTTGCGCCACTGTCCCGCGCCATCACCGCGTAATCCGCCATCAACTTAGGCGTACCGTTGTAACAAATATGACCGTCCACATATTTTGGAATGCCGGCATTCCCTTTGGCAACAATCGCTTGGGCAGGGGCCTCATTTGCAAATCCTTGGACCGTGCGCAACAAATCCGACGCGCCCGTGCCGCAATTCGCGCCAAAAGCGACAGGTGGATTTGGCAGGCTGTTTACCAAGGCGACCATATCGCGTGATGTGACGCCCATCATTGTGCGCCCCGCTGTATCAAAGCTCATCGTGCCAACCCATGGTAAATCCACGTGCGAAAAGGCCTCGGCTGCGGAGCGGTATTCTTCTGGTGATGAAATGGTTTCCAGCCAGAGTACATCTGCACCACCTTCTTTCAAACCGATTGCCTGATCCAAAAAGATCTCGACACAGTCTGCGTGTGACAGGCTGCCCACGGGTTCCAAAATTTCGCCTGTGGGTCCGACGGACGCAGCCACCACCACAGGACGATCTGCGGCATCTGCAATTTCGCGACCCAATTCAACAGACAGGCGAGAGAGTTCGCGTGCGCGGTGGCCTGCATCGTGGAGTTTCAGACGCGCAGAATTTCCCCCAAAGCTGTTTGTCAAAAACAGATCGCTGCCCGCATCCACCGCCATTTGGTACAGTTTGCGGATGTTGTCAGGGTGGGTTTCGTTCCACAATTCAGGGGCATCCCCCGAGGATAACCCCATGTTAAACAGGTTCGTTCCCGTGGCCCCATCCGCCAAAATCCAATCGCGGGTGTCTAACATGTTTAAGAATGCATTTGTCATCGGGAACTCCTTGTTATCACACCCGCGATGACATACCGTTTGACATAAAACAAATTCATAAAATTCACGTTGATTATGAATACGGCTCAATACGTATTGGGTGCTTGTATCAGGCGGCCAACTGCCCTAAAGAGGCGCCATCCAGAATAGAAAGTTTGCCAATGGCGCGTCGCACCAAAATTTATGAAGGTAAGGCCAAAGTTTTATACGAAGGACCTGAGCCTGGAACCATCGTTCAATACTTCAAAGATGACGCCACCGCGTTCAACGCCGAAAAGAAAGACGTGATCGACGGTAAGGGTGTTTTGAACAACCGTTTGTCTGAATTTTTCATGAACGGTCTACAGGCGATTGGTATCCCGACGCACTTCATTAAACGTCTGAATATGCGGGAACAATTGGTGCGCAAATGCGAAATCATCCCGCTTGAGGTGATTGTGCGCAACTATGCAGCAGGGTCCATTTCAAAACGTTTGGGGATTGAAGAGGGCACGCAGATGCCGCGCCCCATCGTTGAATACTGTTACAAAGACGACAGTTTGGGTGATCCATTGGTCACCGAAGAACATATTGCTGCCTTTGGCTGGGCCAGCCAACAAGATATGGAAGATATCCTGTCGCTTGCGTTGCGCGTGAATGATTTCATGTCTGGCTTGATGTTGGGCGTTGGCATTCGTTTGGTTGATTTCAAAATCGAAATTGGCCGTGTGTACGAAGGCGACTATCAACGTTTGGTCATCGCCGATGAAATTAGCCCTGACAGCTGCCGCCTATGGGACATCGAAACAGGCCGCAAATTGGATAAGGACGTGTTCCGCCGCGATTTGGGCAATTTGACAGACGCCTATTCCGAAGTTGCACGTCGCTTGGGTGTTTTGCCCAAAACTGCGCAGATGCCGAAACCTACAATCGTTGAATAAGAGGGATTAGTGATGAAAGCCCGTGTTTATGTCATGTTGAAAACTGGTGTTCTTGACCCTCAGGGCGAGGCCGTGCGCCACGCACTTGGTGCCTTGGGTTTTGACGGTGTCCAAGGGGTGCGTCAGGGCAAGGTGATTGAACTGGATCTTGCCGCAACCGATAAGGCCTCAGCAGAGGTTGAAGTCAAAGAGATGTGTGAAAAGCTATTGGCCAACACCGTCATCGAAAGCTATCAGATCGAGTTAAGCTAATGCGCGCAGCCGTTATTCAATTTCCCGGATCAAACTGTGATCGTGACATGGCTGTGGCGCTAAAGGCGGCTGGTGCAGATGTCACAATGGTGTGGCATAAAAATACCGATTTGCCTGATGGCTTGGATTTCGTGGCAATCCCAGGTGGATTTTCATTTGGTGATTATTTGCGCGTTGGTGCGATTGCCGCGCGTTCGCCAATTTGTCAGTCGGTCGTGGCATTTGCAAATCGCGGTGGATATGTGTTCGGCGTCTGTAACGGATTTCAGGTTTTGACCGAAACGGGCCTGTTGCCGGGTGCCTTGTTGCGCAATGCAGGTTTGAAATACATATGTAAACACGTGGAATTGAATGTGGAAACGACACAGTCGGCCTATACTTCAGCGTATAAGGCGGATCAGTCAATCACAATTCCAATCGCGCACCATGACGGAAACTACAACCTTGATGATGCGGATGCGCAGGCCCTGTTTGATCAGGATCGCGTGGCCTTTACCTATGCTGACAACCCCAACGGATCTGTGCGCAGTATCGCAGGTGTCCTATCAGAAAATCGCCGTGTATTGGGCATGATGCCCCACCCAGAGCGTTTGGCCGATCCAGCACAGGGTGGCACACACGGTCAGCCGTTTTTTGCCGGATTGATGGATCAAATCGCCAAGGTGTAACGCCCATCGATTGTTGGGTATAGTTTGACGGTATGACGCCGACAAATAGTGATTCTGATGATGACAATGTCCCAAACGTGCGCAGTTCTCTGCGTCTGCGTTTGATGATTGCTATCCTTTTTGTGATCGCGGCGGTAACGCTTTATCTGACCAACAGCATTTTGATGGAACGCTTTTCGCAAAGCACCGCAAATCGTGCCGAACTGCGGTTGGCGCTTTATGGTGGAAACCTAAAAAGCGAACTGCAACGAAATTCAATTGTACCACAATTGTTGGCGCGTGACCAATCTCTGATTACAGCTCTGGAATTAAACGATTTTTCACAAACCTCACAACGGTTGATTAGTTTCTTGGATGAAATCAACGCGGCCTCACTTAGCCTGCTGGACGTGGATGGGCGCACTGTGGCTTCGACCGAACGGCACAATATCGCGGCCGCCCATCGGGAAAAGGCCTATTTCGTTGGTGCGATGCGCTCGAACGAAACGGTGTTTAGCGTTGTGGAAAAAGAAAGCGGTGGTTTCGGGTTTTACTATGCCAAACGATTAGAGGCGCAAAATACCCCCTTGGGCGTGATTTTGGTCGAGGTGGATTTGTTACAATTTGAACGCGCATGGGCGGGGATTGCCGATGCGGTGTTTGTTTCAGACAGCAGTGGGATCATTGTTTTGTCAACCGAACCACGTTGGCGCGGATTGACCGAGGAAGAGGCATTGACGCGCGAACCCGCAGAAAGCGCGATTGATCGCGCATTGCGCTTTACCGCGGATTGGGCTGGGGGCGATTCACAATTTGACAGTTATTTTCAGGGTCGTGCGGTGATGCGCCAACAGGGGCGCTTGGGTTTCCAAGGCTGGCAAATTACGAATTTCACGGCCTATTCAACGGTGCGTGAACGCATCAATGCGATTTTGGCCTTTGAAATCATGTTGTTTGCGTTGATTTTTGCGGCAGGTTTTTATTTCCTAAACCGCCGCAACACCCTGCGCTTGGTCCTGTTCCAACGCGAAAGCGAAGATCTGCGCGCCCTAAACCAACGCCTGCAACGTGAAATTGCCGAACGTAAGAAAGTGGAAGAAAACCTGCAAGTTGCGGAACAAAGCCTGGCGCAAAGTTCGAAATTGGCGGCCTTGGGTGAAATGTCGGCGGCAGTATCGCATGAATTAAACCAACCCCTAGCGGCAATGAAAACATATTTAGCGGGCGCTGGATTATTGTTGCGCCGCAATCGCCCGGATGAGGCGCTGGCGGCATTTTCCCGTATTGATGATCTGTTGGAACGCATGGGCGCGATTACACGTCAGCTAAAATCCTATGCCCGCAAAGGCGGCGAAAGTTTTCAGCCCGTGAACATGGCGGATGCCGTATCCTCGTCCCTGGCGATGATGGACCCACAGCTTCAGCAACATAAAGTACGCCTGAGTAAAGTGATCAGTGATCAGGATGCACTGGTCATGGGGGATCGGATGCGGATTGAACAGGTTTTGATCAACCTGATCCGAAACGCGATTGACGCCATCAAAACGGTCAAAGATCCCGAGATTGAGATCATTCTAAGCACGGGGCAAATGATTTCCCTGACTGTGCGGGATAATGGGTTTGGGATTGCCGATTTGGATGATCTGTTTGAACCGTTTTATACCACCAAACAGGCGGGCGAGGGGACGGGGCTGGGCCTTGCGATTTCGTCGGGGATTATCAACGACATGGGCGGGCGATTAATGGCACGCAATTCAGACGAAGGGGGCGCCGTATTCGAAGTCATTCTGCCCCCAATTGACGAATACAACACTGGAAAAAAACCATTTGAGGCTGCGGAGTAAACTATGGGTAAGGCAATGAAAATCGCGATTGTGGATGATGAAAAGGACATGCGTTTGTCCATCACTCAATGGCTTGCGCTGTCGGGATATGACACAGAAAGTTTTGCCAAGGCAGAGGATGCGTTGGCCGCAATCGGTGCTGATTATCCTGGGATCGTCATCACCGATATCAAAATGCCTGGCATGGATGGCATGCAATTTCTGCGTCAATTAATGGCGCGCGACAGTGCATTGCCCGTTATCATGATCACGGGCCACGGGGATGTCCCTATGGCGGTCGAGGCGATGCGCGTTGGGGCCTATAATTTCCTGGAAAAGCCGTTCAACCCCGACACGATGAGCCAACTGGCAAAAAAAGCCACGCAACAACGCCGCCTGACCTTGGACAATCGTGCGCTGCGCCGCGAATTGTCCGATGGCACACAATTGATGAAAAAGCTGATGGGCAAATCCAACCCGATGCAGCGGTTGCGCGAAGATATTTTGGATATTGCACAGGCCGATGGCCATATCCTGATTGATGGGGAAACGGGTACGGGGAAAACATTGGTGGCCCATGCGCTGCATGCAGTTGGCAATCGGGCTGGTAAGAAATTCGTGATCCTAAACTGTTCCGCCTATGAAGAGGACGCCCTAATGCGGCGTCTGTTTGGGCCTGTTTATGCGGATGATAGCTTTTTACCCGCAATAGAAGAGGCGCGGGGCGGAACGCTGGTCCTTGAAGATATCGAAGTACTCAGCGAACAGGTCCAAGGCAAACTATTGGCCGAAATAGATACCCAAGGGACACCTGCCGAAACGCGCATCATCGCGATAAGCAATGGCCAAGAGGTTGGGAAATCGGTTGCCGATAAACTGCGCCCCGATCTGCTTTATCGTTTAAACGCATTGCAAATCACGGTTCCGCCGCTGCGCAAGCGGGGCGACGATATTTTGGAAATGTTCAATCGCCAATGTGAACAATTTGCTGATGACTATGGTTGTGACGCGCCCGCCATTTCAGCCCAAGACGCCGCGCAATTGTTACAAGCACCTTGGCCCGGAAATGTGCGTCAGTTGATGAATGTGGCGGAACAGGCCGTTCTGCAATCCAGACGGGGCGAGGGGTCCATTTCATCCCTGTTGATGACGGGTGAAGATGAAATGACAACTGTGGTTACAACCGAAGGCAAACCGCTTAAGGAATATGTCGAGGCGTTTGAACGCATGTTAATCGACAACACCATGCGGCGTCACAAAGGATCCATTGCCAAGGTTATGGATGAACTGCGCCTGCCGCGCCGCACGTTAAACGAAAAGATGGCCAAATACAGTTTGCAGCGCGCTGATTATATCTAGGCTTTGAAGCGGCTGAACGCTGTCACCCACAGGAACGCCAATGCAAATGACACAATGGCGTTCCAACCCGCCATGGATATCCCCATCAGCGACCATGCAATTTCATCACAGCGCACCAGCGGCGCTGTCATGATCTGATCCAGCAATTGATCAACGCTCAGCCCATCTGTGGATGAGGATGTACATGTATCTGGTCCCTGCCACCATTTCTGTTCCACGCCCACATGATAAACGCCAATGACGCCTGTGGTTAGCGCGGATAAGGCACCCAATAGCAAAAACCCACGATAGGCGAATAACAGAAACAGAACGCCGATCCCAATCGCGGCGATATGGGGATAACGTTGCCAATAGCACATCTTACACGGGGGCAATTCGCCGATATACTGAAAACCAAGCGCGGCGATCATCATGCCCAGTGACCCAAGGGCGGCAATCAATCCCAAACTACGTCCCGTCATAGATATTGTACCCCCAAAAATCCCAAAAACAGCACGGCCAAGCCCGCGGCAAAGACCCAACCCAAATAGCGTTCAATGAACGATTTGATGGGTGGACCGAAAAAGTAAAGCAGCCCACACACCAAAAAGAAGCGAACAGAACGCGCAATGATTGCCGTCGATACAAATAACCACAGCGGCATCGCCGTTGCACCTGACATGATTGTGATCACCTTGAACGGAAAGGGGGTGATGCCTGCCATCAGAACGGTCCAAAATCCCATGTCATTAAACCGTATTGCATATTCGGCCATGGCATCGGCCTTGCCCAAGGCGATCAATGCGGGCTCTGCGATTTGTTCAAAGGCGAACATACCGATCGCATAGCCAAACAATCCCCCCAAAACCGAAAAGACCATCGCCACGAATGTATAGATCCATGCGCGATGACGTGCGGCCAAAACCATGGGGATCAACATCACATCGACTGGGATCGGAAAGAACGACGATTCGATAAAGGCAACCATGGCCAAGATCCAAACGGCACGGGGATGTTCGGACATCCGCATGGTCCAATCATATAGGGATCGTAGCATCATAACCTCTTAAATCTATGGTGCTGAGAAAACATGCAAAACTTTTGCGGTCAAGCGCGTTTTCCCTCTGGACCTTGGCGAAACATTTGTTTAATCACCCGTCCAGTGCCCAAGTGGCGGAATGGTAGACGCAGGGGATTCAAAATCCCCCGCCTTCACGGGCGTGAGAGTTCGAATCTCTCCTTGGGCACCATAAATTCCGCAATGATAACAGATACTTGTGAGTTAATCGATACCTCACCTGCGGTCTCGAGGCTAGAATTTCAAATCGCTCGACAAATCGCTCGACTTTTTTTGTTCTTGCACTGTTCCTTCAGTTACATCTGGCCTAGCTGTAAATCGACCCTTTCTCGCGCAGCCAATGCGCGTGTTGCTTGCACTATCTGTTGTATAGCAAATGTATAGTGTTGATTGTGATAGTCTGAATTACCCTCCAAGACAACGCAGAGAAACTTGCGAAAATCAGTAAGTGGGTTAGGCTGTGACATGTCTTAAAACGATACTGGTTTGTTATGAAAAATTTATTTGCTGCAATTGCAATTCTATTTGCTACGTCGACAGGTGCTTTTGCGATTGATCAGAACTTTTTAAAAAGCATAAAACACGTCGAGGTCATTCTTGACGATGATGCAACAAATGCTTGTTGGACAAATTTAAAAGAAAGCAGAGAATATGCGGAAGAAAAGCTGCGCGGTTTAGGAGCGACATTGTATGACAACGGAGATAAATATTACGGTGAATATTACGCGTTAGTAATCTACGTACAAAGTCAGCGGCTAGATATTGGACTTTGTTTCGGTGCTATTACAGTCGCTCTTGAGACTGGAACTAAAATCAACGATACCTTCCATCGTGGCGTGGTACGGTCGGTTGTTTCTTCGTTCACTGGAACTCAAAATGCTAACAATATGGTAATCGACCAAATCCAGCAATTTATGAACCTCACAAACTAGTTAATTAATTCAGTTTCAGTTCTGATAGGTCAGTGTCTTCAACCTAGTGT
>Ga0255753_1003134_pt1 | contig 17495 bp, 18 predicted proteins | sample 041ome_10_FD_179953 | JGI IMG/M metagenome (GOLD analysis project Ga0255753, IMG submission 179953) | Coastal salt marsh microbial communities from the Groves Creek Marsh, Skidaway Island, Georgia - 041412US metaG (version 2) | ecosystem: Environmental > Aquatic > Marine > Intertidal zone > Salt...
GTTCGTTTGTGAGCCCCGAGCAGGTCGGCCCGTACCCACTGATCGACGTCGAGACAGCTCTTGAGCGCCTTCGGTCGAATTACCTCGGATCCGGCGGTTCATGGGGTGGCGATGTCGCCGTGATGGAAGCTGCTGAGGAATCAGTTGCCACAGAACCCGCAATGGCAGATGACGTTGCGGAATCTGATCAGGCGATGTCGGAGATGGCGGTTGATCCCGAGGAGGCATGGGTTAATCAGGAGCCTGAAGAAATCACCGTCACCTTGATCGATGTCGTCGCAGACCTCTGGTGGGCAACTGATGTCGACCAGAACACCTGGCTCATTCCGGCATACCGGTTCATCGGCGATGACGGGGGTTGGTACACGGTGCCAGCAGTTACTGATGAATATCTCATCGAAACACCTGTATACGTCGATGATGTTGATGAGCCTGCGCCGCTGCCTGCGGTGTCAGAACCGTCCTCAGGTGCCGGAACTTCCGGATCATTCGGCCGCATGAGTGAAAGCGTTGCAGTCGTGATCGACAATCAACTCGACGAGATCGATGAGCAAATGATCGCCTTCTTGGAAGAGGTCGTTGATGTGCCATTTACCGAAGATGAATTCGCCGATCTCGCTGCTGAATTTGGATTAACGACGCGGGTGGTCCAGCGTGACGGAGAGTTCCTCATGGTGACCGAGGATTACTCGACATCGAGGGTCAATGTCATCGTTGAAGACGGAACAGTGGTCGCTGTCGACTCGATTGGGTAGCGCCCAGACCAGCTCGGAAGCGGCTGCCAAAACTTCTTGGGTGCTCGCATCATTGACGAGTCCTCACCTATCAAGCAAGATCTCTAGGTGGGGCAAAACGAGTCGTGGGAATCAAGCGGTGCAACCATTGGTCGAACGTTGTCGGACTCTGATCCGTCATTCGACCGAGGGGCAGACCCCGGAGCCGAAGCACCGAATGTTGTGGTGGTGTTGCTTGATGACACCGGCTTCGCCCAACTCGGGTGTTTTGGCTCAGATATCGACACCAGGCATATCGACGCACTCGCATCCGACGGCATCACGTTTACTAACTTTCATGTGACCCCGCTGTGTTCGCCGACTCGCGCTGCGCTTTTGACCGGTCGTTCTCAACACGCAGTTGGGATGCGTGGAGTCTCAAATTGGAAAACAGGCTTCCCTCACCAACTTGGTCACATCTCTCAGCGCGCTGCAACGATTGCAGAAATTCTCCATTCCAATGGATATGCAACGTTCTGTGCAGGGAAGTGGCATCTCGCTCCGACGAGCGACATCTCGGCGGCCGGGCCATTTGACCAATGGCCGCTTGCCCGTGGTTTTGATCGTTTCTATGGCTTTTTAGAGGGTGAAACCGATCAGTTCCATCCTGAACTGGTGCGAGATAATTCGCACATCTCGCCGCCACGAACACCAGCCGAGGGCTACCACCTGTCTGAAGATCTCGTTGACAATCTTCTTCAGATGATCAACGATTCAAAGGGTGTTCGGCCAGATCGTCCGTTCTTTGCGTACCTTCCATTTGGTGCGACGCACGCTCCGCATCAGGCGCCTGAGGAATATTTACAGAAGTACCGAGGCCGGTACGACGAAGGCTGGGATGAAATTCGTCAACGTTGGTTTGAACGGCAACTTGAACTTGGAGTGATTCCTTCGCATACGAAACTCGCCCCGCGAAATTGGGGTGTTCAGGCGTGGGATGATCTTCCTGAGAACCAGCGTCGGCTCGCCTGTCGATTGCAGGAGGCATTTGCTGCATTTCTCGATCACACCGATGACCAGATCGGGCGGTTTGTCGAAGGGCTGAGCGATCTCGGTGAGCTCGAGAACACCATTTTTGTATTGCTTGCAGACAACGGTGCTTCTCAAGAGGGTGGGCCGTTCGGAGTGATGCACGAGATGAAATTCTTCAATGGCATCTTGGAAACCCCCGATGAGGCAATTGACCGCATTGACGACATTGGCGGGCCTCACTCCCATACGAATTACCCGTGGGGGTGGGCGCAGTGCGGTAACTCTCCATTCCGTTGGTACAAACAGAACACCCATGAAGGTGGGGTTCACGTTCCATTGATCGTCAGGTGGCCGAAGGAATTGGCTTCGGAATCTGGAACATATCGACATCAATTTGTCAGCGTGTCTGATGTGATGCCAACGGTTCTCGAATTGTTGAACCTTGATGCGCCGGAGGTGTTTCGAGGAATTGATCAGATGCCGGTAACCGGCCACTCATTTGCGAACATCTTGCGTGATGCTGAGGTTCCCGCTGCGAACACTCTTCAGTATTTCGAAAACAGTGGCAGTCGGGCGTTGATCACTGAGCGTGACGGCCAGTTATGGAAAGCGGTGACAAAGCACAACCAAGGCGATGACTTTGAGACCGAACCGTGGGAGCTCTACAACCTCAGTAGTGACCCATCTGAATGTGAGAACCTTGCTGAGTTCGAGCCGGGCATCACACAGGACCTCATCGACTTGTGGTGGGTGGAAGCGGAACGTCACGGAGTGTTGCCTCTTGATGATCGCACCCTCGAACTCTTCGCTGCCGTGCGCCATAATCGCTCGTCACACCGCCTCGACGGGGTGTACCGGTACCGCCCTCCGATGGCACCGATTCCCGCAAGTGCTTCGGCCACAACCGGTAGCCGTTGGTTCGAACTCACTGCCAATGTCACCGTTACCGAAGGTGATGAAGGCGTACTGTGGGCAACCGGAACTGAAAATTCTGGAGTCTCGATCTTCGTACAAGGGGGACGCCTCGTCGCTGATTACAACGCGTTTAACGAGCACACCATCGTCGAATCGACGAGCCCGATACCCCCGGGAGATGTTGTTCTCAAGGTGCGCCTCGAGCGAACCGGACGCAAAACCGGTTGGTGCGAGGTTTCCATCGATGGTGTGGCCTGTGGGCGCGAGGAGATTCCGTTTTACATGAGAATGGTCTCATCGATTGGGTCAAGCGTCGGCTACGACCATGGGTCACCCGTCTCTGAGCGTTACGACTCCCCATTCCCGTTTACCGGAGACCTGCACGAGGTGGAGATTCGCGTTCCCGAGCGGCGATCTCAGGATGAACAGAACGCGGCGGCGCAAGCAGAGATGACCCGCCAATGACCATCACCGTCACCTTGCTTGGCACGGGAAGCCCAATCCCGGCCCCAGATCGTGCTGGGCCATCTACGTTGATCTCGGCTGAGGGTGAGCACTTTCTGGTTGATGCAGGTCGCGGAGTGCTGATGAGAATGGCAGCAGTTGGTGTTGGGGCTCCACAACTCTCGGCAGTGTTGCTCACCCACCTGCATAGCGATCACATCACTGACCTCAATGATGTGATTACGACACGGTGGGTGATGTCCTTCGAGCCAACACCGTTGACGATCGTCGGGCCGGTTGGAACGCAACATGTTGTTGATCACCTACTTGCGAGTCTTGGTCCTGATATCGCCTATCGACTTGCACATCACGATGACCTAAATCACGAGCCAATGATTCACGTGATTGAGGTTGAGTCGGGGGAGATTGCTTTGCCGGGAGCGACAGTGATTATCGCCGGGCAAACCGATCACAAACCGGTTGAACCGAGTATTGGATATCGGTTTGAGTCAGGTGAAAATTCAGTTGTGGTTGCGGGCGACACCGTTCCCTGTGACTCGCTAGATGCGCTGTGTGCTGGAGCGGATGCGCTTGTCCATACGGTGATCCGTAAGGACATCATCGCCAATGTGCCGATGCAACGATTGCTTGACACTCTCGACTATCACTCGTCACCACAAGAAGCTGCTGCAACCGCGCAGCGGGCAGGAGTAGCGACGTTGGTGCTGACCCACTACGTGCCAGCGATCGCTCCGGGAGGTGAGCATGAATGGGTTGCGCTCGCCGCTACCGAATTCGATGGCCGTATCGAACTTGGGGCTGACCTTCATACGGTCACTGTTGAGTGACCTGCAGCGATCTGTGAACGAACGCCATCAACCGGTGAAGCTTCTGAGGGCACCTGAAATTTGTGGCGGGTAACCTGATGAACAATGTTTGATTCGCTGTCCAGCCGCCTTGACGGCATCGCTAAACGACTTCGGGGTAAGGGCCGACTTACTGAGGCTGATGTTGATGAGGTGATGCGCGAGATTCGTACCGCACTTCTCGAGGCAGACGTCAACGTTCAGGTCGTACGTGCGGTCACCAACCGCATTCGTGAGCACGCGATTGGCGCAACGAAGTCAAAGGCTCTTGATCCCGGTCAGCAGGTCATCAAGGCCGTGCACGACGAACTTATTCGAATTCTTGGCGGCGAGACGCTCCGCATTTCTTACGCGTCCAAGCCACCGACTGTCGTGCTGATGGCGGGTCTGCAGGGTTCGGGTAAAACAACGAACTCGGCGAAGCTGGCTGCGTGGTTCAAATCGCAGGGCCATCAGCCATTGCTGGTTGGGGCTGACCTTCAGCGGCCCGCAGCCGTTGAACAGTTGCGAACTCTCGGTGCCCAAATCGATGTGCCGGTGTGGTCGCAGCCAACTAATCCAGTGCAAGTTGCGGCCGACGGTCTCGAAGAGGCTCGTCGTCTGGGACGCGATGTGCTCATCGTTGACACCGCAGGTCGATTGTCAATTGATACCGAACTCATGCAGCAGGTTCGAGATATCTCAGACGCAATTTCTCCGAACTACACCTTCCTTGTCATCGATGCGATGACTGGTCAAGATGCCGTGCAAACTGCATCCGCCTTCCACGAGACGCTCGCGATTGATGGCGTGATCATGTCGAAACTTGATGGCGATGCTCGCGGCGGAGCGGCTCTTTCGGTAAAAGAAGTCATTGGTCGTCCGATTGCCTTCGCGTCAACCGGTGAGCGCATCGACGCATTCGAGCAGTTCCATCCCGATCGAATGGCGGGTCGAATTCTCGGGATGGGTGACATGCTCACCCTCATCGAGCAGGCCGAACAGGCCTTCGAAAAGGAACAGGCCGAAGAGGCTGCAGCCCGGCTGATGGGCGGCCAGTTCACGTTTGACGACTTCTTGGAACAGATGCAGGCGCTCAAGAAAATGGGCCCGCTCTCAGGGGTGCTCGGGATGATGCCGGGAATGCCAAAAGAACTGAAGAACGCAGAGATCGGTGACGACGCTCTCAAACCCGTAGAGGCGATCATTCACTCGATGACCCGTGAAGAGCGGGCGCGCCCAGAAATCATCAATGGCAGTCGGCGAGCACGTATTGCCACAGGTTCTGGCACCTCGGTCGCTGAAGTGAACCGACTCGTTAAACAGTTCTCTGAGATGCAGAAGATGATGAAGAAGATGGGCGGTGGCGGCGGTATGCCAGGAGGACGCAAGGCCCGCCGAGCGGCGAAGGGCATGAAGGGCAATCCGTTTGGAGGTGCTGGCATGCCGGATATGGGTGATCTCGAATCGATGCTTGGTGGTGGTCAACTTCCGAACTCGAATCCATTTGGAGATCTCGGTAAACGCTGAGTAGATCAAGCGTTTCATCTCGTTTATAGCCAACGGTGGGTATCGGCCTCAGGCGCCGATAGTCTGCGATGGTTCCTCATTGCCTCAGGAGACGGTTTAGACATGGCAGTTAAGTTGCGCCTTACTCGCATCGGAAAGAAAAAGCAGCCTCAGTACCGCATTGTTGCGGCTGATGCGCGTTCGCCCCGCGACGGACGATTCATTGAGATCCTCGGTCACTACGACCCTCGTCAGGACCCTTCAGTGCTCACCGTTGACAATGACAAGGCCGTGAAGTGGCTTTCTGAGGGGGCGCAGCCAACCGAGCGTGTTTCAAAGCTTCTTGAAATCTCAGGAGCGATGGAACAGTTCAAGTCATCAAAGGCTGGGTGAGCTGATTATGGCAGCCCCAACCGCTGCAGCAGTTCTTGAGCACATCGTCCGTTCAATCGTTGACCAGCCCGACGCTGTCAATGTTGAAGTGACTGAGTCAGGTGATCGCACCCGTCTTGATGTTCGTGTTGGGGACGGCGATCTCGGGCGTGTAATTGGTCGCCGTGGCCGCACGGCTGCGAGCATCCGTACGGTCACCCGGGCGGCTGCTGCAAAAGACGGTGTCGAAGTTGACATCGAATTTCTTGACGACTGAGTAGTCGTCGTTTGAACGGGAGTCAAGCGTGACTGACCCGAGCCTGTTAGAGGTTGGCCGACTCGGCCGAGCTCACGGTATCCGTGGCGAGATGTTTGTTTCGCTGACCTCTGATCGAGTTGAGCGGGTGAGTGAAGGTTCTTCCTTGGAAGCCGAGGGCAAGTGGTTGACCGTCGTGTCATCTCGGCCGTCTGCGGGACGATTCATTGTCAGTTTTGCTGAAATCGAATCTCGTAACGATGCCGAACAGATGACCGGAAAGGTGCTGCGCGCTCATCCTCTTGACGACCCGGAGGCTCTCTGGGTGCACGAGATGATTGGTGCAATGGTCGTTGATGTAGAAGGGACGGAGTGGGGAAGGTGCGTGGCAGTTGTCGCAAACCCCGCTTCAGACCTCATCGAACTTGATAGCGGTGCACTTGTCCCATCGGTGTTCGTCGTCGAGTCAAGCGCAGAGAACATTGTGATTAACCCGCCCGAGGGCTTATTCGAACTTGGTGGAACCACTGACGGTGCGTCATGAGGATTGATGTCTTCACATTGTTCCCGTCGATGGTGGATGGATTCACCGATCAAAGTCTGCTCGGCAAGGCTCGTGAGGCCGGCTTAGTTGATCTTCGCTGTCATGACCCTCGTGATCACGCAACGGACGTCCATCGCACGGTTGACGATGCACCCTTTGGTGGCGGAGCCGGAATGCTGATGCGTCCCGAGCCCGTCTTTGCTGCCGTTGAGGCTGCCAATCCGCCTCGACCTCTGCTGCTGTTGTCACCTGGTGGGCGAACCTTTGATCAGAGGTACGCAAGCGAACTCAGCGAACTTGATGGGTTCAGCTTGCTCTGCGGACGTTACGAGGGTGTCGACCATCGGGTGCGTGAGCACCTCGTCGATGGCGAGATCAGTATTGGTGATGTTGTTCTGGCCGGTGGCGAAGTTGCTGCATGTCTCATCATTGAAGCAGTGACCCGGTTGCTGCCAGGGGTGATGGGTAATGACATGGGCCCACTCACAGAGAGTTTTAGTGATTCTGGGCTTCTTGAGGAACCGCAGTACACCCGGCCAGCAGAATTTCGTGGGTGGGAAGTTCCAGACGTACTAAGGAGCGGGAATCATGCGCTCATTGAGCGTTGGAGGCGAGCTCAAGCGCTTCACAGAACCGTTCGTCACCGTCCAGATCTCATTGACGCTCGAGGTGGACTTTCGGCAGATGACGCTCGTTTGTTGGAAGAGTTCCCACCCACCCCGTATCCTTTAGCGGCCGACCCGGATTGAGCCGGGTCACCCCGAAAGATCAGGAAGACTCATGAAGACCACCGATTTCATCGATCAGGACTCGTTGCGTACGGACATCCCCGAATTTGGACCGGGAGACGAACTCAAGGTGCACGTCCGTGTTGTTGAGGGTGGCAAAGAGCGCGTCCAGGTGTTCCAGGGCAACGTCATCTCAATTCGCGGTGGTGGCCTGCAAGAGACCTACACCGTTCGTAAGTTGAGCTACGGCGTAGGCGTTGAGCGCACATTCCCAATGCACACCCCGACCGTTGCCAAGGTTGAAGTTGTGAAGCGTGGCGATGTTCGTCGTGCGAAGTTGTACTACTTGCGTGATCGCGTCGGTAAGTCTGCGCGCGTTCGCGAAAAGCGCGAATTCTGATTCTGCTCCGCTCGTTCTGAGCACCCCCATCGACCGTCACGGTCCTTTCATCGGACAAGGTGGTGGTTGTTGTCGTCTTCTCATCGGCATGGCATGCTCGCTGAGCGTCGAGTTGCGTTGCAGTACGAGAAGCAAGGATTTGTAGTTCTTGACCGCAATTGGCGTTGTCGCTTCGGTGAACTTGACCTCGTCGCAGCGAATTTGTCCACGCTCGCAGTTATCGAAGTGAAGTGGCGTCGGTCGAATGATTTTGGTGGCCCTGCGGGTGCAGTTGGGTCGGTCAAGCAGTCCCGCATTAAGGCTGCGACTGAATCGTGGTTGATGAGCCACCCAGCGTGGTCCCAGCGAGATGATGTAGCGATTCGTTTCGATGTTGCAGCGGTTACTGGGGGAGTGATTGAGGTGTTTGAAGCGGCCTTCGAGTAGGTGGTTAGCCGAAGATGCCCCACGCGAGCAATGCTCCGGCAACAACAAGTGCACACGCAACAAATAGATAATCGCTTGGTCGAGCAGAGAATTTCCGGTACGGGTTGAAGCCCATGGGTTCAGTATGGCGGTGAACATGGTGATGATGCACCGGCCATTACCGTAGGGGTGTGAGCGCACATCGTCGATGGTCCACCGTGAGGTGGTTGATAGTTGCATGCTGCGTGTTCGTTATTGGAACAGGGTCGCCGGTATCCGCGCAAGAATCTGATTCTGAACCCGACGATGATGCTGTTGTTGTCGAAGATGTCGAGACTGCGCCGACACGTCCTCTCGTTGAGGTTCCGGTGGGGTGCGAACCGTGGCAGCTCGCTGATGTGGTCTTCATAGGGTCTGTAGTTGCTCGCGATTCAAAGACAGTGCGCTTTACTGACATCACGGTGCGAGCAGGAGACGACACGCTCATCTCAGCTGGAGGCACCGTTGACATTCGCTTTGGGTATGACGCCCAATACGTCGCTGAGGGCGAGACGTACCTTGTCGGAGCAGACGAGCACCCTGACCTCGGAATTTTGGTCTCGAAACTTACTCAGCCTCCCGTTGATTTTGCCGGTGACGAGATCGTCGGGGTTTCGGAGAATGATGTTGAGTGTCCTCAGGCAGAGGATCCGATCATTACGTTGAACGCTGACGGATCACCAGTCGACTTTTCAATCATTGATCCGCTGTTGGCGAAGCGTTCAAGCATTGCGGGGGCGTTACTGGTGCCGTTCACCATTGCAATGGTGGTCATCTTCCTACTCGCCATGCTGCGGCTGTCCTCACAAAGTCTTATTTCGAGTTTGCGGGACCTGCGTCGACCGAGCAGGCGTTAGGACGCCGCGCTCGTTGCGAGCGCCCGCAACTCTGAGACGGCTGCGGCAAGGCCGTCGGGGTGCCGATACAGCGCCGTGCCTGCGATCAGCACATTTGCCCCCGCAGCAGCGGCCCCCGCAATCGTTGCCGGACCAATTCCGCCGTCTACTTCTAGGTGGATCTCGTCACCACGGCCGGAGTCCTCGATCATGTTGCGAACTTCGCGAATCTTTGGCTCCATCGTCGAGATATACGCCTGCCCGCCGAACCCTGGGTTGACAGTCATCACTAAGACGAGATCGACCAGGTCAAGAACATGTTGAATCGCTGAAGCAGGGGTCGCTGGGTTGAGCGCAACTGCAGCGGTTGCACCGAGTTCGGTGATGTGGGCGAGGGTGCGGTGCAGGTGGGTGCACGCCTCAGCATGAACGATGAGACGCGAGCATCCGGCCTCGACGTATCGACCAGCAAGTTGGTCCGGGTCGAGCACCATGAGATGTGCTTCAAACGGCACCGAGGTGTGGGCGCGCGCAGATGCGATCACGTCAGGACCGAATGTGAGGTTAGGCACAAACTGTCCATCCATTACGTCCCACTGGATGAGATCAACCCCGGCTTGCTCGAGTGCGACGACTTCTTCGCCGAGACGTGAAAAGTCAGCAGGGAGAACTGAAGGGGAGATGAGAATTGGGCGTGCCACGCATTGAACCATAGTTGGGAGATCGGGCTCACCTACGTTGTGGGGATGCAAGATGATGCATCACTCCGTCACTCCGGCATTGCGATCGAGCGGATTGTTGCCGGTGGAGAGGGTCTCGGCCATCTTGCTGATGGACGGGTTGTATTTGTAAAGGGTGGGGTTCCGGGTGACGTCGCAACGATCGATCTTGTTGATGATCGACGTGATTGGGCTCGCGCCGCGCTGGTGAATGTCGAGGTCGAATCGCCACAACGTATGGAGCCAACATGTCGCGCTCGACGTAGCGGCTGTGGTGGCTGCGACTGGGCTGAAATTGGGGCAGAGCACCAACTTGGGCTGAAGGCTGACATTGTGACTGAGGCACTGCGCCGAACCGCCCGAATCGAACACCAGCCGATGATCGGGGCCTCAGTTACTCGTAACGGGTACCGATCTGGTGTGAGAGTGGTAGGTACCGCAAGCCATCAAGCCGGGTTCCGGCGAACCTCAGATGACGAAACTATCGCTGCTGGCCGCTGCGAGATTGCAGTTCCGGTGCTTGCCGAGATGATCGAATCAATCACCATTGACCCAGGTCTCGAAGTGACGCTTCGAGCTTCGGTGGCAACGGGTGAGGTAACAGCTCGCTGGGATGAGCGACTCGGAAACGTTGATGGTCTGCCATCAAGCGTTGACATCGGGTCCAGCGCGTCACTCATCGAACGGGTCGCTGGAGTTGACTTTGTCGTGAGCGCTGGCTCATTTTTCCAAAGTGGCCCCCAGGCTGCAGACCTTCTCGTTGATGCCGTCGCTCGGTTCGCGCCTGAACTCTCATCGGCGAGAGCGGTCGTCGATGCATATGGGGGAATCGGACTGTTCGCGGCAACCGTCGTGTCTCCTGAGTCTGACGTCTGGGTGGTGGAAACATCTCGGTCGGCCCTATCTGATGCTCGTATCAATCTCGATGGGCGACCAGGTCGAACTCAACTCGTACGCAGCGAATTCGGAAAGTGGCGCCCGACGCGTGGTGATCTTCGTCCCGAGGTCATCATCGCTGACCCTGCGCGAACCGGGCTGGGGCGACCAGGAGTTGCTGCTGTTGTGAGGTCGCGCCCAGAGGTACTCGTATTGGTGAGTTGTGACCCCGTGTCGTTTGCGCGTGATGCTGCGTTGCTCGAAAAAGAGGGCTTCGGTCTAGAGCGATGTGAAGTACTCGATCTCTTTCCTGGTACCCACCATGTCGAAGTTGTCTCGCGGTTCGTTCGTGCTGGCACACTTACGGCGTGAATCATGACAGGGCAACGATGTTCGATGTAGAGGTCAGTGACGAGGTCGCAACTGCGCTGAGCGAAGGCCGAGCCGTTGTGGCGATGGAGTCGACGATCTTCTCGCATCTTGGTTTGCCCTCACCAGCGAATGAGGAAGCCCTTGCTCGGTGTGAGTCGGTGGTGCGAGCGGCTGGTGCGGTTCCTGCTGTGACTGCAGTGTTTGGTGGAGTGGCGCAAGTTGGTATTGATGACGCCTCCCGTGAGCGGGTGTGTGGCCCGGCCAAGAAGATGGCCGAACGTGATATCCCGGTCGCAATCGCCCAGCGATGGGACTACGGGGCAACAACGGTTTCAGCCGCCCTCGCCCTCGCCGAACGTGCCGGCATCAGCGTGTTTGCTACCGGCGGCATCGGAGGGGTTCACCGGGGTTCAGAACTGACGGGCGATATCAGTGCTGATCTCGATGCGATTGCGCGTCGAGCATTGGTGACGGTGTCAGCAGGAGCAAAAGCATTCCTCGACCTTGCCCGCACGCTTGAGTACCTCGAGACAGCTGGCGCTCCCGTGCTTGGCTGGCAGACCGATGACTTCCCGGCGTTTTACACGCGCTCATCGGGTCTCAGCGTTCCGCACCGTGTTGACTCGGCTGAGGTTGTTGCGGCGATCTATCGCAATCGCACTCGCAATGACCAAGGGATGCTGCTCACCGTTCCTATTCCTGAGTCAGATGCTCTCGATGTCGATCACTTAGATGCTGTGTTGACAGCAGCTCTCGATGAATGTGAAGCGCAGGGTGTTCGCGGTGCCGCAATCACGCCATTCGTGCTGGGGCGTATTGCCGAAGCCACCGATGGTGACAGCTTGCCGGCAAATCTTGCGTTGGCAGAGCACAACGCAGAGATCGCAGCGCAGGTGGCGGTCGCAATTTCTCAAGATACTTAGCCCTGAAGTCGTCGAGGCGACGACTCTCATTCGCTCAACGTGGGTCAAGTCTGCGATTATCGGGGCATATGACCGTTGGCTTCGACCCATTTCTCTCAGATTCAATTCTCCCCGATGATTCTGACCTCACACCGATTCACGATCGTGAATATCGGGTTCGGTCGTATCGCCTCAGCCCAGATCGAATTCTGATTCGAGGGGCTGTTCGCGACCAGAAGCCGCCGGGGCTGTACATCTCACATGACCCAGATCCGATCACTGTGCATCACATGGTGGTTGAACTTGAGGTGTCGTTCCCTGGACTTGAAATTTGTCGCGCCGAGGTCACGTTCAACACCTTCCCGCATACAACGTGTTCGGTAATCACCGATCACTACAAGAAACTTGAAGGCCTTTCGATCGCTCGGGGCTTTTCGAACAAAGTGCGTGAATTATTCGGTGGCCCGCGAGGCTGTACTCACACGACGGCGTTGCTGCTGGCAATGGGCCCGGTGGCTGTGCAGTGTGCATGGTCGATGCGAACCTTCGAGGCCCCTGACACTGATGAACCTGCATTGAAGATGGGCTTTAATCGCGACCCTGACGATGATTCGTGGAAGATGAATACGAACACCTGTCACGAATGGGCTGAGGATGGACCGGCATATGCTCGGGCAGCGGCAGGGCTGTCGTGGGGTGTGCCCGTATTCATGCGTGAACGGGCAGAGAAGTTTGGAATCGAGGTCGGGGAGCCGCAATGACAGAACATGATCCATTTGGCTTGCGGTCACTTACCGTTGAGCGACTTCGGTCGACCCCCGGGGTGAAGTGGCAGCAGCATCCTGACCGTCTTGCCTCATGGGTCGCAGATATGGACTTCCCAATGGCGCCCGCAATTTCTGAGCGCCTCGGGTCGATTGTTCAACGTGGAATGGTGGGTTATCAGAAGTGGGGTGCTGGGGCATCTCCAGCCGGATACGCATTCGTCGACCGCATGGCAGCAAAGTATGACTGGAACATTGATGTTGAGCGTGTCCATGACCTTGCCGATGTGCTGCAGGGTGTTCGTCTAGCAATCGGCATGCTCACCGAACCTGGAGCAGGTATTGCGCTCCATACGCCGGCGTATCACCCATTTCTGCATTCATTGACCGATATGGATCGCCGGCTCGTTCATGCGCCATTCAATGTTGATGAACTACGTGAGGTAATTGCGGCTGAGCGTCCGGCGGCGTTACTTCTCTGTCACCCTCAGAATCCGACGGGACGAGTATTTGATCGCCCGCAGCTTGAAGCGATTGCTGACATCGTTGAAGAATTCGATCTCATCGTGATTTCTGACGAGATTCATTCTGATCTTGTGTACTCACCTGGTCGACACATTCCGTTTGCGTCGTTGAGCCCCGCAATGGAGTCTCGGACGATCACTGTGACCTCGACATCGAAGGCGTTCAACTTGGCTGGTCTGCGATGGGCGGTGATGCATGTTGGCATTGAGCGCTTTGACACCATGCTGCGCAGTTACCCGAAGCACTGGTTTGGTTCGCCAAATATGTTCGGAGTTGAGGCCGCCGTTGCGGCGTGGACCGAAAGCGACGATTGGTTGGCTGCGGTGATGGGCGTGCTCGATGAGAATCGTCACCGCTTGAGTGAATTACTTGATCAGTACTTGCCAGGGGCGCTGTATCGGGCACCTGATGCGACCTATCTGGCGTGGATCGATTGCTCGATACTGGGTGAAGGTCATGCCCCGTTCGAGTTGTTTCAATCTCGTGGGGTGGAGCTCAGCCCAGGCACCCAGTTTGGAGAGGGTGGCTCAGGCCATGTGCGCCTGAATTTTGCAACGAGCCCGAGCGTGCTCGAACAGGTCGTTGCGACGATGGCCGGCGGGTGAGGGCTCAGACGGAAACTGAACGCTCTGAGGCTGCCTCGTCAGTGTCGCTCTTCTGAGGCGCTGCTGTGGGTGCAGATGGATCTCGGAAGTAGAACCATAGGCACGGGATGAGATAGGCAAAATAGGCAACAAAACGGATGCGCTCGGGGCTCTTATGCCAGCCGAGAAGGCCTTTCAAAAAGTCGTATGACGTGCCTTCCGCAAACGCTCCTGATTCGATGGTCCAGACCGGTGTTGCGTACCAGGAGCCGTTGAGTTCAAAGAGTTCACGTAATTCGTGAATACCTTTACCGAAGAGGCCTGCAGCGAAGAGCACGAGGAGCAGGCCGGTCCAGTTGAAGAAGGCTTTGATATCAACCTTGGTGCTTCCCGCATAGAGAACTACGCCAATAACTGAGGCAATCACAAGACCGATAAGACCCCCAATGACAACCGATGATCCTGAATCGGATGCTGTGTCTGCTCCGAGCAGGAAGAGCGCCGTTTCGAATCCCTCTCGACCAACTGCAACGAATGCGATGAATGCGAGAGCGAAATTGGATTTGTCAACTGCTTCGTCGATTCTGCGGTGGAGGTCAGAGGCAATTCCGCGGGCGTTGCTGCGCATCCAGAAAATCATCCATGTCAGCACGGCTACCGCGAGTAGGGCGAGAACACCTTCAATGGCTTTCTCCCACTTGCCTTCGAACTCGCCAACAAGTTGACGGAACGCAACACCAAGAATGATGCTCGCCATTGCGGCAGCAAGGACGCCAACGGCAACTGGCCCTTTGCGGTCGGCTCGGCCTGTTTTATTGAGGTAGGCGAGCATGATCGCAACAACGAGTGAAATCTCGAGGCCTTCACGGAGGGTGATAAGCAGACTTGAAGCCATGGATGCAAATGTTAAGCATGCTTATCATCGGTTCGCAACTCATGCCTGAATGATTTCCGACGCGCACATCAACCGCCGGTAACGGCAATGATGATGGTTGTCGTTGCGAAGATGAATGGGAGATGACATGGCAAATCGGCTCGTACACAAATCAGCGTTCGTTGTAGGTGGTAATAGCGGAATCGGATTGGCAATTGCGGCGGCCTTCGTTGCCGAAGGTGCACGGGTGACGATTGCTGGCACGAATGCGACAAAGAATGCAGCGGCTGTTGATCAACTCGACCAGCTGGGCTCCGCTGAAACGGTTCGTGCAATTCAACTCGATGTGACAGATCGCACCGGGTGCTTTGAAGCGGTCAACCAGGTGGTTGAGACCTCGGGCTCAATTGATGTTCTCGTCAACGGAGCCGGCATTTATGCCTCTCGCCAATTTGAGGCATTTACTCATGACGAATTCTCAAGAATTCTGGACGTGAACCTTCATGGACCGTTTCACCTCACCCAAGCCGTGCTGCCGCATATGAAATCTCAGCAGTGGGGGAGGATCATCAACATTGGCTCGTCTGCAGGAAAGTGGGCATCGCGAAATCAGTCGGCCTACAACGTGTCAAAGCATGGTCTCATCGGGATGACGCGCTGTGTTGCGGTTGAAGTTGCTGGTACTGGCATCACGGTGAATGCCCTGTGTCCGGGAATGGTGGAGACCGATATGTCAGATGCGCTTGAGCGTGAGCAGGCTGACGCGTCGGGTACGACGCCAGAGACGGTGAAGGCCGGGCTGCATGGTCGAATTGCGATGGGTCGATACCTGCAGCCCGACGAGATGGCCGGCCTTGCGGTGTATCTCGCGTCGGACGAGTCGAGTGGGATGACCGGTCAGTCGATCATGGTTGACGGGGGAATGGTGTTCGTTTAACAGGAACACGCCGTCGAACCGAGTGGTCCGCCCCCTTGGATTCGAACCTGTACGCAAGCGGTGACAAGTTCGGCTGGCGCCATCCGAGTCAGGCAGTCGAATGTCTAGTCCTTGCGAGACTTCTCATGTTGTCGTCGTCTTTGACGCTCGTATGAAACAGTCTGCGTGATAGTTGGCTCCTCGATCGCGAATCACTTTAGGGTGCTACTCTTCACCGTGGTCGTTAAAAGACTTTCAACCCTGTTAGTTGTATCGCTGGTGTGCATTTCGTGCGGTGAACAAGCCGACGAGCCCGTTGAGCTAAATGATCAGCCCTCGGTCGTTGAGTCGGGCGCTGATACGAGCAATGGTGGTTCAAGTCCGGGTTCCGGGACAGTGACATCGAGTTCTCAGGCTCCGTCGATGAACGTCGAGAATGCGTCACAAGCAGGAACCGCGTGTTCCAAAGACGGTGAGGCCTCCGTCGACCAGTCCACTCAGAGCAACGTTGCGTGCAGGATGACGACTGATGGCCTGATGTGGGTCGATAGCGAACAACGTTCAGCAAAGTTTATTGTGGGCGATTCGGTGGAGGCGTGCAAGACCGCTGACCTTAGGGATGGCGGCGAGCGTATGACGGCCGGGAATATGACGATCGGTTTCCCGTTATCCGCAGCTGGCGCAACATCGGCATCGACTGGCGAAGCGAAACTCATCGCTGTTGCAGTCGAGTTTCCGGACTATTCGGGCACAGATGAAGAGCTTGAATTTGTCAGATCGGAGATTGGAAAGTTCAACGAATGGCTCGATCATGCGTCGAGAGGTCGACTCATGCCGAACTGGACATACCTCGATGAGTGGATTTTGCTCGACCTGCCGGCCGCAGAATACGAGGTTCAAGGGTTTGGAACTGACGGCTACCAAAAGATTTCAGAGGAGATAGTCGACAAGGTTGCCGAGCGGATGGTCTTAGAGAATGTTGACGAACTGTTCGTCTACTTCCCAGATTCGATCACGCGATCAGAGTTGGAAACCGGAACCGATCCATTCGACGGTGTGCTGGCTCAAATCGGTACTCCAAAACGAGAGATTGAGCCAGCCGAATTTGGCGGATTTGAGGGTTCACGTATCCGTCATCTCAAGGGAATGGGAACCACATCTTGGACTAATGATGTCTCATTGTGGAAGCACTGGGCTCACGCCTATATGCACTCAATTGGAATCGCTCTCCACTCCCCAGAGTCGCTGGGGCAAATTGGAAATACAGGTTGGGACCGGTGGGTTGCGGGTTGGATCGATGACCGCAATGTAGGTTGCGTGACAAACCTCAAAGATCAAATCGAATTCGACCTGGTGCCTTTAGAACATGATGGCGTCACCGATGGCACCAACCTTGCAGTTATCAAGACCGGCGAGTATTCAGCGGTGGTGATTGAGTCTCGTCGACTGGGTGAGTCCATTGAGTTTGAAGGCATCTCAGAGGCATCGGGAGTCGTCGTTTACTTCATGGATACCGAGAACGTCTCCGTCTATGACCCATTCTCTAATGATGAATCGATTGGTCCGGCATTCGTGTTTTCGCAAGCGGTTGAGGAGGGCGAACGCGCAGCAAATTATGGGGCAATAGCTCAGCAGAGTGAGCGCCAGCCGCTTGCATTCTCTGGCGAATCACTTACCTACGAAGATCTAACAATTGATTTCGTGGCAACCGGCTACCTTGACACGATTCGTGTGACTAAATCCTGAGTGTTGAGATGCACCGACGGCCATTCGACGGACCGCAATGTGGCAATCTGACACTTTGAGAGTCGAAGCCTTCTTGGTTGGACCGAATGGTCCGCCCCCTGGGATTCGAACCCAGAACCAATGGATTAAGAGTCCACTGCTCTGCCATTGAGCTAGAGGCGGTAAAAGCCCGGGCAGTG